>Ga0272449_1003655_pt1 | contig 13036 bp, 13 predicted proteins | sample YNPCB0241_FD_198679 | JGI IMG/M metagenome (GOLD analysis project Ga0272449, IMG submission 198679) | Hot spring sediment microbial communities from Yellowstone National Park, WY, United States - YNP-CB-024-1 | ecosystem: Environmental > Aquatic > Thermal springs > Hot (42-90C) > Sediment...
CTAAAATTGAAGAAGGTAAGTTTGGTTATAATTTTGAAGAATTAGATTATGTTGAATTTATTAAAGGAATTTTAGAAGAATATTTACCACAAATACGCCGTAATGGTTTAAATTTGTATTTTAATCCTCCAAAAGAAGAAATTCCTAAAATTTATTTTGATAAAGAAAAAATTTATATGGTCATTGTTAATTTATTAGACAATGCGGTAAGGTATAATGTTCCTAATGGTAATATTATTGTAAGCATCAGACAATCAGAAGATAAAGAGTTTATTGAAACAACTGTTGAAGATACTGGAGTAGGTATTGCTCAAGAAGAATTAAAAAATTTGTTTAAAAAATTTTCTAAAACAGAGTCGGGTAAAATTAATACCGAAGGTTCAGGACTCGGCCTTTATATTGCTAAAAACATTATTGTTTCACATGGTGGTAAAATTTGGGCAGAATCGGAATTAAAAAGAGGCACAAAAATCACTTTTTCTTTACCAATTAAAAAAGAAAAAATTCCACAAACCGAGGTCCCAACTTTATTTTTTGGAGAATAATGATTATTTTTCTTTACGGCGAAGATGAGTGGAGAAAAATTCAAAAGAAAAAAGAATTAATTACTAATTTTCAAAACACATATAAAGATATTTTTTGTTTTACTTTTGATTTAGATGAAACACCCCAAGAATTTTTTTTAGAAGAAATTAAAAGTCAATTTATTTTTGAAAAACCCAAATTAATTGTTGTTTACAATTTATTTTTAGAAAAAAACAAAAATTTAGCCAAAGAAATACGATTTACTCTTTCCGCTCCAAATTTAATTCTTTTAATACAAGAAAAAAATTCGCCACCAAAAGAATTCGATTTTCTTTTAAAAAAGCCGGTTATTTTTGAAGAGTTTAAATTGCTTTCAGGAAAAAAATGGCAAGAATTTGCTTTAAATGAAATTAAAAAAAGAAATATAAATTTAACTCCTGATGCCTTAAATATTTTAATTCAATCTTATGAGTCCAATAGCTTTGCTTTTATTACAGAATTAGAAAAATTAAGTTTTTTAAACAAAAAAATAAATGCTTCTTTTCTTTATGATTTAAATATTGATATTCAACCAAATTTTTGGGGAATTTTTAATGATTTAAAATCTTTTAAAATAGAAAAAAGATTAAAAGCCTTGGAAATGTTATTTAATTTAAAAGAACCGCCAGGAAAAATATTTAATATTTTAGCTTATAATTGGAACGAAAAAATTCAAAATTTTGCTTTATACGATAAAGCAATTAAATCTGGTAAATTAGATTATGAAGAAGCGCTTTTAGATGCTATTTTGTCTTGAGCTTTATAAAGAAGTTGTGTTAGTCTTGATTTTAATCTACTTGCCTTATTTTTGTGAATAACATTTGTTTTTGCGCATTTGTCTAAGGTTTTATAAACTAAACTTAATTTTTCTTTGGCTTCGTCGAATTTTTGAGCTTGAATTAATTTTTTATATTCTTTAATAGCAGACTTATAAGCCTCTTTTTTTAAAAGGTTTCTTTGTCTTCTTCTAATATTTTGTCTTAATGCTTTTTTTGCGGATTTTGTTCTTGGCATAATTAAAGTATAATAAAAATTTTTAAAAAATACAAGCTTTAGGCGTAAGTTATTTTAAACTCTTTGTGTCAAGTCATTTAACTATGTAAGCGAAATATGTCTTGGTTGGGTCATATAAAAAGTAAGTAAATCCGGTTTAATTTACAAAATAGATAAAAATGCTCAAAGGATAAGATATGAGTCAATTAGTTCGAGTTTGAGCGCTGAATTAAGAAATAAAGCGGGGCCAATGGTTGTTTTAGTTTTAATGGCCATCGGCACTTATGTTTCTTTTATGTTTTATAAATTAAAAAAACAATTTTCTCTTTTTGATTTAGGTTTTATTGTTGTTGCCACCTTATTTCACGATGTTGTTGGTACAACTGGTTTTTATGTTCTTCTTTCAAAATTTTTTAATTTTGATCTAGATATTAAATTTATTAATGCTTTACTTATTATTGCTGGTTTTTCGGTTTATGATACCATCGTTGTTTTTGATCGTTTAAGAGAAAATATTTTAAAAACCAGTAAAAAAACAAAAGAAATTTTTAATACTAGCATTAACCAAACTTTAAGAAGATCAATTTTTACCTCCTTAACAACTGTTTTAGTTATTTTACCTTTATAAATTTTAATTCTCGATCCCCGCGCTTTTCTTTTATCAATTCAAATAGGAATTATTATCGGTACTTATTCTTCAATTTGCTTAGCCACCACACCTTTATTCGAGGAGAAATAAGATTTATTTTTCGAAAATATCTATCGAAGAATAAAATTATAGTCTAAAATTTTGGTGGTCACGATCGCATTCCGCTATTTTTGTAACAAGATTTTTAAAGAACATTCTAAAATTTTAGTAAAATAAGGTTTACTTGATTATCTTGAGGCTAGTTTTTATTGGGATAAAGAATTTTTTGAAAGGAAAATTTTCTTTTTTAAGGCGATCGAGAGTAAAGTAAACCTTTGAATTTCCTACCAAAAACAAATAACCATTTTCCAACTCCTTAAATTTTGTACCATAATTATTTAAATCATAATCTTCTTTATTTTCTTTTTCTGGCTCCTCGAATTTCTCTTGCTTTACGATTATTTTTGGTTCGTTTTTAAATAAAGATTTTAAATTTTCGTGCCCCAACCTAATAAGGGCACGATTGCTCACATCAGGAAGAAAGTACCAAGTTCTCGATTTAATTTCACTGTTTTGATTTTTTTCTTCTTTCACTGGAAATACTACGCCAGTTAAAAATGAATAATGTTCAGTATTAAAAGAACTTAAAATCGGATATTCGAAGGTGAAAGAGGGAAGGTTGGGGTTTTCTTTTGAGGAGAAGCGGTCAATTTTTAAAACCCCTGTCCCATTATTTTCTATTGAATACTGTTTTCCTAAAATTATTTTTAGGGAATTAGATTTTAGCTTCAAGTTTTTATTGCTATTGTCCCACAAAGAACATTCAACCTCGAGTTGGTATTTATCAGCAGGTAAACGTTGAGAATGAAAAGAGCCAAAAATAACTTGGAAAAAATTATCTCGTTTGTAGGCAGTTCCATTTTTAAGAAAAAGAATACCTTGGGCAGGTATTTTCTTTTTTTCCTCTAGAAAACGTTTTTTTATATTTTCTGGTGCTCGCGGTGGGTTTTCGAATATTCTTTGATCCACCATTTCTATTAGTTCTCCTTTTTCATTTTTTAAGGTAGGTACGCAATTGAAGTTGTATTGAATAAATCTATCTTCGTTGGCTTGGTTTAAAAGAGTAGCAAAGAAAGAGATAGAATTACCAGAAAAGGTATTTCCTCCCAAGATTACTTTTATGTTTTTTTCGATTTTAAAATGGGCGGTGTATTTTGTTTTATAAATGTCATTGAATTTTTTTTCCGGATAAGGGTCTAACTCCAAAAAGCTTATTCGATAATAGCCGAGATCAAAAAATTCTTCTAAGTCTTTATACTCATAATCAAAAGAGGCGTTTATTTTAGAATTTACTAAACGAACAGTATTTTTTTGTGTACCACTTGAAATTTCAATTTCGATTACTGCTTCTCCGGGTTTCATACAATTAAAATTTTTTGGACATCTTGTATCACGAATTACATTTAAAAAGGTTATTTCAAATTCGGAGTTATTATCTTTAAAAATAAATTTTTGACCCTTGGTTAAATTAAAAACTTGATTTTCGGAAACAAAACCAAAATCCTGCTTTGGTGTTACCTTCTTTTTAATAAAAAACATAAAAATGATTAAAATAAATAAAAAAACAACAAATATAATTTCAAAATCTTTTTTCATTTAATTTTATTTATTTTTTAATCTAATAAAGAGAATATAGATTACAAATATTATAACAAAAAAATAATAAAAGTAAAAACTTATTAGTATTATTTTCTTTAGCTTTTTGGTTGAATAATTTTGTATTATACTTTGGATGACTAAATGGATGACTAAATGAAAAATTTGTATTTTTTTTAATTTTTGCTATAATAAAATTAATATAAAAGGTCTCTAAGTAAAAAATCATTAATAAAAAATGAAAAAGAATCTAATTTTTATAATATTTTTTTCGGTGATTTTATTTATAGTCGCTTTTACTACTCAACATAGAGTTTTTTCTCAAACATCTACAAATGTTTGTCGTTATAACATAGAAACCAGACAAGAATCAACTTGTGTTAGTGGAACTGCTTGTCGTATGGTAATCAATGATTGTCAAGGTGGTTGGGGCTGTATGACTCCTTTTGGTTGTTCTGCTCCACAGCCAAATTGTACCAGTATTGCGAATTGTACTAGGTGGACTTTTGAAAACGAAAACCAAAATCCAGCACGTTCAGATTTAGAAAAAGCCAGAGAAAGTGTTTCTATGGAAATAGAACCAGTTTCACCACCTCCACGTCCACATCAAGAATGTATAGGAGCCCCACCATTACCTATGTATTGTTTTACTAGCTCGGTAGTTTTATATCAATCAATGCTTTGGAACGAGGTTAGATACAACATCGAAGCTTATAATAAAGCTGTTGATATCTACAAAACAGCTGTAGATAATTGGAGACTTAGAGCAGAAGCAGGACATATTGGTCCTCGTCCAATTCCCCCAGATCCAAATGATTTTCTTTTAGACAGAAACAACGATTCTTTATTTCCTTATAGGGTAAAATATGAATCAAGTTATGGAAGTGACCCTAGGGCGCTTACACCACCGCTTTCAAAAGATCAAGCTTTTCAAATTTTTAATGCGGAATATCAAGATATGTTTAATAAAATTGCAGTTGATCCTACAATTTATTCTAGAAGATTTGAACCTGCTACTTCAACCCAACCCCGAACTTCTTCTCCAACTCCAACTCCAACTCAAACTTCTACATCAACCCAACAAATTTCTCTTTTAGCTAATGGTCAAACATCTTTACTTGCTTATCCTGGAGAAACTATTACTTACACCTGGAGAGCTCCATCTGGCCCTGGTTATACTTATTCTTCAACCTATACCTCTGATGCTCCTGATAATTGTCCAGGAGGAATAATACGACAAGGAGAAATAAAACCCTGGGTAGCAAACACCCAACAAGGTTCTACTTCTGCAGTTGTTCAACAATGTCAAGCTGGTAGAACTTATACTATCACTTATATGGTAAAAGATAGCACTGGAACACCAGTAGTTTCAACATCTATTACTGTTAGAATAGGTACTGGCACAAGAACATCAACAACTACAGTAACCACCCCAAGACCAACTGAATACAATCCTTTTAGACCAGGTTTTACTGGTGCAACAACTATTCCTGGAGTAACAGATAGACCTCGAACAACCTCACAAACCCAAAATCAAACCCAACAAAATAATCTAAACTCCTTAGTAGATTCCATAAACAGAATAAATTCTATTTTACAATCAATCTCAAACTTAGATTCCAATACCCAAAGAAGCATAATAGAACTCGTTCAAAGATTTATAAACTCCTTAAGAGATTTATTAAACAATCTTATAAATCAAGCTAATCAACCTGGTGGTGCTGGTGGTTCGGGTGGTGTTGGTAGTGGTTTGGGTGGTGGTTCAATATCTACTCCAACCTCAACAACTTCAATTACTTCAACGTCCACACTTGGACAATTCCGTTATCTTAAAATTGATGCAACCAAAGTGGCGTCGTGGGTTGCTTTTAGAGAAATAGAAGTTTATAATCAAAATGGTCAAAAAATTAATCTTGTAAATGCGAAAGGTTCTTCTGGTTCTTGGGTGCCTCAAAACTCTGGACCAGAAAAAGCTATCGATGGTGATCCAAATACCGCTTGGAATGCGGGTGAAACTAATCCGGAATGTATGGTAAACTATGGACCTTCTTGTCCTAATTCTTCAAGAAATGCCTGGATTGTAGTTGATCTTGGTTCTTCAAAACAAGTATCTAAAATTCGTGTTTTAGAAATGGGAGATCAAACAAGTTCGACTCTTAAGTTTTATGTAAGTAATGATGATAGATCTTATAATTATGTTGGCGAATTTTCTGGAGCGGTACGTGATAATACTTGGATTGAATATCCACCACCACAGTCAACACAACAATTAAGTGTTTCTTTAACTGTTAATGGTAGAAAAGAGGTTGAAATTTGGCCGGGAGAAATTGCTATTATTGAATGGTCTGCTACTGGAACTGGAGGAACATTTTATTCTTTTAGTTTAGAAGAAGATCCAAGTTTGCCTGGATACGAATTTACTAATCCTGTTAATAGAAGTTATTGTGGTAGTATAATTGGATCTCAACAGACATTTTCCAATTTTAAACAAGGACTTTTGCCTTTGAGAGGTAAACATCTAATTAAAATTAGTGGAGTGTCAGGATGTTTTTACAAAACAAAATTTACATTCAAATATAAAATTGTAGATTTATACAATTCAAATAGATTTGCAGAAGATTCGATTGTGATTAAAATTAAAGGATTACCAAGACCATTTAATGATGGGGTTTTGGGTGAGATTGTAAGAGATCTTGATAGAGAACCAAATCCTATAGCAATTCCACTTCCTGGTAGAACGTATTATTTCTATTTGTATTCTGATCCACAATATACCCCATCAATAAAAGTATTAAATGCTCCACAAGATATAGAAGTTTCTTTGGGAAATTGGTATTACACTCGAGATATTTATCAACTTCCTTTAAGAGCTTATTTGCCTATAACTCTTAAAATAAAAGAAAATGCTAGACCCGGAGATTATATTATTAGATTTCAATCGGAAAACGAGACAAATTCATTTGTTGATTTTTTCATAAAGGTTGTTGAAGAAAATAGACAACGAGAGTATTTTGGTAGCAGCGAACGTCTTTTTTATTAGTAAAATATTTTGTCCTATTTATTTCGATTGCCTGATCTCGTAGGCCACATAGGGTATATGTTGATAATGTGGCATAAAATATGTTTGCATTTCATCTAAGATAAAGGGTTGAAAGTTTAATATTTTAGGATCAAGAATATGGCATTTTTCTTTAACTAATTATCATCTACTTGAGAATAATTTCTTAACTCATAATATCTTTTAACCATTTTTTCTCTTATAATCTCTGGATTTTTACTATTTTTGACTAACATTGCATATGGTATATTATACATAATAGAGGGGGTTGTTTAAAGTTCGACCTTTTTCTTTAACTTTAACACCCCCTCTTTATTTAGCCAATGGATAGAAACCAATTGTACCCCATGTACCCGACGAGTTCTTTGCGAACTTGACACTTTTAATTTGTGAAGTATAATTTAATTATTAAAGTCGCTTTTAATAAAGGTTAGAAATGTTAAAAAATAAGTTAAATATTTACTTCTATGAATGCCATTACTTACGCCATAATTGGTTTAATTTTGGGCGCACTTTTGGGCTTTGTTGTTTATCAGCAGAAGATAAATCGCGAAACCGAATCCTTAGCTCGTAAAACTCGAGAGAAATTTAAAGAAGCAGAAGAAAAGGCTAAAGAAATTATTTTAGAAGCCAAGGAAAAAGCGGCTTCTATTTTGGCTGAAGCTCAAAAGGAAGAACGCGAACGCAAAACTCAAATTGCTTTAATGGAAGAAAGACTTTTGCGTCGCGAAGAACTTTTAGATCAAAAACTTTCACAGTTAACTGAAAAAGAAAATAGCTTAAAATCTTTTGAAGAACAACTTAAAAAACAAGAAGAAGAATTAGAAAAATTAAAGTTAGAAGAAGAACATCGATTGGAGCAATTAAGTGGTTTAAGTGCTGAAAAAGCAAAAGAAGAATTAATTTCAAGAATCCAAGAAAAAAACAAAGAAGAGTTAAAACAAATTCTTGAAAAGTTTTATAAAGAACAGCGCGAAGAAGTAGAAAAAAGAGCCTTAGAAGTTATTACTACCGCTATTCAACGTTATGCCCGTACTAATATTTCAGAAATAACTACAACTGTTTTTCCAATAGAAAGCGAAGATCTTAAAGGAAAAATAATTGGAAAAGAAGGAAGAAATATTAGAACCATTGAAAGATTAACTGGAGTAGAATTGGTAATTGATGAAACACCGGATTCTATTTTAATTTCTTCATTTGATCCTTATCGTCGAGAATTAGCAAGTTTAGCTTTAAAAAAGTTAATTAAAGATGGAAGAATTCAGCCCGCAAAAATTGAAGAAAAAGTTGAAGAAGCTCGTCAAGAATTAGATAAGCGCATTTTAGAATTAGGAGAATCAGCAGCCATGGATGTGGGAATATACGATTTGCCACGCGAACTTATTCAAATTTTAGGAAAATTACATTTTAGAACAAGTTATGGTCAAAATGTTTTAGAACATTCAATTGAGGTTGCTCATTTTGCTGGTATGTTAGCGGGAGAGTTAGGATTAAGAGTTGATATAGCTAAAAAAGCGGGTCTTTTGCATGATATTGGTAAAGCCATTGACCATGAAGTAGAGGGAAATCATTTAGAGCTCGGAATAAAACTTTTAAGAAAATATGGAATTGATGAGCAGGTTATTTTAGCCATGCAATCACATCATGACACTTATCCTTATGAAATTCCAGAAGCTTATGTTGTTTCAGCGGCTGATGCTATTTCCGCAGCTCGTCCTGGAGCGCGCAGAGATACTTTAGAAAACTACATTAAACGTTTAACGGATTTAGAAAAAATAGCAACAAGTTTTCCTGGAGTAAAACAAGCTTATGCTATTTCTGCTGGAAGAGAATTAAGAGTTTTTGTTATGCCAGAAAAAATTGATGATTTTGGAGCATTAGAACTTGCACGCGCTATTGCTAATCGCATTCAAACTGAGTTAAAATATCCAGGAGAGATAAAAGTTAATGTTATTCGCGAAACAAGAGCGGTCGAATATGCAAGATAAAATATGAATTTTAATTTAATTTCACTTTCAAAATTTTTTCTTTATTTAGTTCCATTAGTTGTTTTATTTGTTGCACCATCAAATTTTTTTCCTTTTATTGGAATAAAATATTATCTTTTTAGAACTTTTGTTTCTTTTTCTTTAATTTGTGTTTTAATTTATTGGGCTTTTGAAGATAAGGAAAATAAAATAATTAAAGATTTAAAAGAAGTTTTTAATAGGCCTTTAGTTAAAATTACAACTATTTTTGTTTTTATTTATGTTTTAGCATCTTTGTTTGCTTATGATCCTCAATCTGCTTTTTGGTCAAATTATGAAAGACAAGAAGGCGGATTTCAAATGCTTCATTATTGGCTATTTTTTATTTTATTAAATTTATTGTTTAAAACCAAAAAAGATTGGACAAGATTATTTATGATTTCAATTATTGCAGGAACGGGAATGGTTTTGTATGGTGTTTTTTCAATTATTTTACCAGAAAACTTTTTTGGTCCTTACACTTCTTTAATGCAAGGCACATCAACTCCAGGATTTTGGTCGATGCTTTTAAATAAATCAATTCGTTTTCAAGGATCATTAGGAAATCCCGCTTATGTTGCTCCTTATTTAATGTTTATTATTTTTTATACACTTTATTTATGGTGGGATAAAAAAATTAGAATTAATTCAAGATCATTTTGGTATTTATTTTTGGTTTTATTTTTTACTTTGTTTTTTGTTTTAAGCCAAACGCGTGGAGCATTTTTGGGATTAATTGCTGGAATTTTTGCATTTTTAATTTATTTAATTTTATCTAATAAAAATTTAAAAAAAGCAGGAATTTTGGGGATATTTATTTTAATTGTTTTAGGTGGAATAGTTTATTTTTATCGTAATTCTAATTTTATTCAAAACTTGCCTGGTTCAAGATTTTTACAAATTTCTTTTAAAGAAAGAACCGCGCAAACACGTTTTTGGACGTGGCAATCCGCATGGAAAGGTTTTAAAGAACGACCAATTTTAGGTTGGGGACCAGAAAATTTTCCAGCAGTTTTTGATAAATATTTTGATCCGAGACATTATCTTGTAAATGTACCAAGCGAAACATGGTTTGATAGAGCACACAGTGTTATTTTTGATTATTTAGCTGAAACTGGTATTTTGGGGTTTTTAAGTTATTTAGGAATTTATGTTGTTTTTTATCTTATATTTTCCCGTTCAATTAAAATTTATAATGAATTAAAAAATAAGAAAAATTTATCAAAAGATTTGCCAAATGATTTACAATGGAATTTGCTGTTTTCAATTTTAATTGCTTATTTTGTTCAAAATTTAATAATTTTTGAGGTTTTGCCAATGTATTTAAATTTCTTTTTAGTATTAGCATTTTCAAGCTATGTGTTTAGTCTTTTAAAATTAGAGGCGAATTTAAAATTAAATAAAAAACAATGAATCAATTACCAAAACAAATTATAGCCATATCAGTTTCGTTTTTTATATTAGTAATGATTTTTTATGGTTCTTATTTGCCATATAAAAAATCAAAAACATTTATTAGTTCTTTGGGGCAGTTAAGAGCGGGTATGATTAGAGATTTTAATCAGCTCGACAAAATTGTTTCAAGTCCTTTAAAAATAAATTCTCCTATTGGACAAGAAGAATTAATTAGACAGTTTTTGGGAATTTTTTCGGATTTTATTAATCAAAACAAAGATCCAGAAGTCGTTGATGTTTTAGTTAAATATATTGAAGCATATGCTAATCCAATTTTAAACAAAGGCAAAGGATTGAGTTTTAATCAAGATTTATATTTGACTATAAAACTTTATTTAACTGCTTATGAAAAAACACAAGATAAAAAATATTTAGATCAAGCAAAAAAATATGCCGAACTTTCTTATTCTTTAGGACCAAAAAGACCACAAGCTCTTTATTCTTTGTTTGACATTTATCGTTTGGAAAATAATATTGAAAAAGCAAAAAAAATTGGCGAAGAAATTTTAACTTATTGGCCTGAAGATGAAATTCTTAGAAAAGAATATGAAGAGCTTTTAAAACCCTAATAAATTAAAGCAATTTTGGGGTATTGATTTAATTTTAAAAAGCGCTATTATTTTAAACATTATACTCCTATGAATGATAAAAAATATTATTTAACAAAGGAAAAATTAGAAGAATTAAAAAAGGAATTGGAATATTTACAAACCGAGGGTCGTCGGCAAGTTTCTGAGCAACTTCAAAAAGCTAAAGAATATGGTGATTTATCTGAAAATGCTGAGTATAGTCAAGCTAAGGAAGAACAGGCAAAACTTGAAGCCCGCATTTCTGAATTAGATAATATGATAAGAAATGCAATTATTATTCAACAAAATCCAAAAGTAAATACAGTGCAAATTGGTTCAACTGTCTTTTTAAAAAAAGATGGTCAAATTTATCATTACACTATTGTAGGTGCAAACGAAGCGGATCCTAAAAATAATAAAATATCTAATGAATCTCCTATTGGAAAAGCATTATTAGGAAAAAAAGTTGGAGATGAAGTGATTGTTGAGGTTCCAAGTGGAAAAATAAAATATAAAATTACAAAAATTCAATAATTTTTATTTTGGCGTCCCCACCAGGAATCGAACCCGGATCTGCTCCTTAGAAGGGAGCCGTTCTATCCATTGAACTATGGGGACTTTTATTTTTCAACTTGCGGGAGCGCTAGGACTTGAACCTAGATTACCGGTTTTGGAGACCGGCGTCCTGCCAATTGAACGACGCTCCCTATTTTCCTGTAATTTTTGTTTCTTTATGTAAAGTGTGTTTTCTACAAGATGGACAATATTTTTTTAATGAAATTTTTCTTTCTACTGTTTTTTTATTTTTGCGCGTATAATAATTTCGCTTTTCGCAAACACTACATTTTAAAGCTATTAAATTTTCTGAATATTTTGATTTAGCCATAAATATAGTTTAGCAAAAAATTTAATTTTATCAATAGATTTTTAAATTAACCCTATTTTTTCTTTTATTTTTTGAAAATTTATTTTTGCGGTTTCTTTGGCTTTTTTTGCTCCTGCTTCTAAAATTTTCATAACACCTTTTTTATTTTTTAAAAGTTCATTTCTTTTTTCTTGAATGGGTTTTAACGCTTTTAAAACAACTTCCGCTAATTCATTTTTAAATTCAAAATAACCTTTATTTTTGAATTTTTTTACAACATTTTGAGGAGAAATTCCTGAAAATTCAGAATAAATTAAAATTAAATTAGAAATAGCAGGACGATTTTCGGGGTCATAAGAAAGATTTGATTCTGAGTCTGTAACCGCGGATTTTATTTTTTTATAAATAATTTCAGGGGAATCCGAAAGATAAAGACATCCTTGCGGTAATGTTTTTGACATTTTTTTATAAGGATTGTTTAAGCTCATTACGCGCGGAGTTTTAGTTAAAATCACTTTTGGTTCTTTAAATGTTTTTCCAAAACGCGAATTAAAAGCCCTAACAATATCGCGCGTTAATTCTAAATGTTGAAGTTGATCTTCTCCTACTGGAACAAAATCCGCATTATAAAGCAAAATATCTGCGGACATAAGGACAGGATAATCAAAAAGACCCGCATTTGGAGTATGCCCTTCTTGTATTTTTTCTTTATATTCAATCATATTTGATAGCCTACCAGTAGAAACTAAATTATTAAAAATCCAAGCTAAATTAGCGTGTTCTAAAACATGAGATTGCACAAAAAATATTGATTTAGATGGATCAATTCCGCAAGCTAAAGTATCTATTATCATATTAAATATTTCTTCTTTTTTTTCTTGAGGTGTAAAATTTACTGTTAAAGAATGGTAATCTGCAATAAAATAAAAACATTGATATTTGCTCGAATTTTGCAATTCAACTGCTTTTTTTATAACACCCAAATAATTTCCAATATGTAATATTCCACTTGGTTTTAATCCACTGACAACTATTTTTTTATTTTTTGTTTTCATTTTTAAATCTCAATAACTACAGGTAAAACCATTGGGCGACGCTTTGTTTTATTATACAAGAATTGACTAATTTGTTCACGAATTAAGGTTTTTAAATAATCCGCATCTATTTCTTTTTGACCAACAAGACGCGCAACCAATCCCCTAAGTTTTTTTCTTATTTCTTCTAATAAAGGTTGGCTTTCGC
>Ga0272449_1003656_pt1 | contig 13035 bp, 9 predicted proteins | sample YNPCB0241_FD_198679 | JGI IMG/M metagenome (GOLD analysis project Ga0272449, IMG submission 198679) | Hot spring sediment microbial communities from Yellowstone National Park, WY, United States - YNP-CB-024-1 | ecosystem: Environmental > Aquatic > Thermal springs > Hot (42-90C) > Sediment...
TTGTCCCATATATGCTTGTTCCCTCCAGCGTTGCAACTTGAGTCCAACTTGATTCTGCGATAGCCAAGGTTCCATCTTCCATTTCCATTAGTAGTGCATTGTTGTCATCTACCTTTGCTGGTTTATCTAAGGTAGCGACTAATGCTGATATACTTTTAACTCTGCCCAATAAATATACGATTTGACTGATTGCATATACTCCTAAATCTAATAAAGCTCCACCATGAGCTCTTTCAGGATCAAAGAACCAGCAGCTTTTTTCTTCACCAAACATGCGAGTTACTTCCTCTTGATATTTTTCCGGTCCTCCATGTGCTACGCGGGATCTAACCATACATACTTTTCCTAGTTCACCCTCCTTTAGAAGATTTTTAATGTAATCAAAAGCTGGAGTATCAAAGTAAACAAATGGTAAAACCATGATCTTTAAGTTACCATATTTACGTGATGTCTCTACAATTGCTTCAGCGTCTTTTACTCTTGTGCACATGGGTTTCTGGATTATTACATGTTTTCCAGCTTTGATCGCATCTACAGCGATTTTAGCATGCGTTGGATGAGGTGTAGCCACTATTACCGCATCAATATCGCTTCTTTCAAGAATTTTCATGTAATCGGAATACCAAAACTTGATGTTAAACCGTTCAGCAGTAAGTCTTGCTCTTTCAGGTTTTATATCTGCCACGGCAATTATCTCCGCCTCCTCTATAGATTTAAGCTCTGGAATATGAAAATAATTAGATATGCCTCCACATCCAATTATGCCAAAATTAACTTTTCTCATCTCTCTAAACCTCCTTATAGGGGTAAATATATCCTTCTTCCTTCCAGTGCTGAACGTAGCCCCGCTTCTAAAACTTCTTGAACGCTTCTATTGATCTTCACGTTTAAAGGCTCTTCTACCTCTTTATCTTTCTCAATGCATTCTATAATATATTCTGGGCCATTCCTCCAACCTTTAGGTGGCGTGGTTGGCTCTATAATCTTACTTTGTATGTCTTTATAATCCCCTTTAGTTTTAACTGAATAAAAATGTAATTTCCCATCTTCCTCAACTACGAGGGAACCATCTGTACCGTTTATGATCGGTCCGTGAATTGGATAGGGACCTACTTGAGACCAGCATGCCTCAGCTACTCCAAAAGCATTTTTGTAATCCATTACGACCATAGCGTTATCATCCACTTCTAAGTAAGTTCTAGCTAAAGTTCCTATTATTCCTATTACACTTTGAGGCGTACGTCCTAGAAACCATAGCGACAAATTCACACCGTAGCAGCAATAGTCAACGAGGGCTCCAGCTCCGTTAAGATCCTTATTGTAAAGCCATGTGTAAAAGTAAGGTGAACAACCAACTTCTTTTGGTCCTGCATGGGCTCCTCTGAAACGTATATGAAAGATGTCACCTATTTTTCCCTCTTTAACCATTTTGTATGCTTGTTGCACAGATGGACTCCATGTTGTTGGATAATTAACTACAACTTTTATTTTGTACCTTTCGACCGCTCTTACTATTCGATCAGCTTGCTCTAAGTTAGCGGACATAGGTTTTTCCATAATTACATGAATTCCTTTTTCAGCCGCTGCCTCCACAACATCTACATGTCTACTGTTCTCAGTGCATAGTAAGATTATATCAAGATCACTTCTATTAATCATATCTAAAAAATTAGTGTAAAGTTTATTTACACTATAGAGCGCTTTTACTTTTTCCAGTAAAGGGGGATTTGGATCGGCTGCAGCCTCTATTTTTACTTTCTCTGTAGCCTTGAACTGATTAAGTAGCCCCCAAACATGATCATGAACTAACCCTGCTATTCCCAATTTGTATTGCCGAGACATGGTTTAGAATTAAAAGATTTTAAATATAAAGTTTTGGGTTTCAAAGCCTAAACTGAATTTTTACCATTGCATTACCGAGCAAAATTAAAAGTTAAGTATAAAATACTCCACTAAAGTAATTTAAGCGCTGTAAATATCTATTAAGATCGTTATCATTAGAGTTGACCAGCTGAAATCTGGAGCCCCAAGAGGTTCACCAGTTAAACTATTATAGTTTTCATTACAAGTAGGTCCTGATGACATAATGTTAAGAACTCTCTCACCTAATTGTTTAGCTTCTTCTATAAAACCATATCTTTTCAATCCATTATATACGAACCAAAGTACATTTATCCATGAACGCCCCCTCCAGTATCCCTTTGGATCATATTCTTTATGGTCGGCACTAACTGTAGGAAGCGGGAACTCCGTCCAGAACTCTTTGGGATTAAGTAAATGTTTTACTAAGCTTTCGGCCTGCTCTTTTGATGCTATGCCAGCGTAAAGTGTGAAGAAAGCTGCTGGACTTTTAACCTTAATCTGCTCATGGTTTTCTTCAAAAATATCGAAAAAGAAGCGATTTTCAGGATCCCACATGTATAACATTATTTTATTAGCAGTTTCATTAGCAAGTCTGATATATTCCTCAGCTTTTTCATTTAGACCTAGCTTTTCAGCTAATTCGGCTAAAACTTTTCTCTGAATATAAATTAGGCAGTTAAGATCTACTGCCTCCACTGGTGCCATACGAATCTCTTTATATCTAGATTTGTATTTGAAAGGATTTTTCTCGAATAATCTTATTGCTTCGTCCCATCTGACAGCGTTATCCCATCCAGACTCAAGATAATCTATATAAGCCATAAGCTGATCTTTATCGGCATCTCTAGCTTTTCTAAACCATTCATCATATCGCTCTAGGACTTTGAAGGCTTTAATGAGGAATTCCTTTTCGCCACCTGAATCCATTATATATTTGACAGCTACAGCTAATACAGGAGGCTGAGTAGTCCATGGAGAGTAGTCATCCACGCCCCAGAATAACTTGCAAAATTCCTTGGATAGAAATATCTCATGAGGGATCCGCCCATCTAGTTTTTGAGCCTCAAATAAATTTAATAATTCTTCCTCAGCCATCTTGACATCATATAATGAGAGAACTATAGCGTGAAAGGATGAGTCCCAAAGCCATTGATGCCTAAGGGCAAATTTGCTGGGCATAGTGAACGGCTTCTTAAGAGCAGGATTATTCCAAACAGTAGCTCTGTTTGCTAATATAATATACCACATATACTTCCATAAAAGCAAGTATTCTGGTTTGGTAGTATTTAACCTAGGTATCTTGCTGATAATATCCTTTATCCATTTTTTCTTCATATCCTCTACCATGCGAGAATTATTTAAGACAGTTTTGGAATATGTAATCACTTTTTCTCTAGAGCTATCCCCCAAAACGGCGAAAGAAAATGACTCCCGAGGAAGAAGATTGGATTTTATCTCGTAAATAGCGTAGCTACCTTTGATATCAGCCGTCATAGAACCATTTGAAGTCACGCAAATAAAATAAGAACCTCCATAAGATCCCTCTAAGATCCCATCATGAAAATTAAAGTGCACATTAGCCATCTCTGCTATTTTATCCCTAAAATCTGGATTAAACCAGCTAAAGGTACTTAAACTACCCCTCATCTTCAGATTTATTCTCATCGGAGACAAATTTTGTATATGATATACTAATGTGTTGTTATGTGCAGTCATCTTTATCTTCAGTGTAATATCATTAGATGTCAAGAAGCTGTGAATTATACCATCGGACCAGATTTGATTTTTCAGGTGTGCATGAGGCTCTATCATCTCCAATAAAGGGTTAGCCTCAAAATACTCCCCAAATGAAAAGAATTCAATATTTCCTCCAGATAATTTAGCCGCTATTAGATTTCCAACAACCTCCACTTTTCCCTTCAAGACCATCTCTTCTCTATCTATGAGCATCTTCTCATCCTTCTTCTCCATAGGGATATTACTGAGTGTAATAAGAAATAAAAGTAATGCAAAAAATAATATTGTTATAATTTTTGATAATACATTAAAGTTTGCTATTAGATTTCTTAGAAAACTCTTCTTTTTCAGATAAAATCATCTCTCTTTTCTCATAAAATCTTTCTCCATTTTATTCATAAAAATTTTGCTGAATGCGCTGAAAGATTATAAACGGCAATAAAAAGATTATAAAGAAAGAAGGATTTTTTATTAACTAATTTTCTAGCGTCAGCCAAGCTGAAGCTACAGTATTTTTCATAGGCAGAAATATAAGTCTAATTCTATCAAATCCTTCGTAAGTCTTATATCTCCAGATTTTATTAGCCACAACTTTATCTTCATATATTGTATTCCATTGATTTAAGCCCGCTGGATCTATCTGAACATGCACATTTCCCTCACATGCACTGATCAGGTAGATTGCCTTATTCCTAAATCCAGTGCATGGTATTGCGGATGTTGTCTCTCCAATAGCACTGATTTTTCTATCCTCCCACAAAGGAAAACTTAAATATCTTTGAGCTAGTGGATTTATGAGATCCGGATTTATGTGCGCAGCGCAGATCCTATGGGGAGCTAATGCGCTTGCACCTATAACTTCAACATAATAAAGAATCATATCTTCCAAAAGTAGCCAGGGATGAACCGTACTCATATCTTGTTTTACAACATATTCTGTTAATGGGAAGATTGGGTTATCGGGGCATCGTGCCCATGTTCTACAATCTGGAGAGTATGCTGCACCTATATTATATCTATGCGGATAATTTCCTAACCCTTCATAAAACATTATAAAGAAGTCTCCTATGGAGAGGAGTTGATGCACTTCGATGCCTGCGTCCCAGTGTTCACATAATGAGTCAGCATACCACCCTCGTTGCCTGAACACTGGATTATGGGAATATTTACTCCAGAGCTTTCCATCCATAGAAGTTGCAAAACCTAACTGCATGGAGTTCGGGCCATAACCACAGTAAATCATTCTATACTCCTTTGTGCCTTTAACCACGCTGGGAAATGCTACGCCATGAGATTCCCAACTACTAAGTGGATCAACATCTAAAATAGGATTTCCCTCATATTTGACCCATGATTTTAGGTCTTCGGAGAAAGCTAAGCCTATCCTAATTTTTCCATCGACACCAAAACCAGAATAGTAAAGCCAATATTTATCATCAAGTTTCAACAATGATCCACACTCAAATCCCCTTTCATCCCATCCCCCTTTACTTGTTTTCATAACAGGATTCTCTCCATATTTTGTCCAATTCAGTCCATCCTCGCTCTCAGCTAAACCAAGTAGTCTAGGTCCTTGTCCATCTTTCCACCCTTGGTATAACATGTAATATTTTCCATCTTCCTTCCAAACTATAGGAGCCGCCGTACTCTTTCCATCCCACTCTCCAGGAGTTGGAGGTAAAATCACACCAATTCTTTTTGCTTTTGTTGTAGTTGAACTATGCATTCGCTCTTCACACCCTTTGGTTTTCTTTTACTTCAATAAATATATACATGCGGTATTAGCTTTCATGCTCACTTCAACTCTACTCGTGTTCTTTGCGATTAAATTATCATTCCAAAGATCTATAATGGTTCTAGGCTCTGGAAGGCTGATAACTTTTTTGCCTCCCAATCTCGGGTATACGCACAAGAAGTGCTTATTGCTATAAACTAGATCCCCGCTCTCAACATATATATGTACTCCTGCGAATTTCGCAATATTTCTGATAATATCTTTTGATATCATTGGAGTTGATGCATAAATTGATATCCAATCTTTAAATTCTTTAATTGCAAAACCTGCCTTATTATTTATAGATAATTTTCCAAGAACTAACGCTTTTGGATCATCGCTATAGAAGATTGGTCCTATAGTAAAACTTGGATCATCTTCAATGAAACCTGCCTCTGTAAATAGCGTTGTATGCCATCTGCTAATCTCAGGTCCAAAGCATGAACCTCTTGGTAGATCCATTGTTATAGGGTGATTATAATTAGTGATATCAATATGGAGATGGGCTTCAATATTCTCATAATTAACATTTATTCCAGTTAGATTACGGATATTGTCAGTTGATAAGTTGTCATCTACAATTAAACCTGGCGCCCATATCCATATCGCAACTTTTCTATTTTCTCTTACAACATCCTTAATTTTCTCCATTTCATCTTTTGTTACATGAACGTTGTTAGGAAATATATACAGTTTGTATTTTCTGAGAGTTTCTTCATGATCGATGAAGTCGCTTTGTAAATACGTGTCAAATGGTGCCCCTATATATGCTAGCTCCCACTGCCTCTGCACCGATCTAAGTGACATGATCAAATTTTGGCAAGGTCTTTCATATAATAAGCTTTTTTCATCTAAAATAACTGCAATCTCACGATTTGATGAATGATCAAACTCTAAGAGATTACTTTCAATTTTTTGTATTTTGGTTAACGCTTGAATAATTCCTTCATGATTATACCATCCTTGTCCGAAGAGATCAGTCCACCACACGCCAATACCCATACTGTGGGCATAACTATAATCACGCTTCAGAATCTCTACAGTTTCTTCAAGAGATTGAGGCTTTAAATGTCCTTTATGATGCCATTTCATCGCCGGATCTGTAAGAAAAGTTTTTGGATCTGCCTCGGTGAAAAAGAGTTTCCCATGAAGTACTACAGTTTCAGGTATAGATTGTGAAAAACACACTCCTTCAGTGCCTCGATTATCATAGTCATATGGTGCGGCAATAAAATCTACATATGGTGAATGCAGTAACCTAGAAAGCGCTAAGTGACCGGCATTCTGCATATAAAACCCTCTGAAGAAACCAGTCCAAGTATAGCCATAAAAAACACCAATAATTTTTCTTGCACCAACTTTTTCTTTAGCGACGCGACAAAGACTTAGAATAGTATCTGAATGAATATCTTGAAAGCATAAATCATAATCAATCACTTTCATGCATTTGGCTGGATCACGAAGAAGAAAATTTTCTGAAGAAACTCTTTCTACTCGTGAAGGAATAGTCGCCGTGGAAAAATCAACGTTTGGGTCTCTCCACGATTTTCGTAAGGCTTCTACATCTCCTTGATATTTTTTATATAACCATTCTTTAAAAGCTCTACTCATAGGTTTAGAGTAGTCAGGCCATGGTGTTGGACAATTTTTTGCATCAAAACCTGGGCTGCAAACATAACGGAGGTTATGGACTTCTTTTTCAAAATTAGCGGAATCCCATGCAAACCACTCTGAAAAATGTCCATCACATATATGATAACCAATTATATTATCTGCATAGTCTGATTTTTCTATATGTTCTACAAACTTTGAAAGCGCACTACTAGCCTCTTTACGCCAAATTAATGAAGCACTTGAATGGCCCGTTCCAATTTCACCATTAGAAAGTTTAACAAGCTCCTCTGGATGAAGCTTACACCACCAATCGTTATTTGAGCCGGGAAAAGTTATTCGTGGTAGAATAAGAGTTTCCGGGTCTACTGAGAGGAACTCCTCAATTCGCATATCTGTTTCAGTAAAGTCAAATCTCTCTGGACCTATCCAACCGATTGGAATTGAATATGTTACTACTTGCACTCCAGCTTTCTTAAAATCTGGCCAATACTTTGGTGTAGTGTAAGCTAAAATCGGAGGCGTTGGTTTACCATTTATAAAAAGAAAAGTGGAACCTTTATATCTTTTTACTTCAAACATGTCACTTTACTTCCTTTACTTTTCTTCTTAGAAGTTAGGCATTTTATATAAATAAATTACTGCGCTATATTTCAATTAGATGCAACTAAAATTAACACACTATTAATGAAATACGTTTAATGTGGGCAGGAACAAAAGATTTCGCTCTTTAATAAGATTTTTGTGGCTGCTCCTTATGTTCCTTTATGGATGTTCTTTGTCTTCTTTCGCGAAAGATTTTTATGTTTGTTTGATTTTAAGGTTGATGTGAACCTTATGAAGAAAAAAATCTTTTATTATATTATTCGACGTGTAATTATTTATTTAATTACTTTATTTTTATCATTTACGGTGGTGTTTTTCTTTTTGCGTATGATTCCTGGAGATCCTGTGACTCGTTTTGTCAGAATGATTGAGCAGAGATTTTCATATTCACCTATGTCGATAGAAACCATAAATGCTTGGAAGACCAGATTTGGCCTTGAAGGTGATATATTTACGCAATATAGGCGCTATTTAGAAAGAGTTTTTCTAAATTTTGATCTCGGCCCGTCTTTTGTAGCCTTCCCTACTCCAGTTCAAGACGTCATAGCTTTTAGATTGCCATGGACAATATTCCTTTTAGGATTAGCGACAATAATTTCTTGGGTTATTGGCACTATAGTAGGTGCACTTGCGGGTTGGAAACGAGGGACTAAACTTGACTCCATACTTTTTTCGATAGCGCTTAGTATGTCTCAAATACCATATTATATAATTGCGATACTCTTAGTTTTATTATTGTCTTATATATTCCGAATCTTCCCACCTAGATTCGCATTGTCGCTCCAAATAAATCTTTTTAGTTTAGAATTTATAACGAATCTATTGTATAACTCCTTCCTTCCAATTTTATCATTAGTGTTGGTTTTGTCTTTTGGCTGGCTTCTTTCTGCAAGATTCATCACAATATCAATATTGGGCGAAGATTACCTTCTCTTTGCCCAAGCAAAGGGATTAAAGAAGATAAGATTACTAAATAGGTATGTTCTGAGAAACGCTCTCTTACCTCAAGCGACAGGATTAGCTATGTCGCTCGGCTTCATAGTGAATGGATCTTATCTTGTGGAATGGATTTTTCAATACCCTGGAATAGGTGGTCTATTACAGTTCGCTATCAACATTCTTGATTATAATACAATTCAAGGGATTGTGTTAATGTCAATCTTCACGGTTCTCACAGCCAATTTAATAATAGACTTAATATATCCATTGATCGACCCGAGAATAAGAACAGGTGAGTGAGATCATGAAAACGTCAATTTCCTCGTTTAAAAAGAAGACGCGGGTTCTAAGTTTTTTAAAAAGATCGATAATTTTCGATATAGGTTTTAGTATTATTATTTTGTTTGTGGTGTTATCCCTAATGGAGCCTATAATAAACGGCTATATCCTTAAAGGTCAGGGGGTTCTTAAGTCCGGCATATTTGATAAATATCTGCCTCCTTCATTTGAACATCTTTTAGGAACAGATCACTACGGAAGAGATGTACTTGCCTTGTTATTAGCGAGTCTAAAGAACTCCTTGCTCATAGGAGCAATCTCTGGAGGGATCGCTACTTTAATTGGAATCGTTATTGCTATGATGGCTGGTTATTTAGGCGGCAAAGTTGATGATATACTTAATGGCATAACAAATACTGTGCTTGTTATACCAAGCTTACCAATTTTAATAGCCGTTGCAGCCTACACGAGATTGAACTTAATTTTAATGTGTATTGTTTTATCTATATTCAGCTGGCCAGCAAGCGCTCGCACAATAAGAGCGCAAATATTAAGTTTCAAGGAAAGACCTTACATTGAGTTAGCTAAAGTGACAGGTTTTAATAGTTTCGAAATAATGTTTAAAGAGATTCTCCCAAATATTGCTCCATTTATAGGGATAGGTCTCGCTAATGCAATAATAGGTGCAATATTTGCTGAAACAGGAATAAGATTATTAGGTTTAGGTCCGGGAGAAATTCCGTCGCTTGGGCTTATGATAAATTGGGCTCTTGCATTCGGAGCCCTTTCCTTAGGGCATTATCATATATTATTATCTCCAGCGATAACATTAATCTTAATATTTACTTCATTGAGCCTTATCAATATAGGCTTAGAGGAAATTTTTAATCCAAGACTTAAGAAAATAACGGGAATTTAATCTTTTGTGTTTAATTCTTCTGATTCGAGTCTATCTCCTGGTTTTTGTTCTCGCTCTTTAGCTCTATAGGTTTATTAGTATGTTGTATATGTATGCTTTAGCCATCAGTTCCTTAACTACATTTATGGACGCTAACACCGCTTGAATCAATAGACTGCTTGAACCCTTAAAGAGTCGCATAGCGGTAAGTTAAGCGTTAGAATGCGCCTCCCAACCCCACCCAATCTATTCAAAACGCTAAGCTTAAACTTATAATCATAAAAAAGTCTAGGCTGAGAAGGAGCTCGTGCGCCTGATAAATCTCTCATCAACGACCCTCCAGTCTATGGATTGAGAAAACATGAGTAGAAAAATTTAAATTAAACCACAAAGTAACTATGTGATCAATCTGAAACTTAAAAAATCTTATTAAAGAGCGATAGGTTCATATTTATATTTAAGAAATAGCTCAGAAATCAAATGTCCCTGAAGGAGGTTTAAAGATCTGGTTAAAAGAATGCTTGAAGTTATTGATCTAAGAGTATACTATAAAAGCATATGGGGGGATTATAAGTCTGTCGACGGTGTGTCTTTTAGTATAGATGAGGGAGATTTCTTCAGCATAGCGGGTGAATCTGGATGCGGTAAATCTACGTTGGTGGATGGCATATTAAAATTAGTTAAGCCGCCAGGTTATATTCCAACTGGTAAAGTATTTTTTGACGGGAAAAATTTACTCGCATTAAAGGAGGAAGAACTCCGCAAAATAAGAGGAGTTAAGTTGGCGTATATTCCTCAGGGCGCTATGAACTCTCTAAATCCTGTAATCAAGATTGAAGAGCAAATGATAGACTTAATACTTGATCATAATGGTATAGACAAAAAGAATGCTGCGAAAATAGCATTCTCATCGCTTAAAGAAGTCGGGCTTCAGACAGAAGTCGCCAAGATGTATCCCCATCAACTTAGTGGAGGAATGAAACAAAGAGTCATTATAGCCATGGCTATATCTCTGAAACCTTCCATTATAATAGCTGATGAACCTACCACAGCATTAGATGTTGTTGCCCAAAGAGGAATATTGCAGCTTCTTAGGAGGTTGAAAGATGAATATGGTATAACTGTGATGTTTATATCGCATGATATGGCTTGTCATGCTCAAGTATCTGATAAAATAGCTATAATGTATGCTGGCAAGATTGTAGAAGTAGATTCTACCTTTAACTTATTTGAGAATCCAGCACATCCATACACAAAGGGTCTACTTTCAGCGATTCCTTCGATAGGAAAAACTTATATTAAAGGTATACCTGGAATGGCTCCTAGTCCCTTAAATTGGCCTCCAGGATGCCGTTTTCATCCAAGATGTCCAAAAGCTATGGATATTTGCGCAGAGATGGAGCCTTCCATGGAAGAGATTGCTCAGGGAAAATGGGTCGCATGTCATCTTTATAGGTGAAGAATATGTATCAATCACTACTCGAATTAAAAAATGTGACCAAAATATTTAGTGTAGGCGGATACTTAGCGTCAAAAAAGACAATAAAGGCTTTAGATTCAATTTCTTTTACAATGCCCTCAGATAAGCCTGTCATTACGGCATTAGTAGGCGAAAGTGGAAGTGGTAAAACTACTTTAGCTAGACTTATCTTAGGGCTTCTTGAGCCAACTTCAGGAGAAGTACTATACAAAGGTAGGAAAGTATCTGATTGGCTTAAAAAAGATAAAATTGCTTACCTTAAAGAAGTTCAGCCAGTATTTCAGGATCCTTATAGTACTTATAATCCATTTTATAGGGTTGAACGGGTATTAGAAGTCGCTATAAAAAAGTTTAAGTTAGCATCGAATAAGACTGAGAGGCAGGAAATGATTTTAAAAGCCATGAAAGAGATGGGTCTTAGACCTGAGGATATACTTGGAAGATACCCTCACCAATTAAGTGGGGGTGAGCGGCAAAGGCTTATGCTTGTGAGATTGCTTCTAATTAAACCAAAACTGATAGTTGCAGATGAACCTGTATCAATGATAGACGTTTCTTTAAGAGCAATTTTCTTAGATCATTTAGCGTCATTTAAAAATAATCTTAATACTTCATGTCTTTATATAACTCATGATCTTAATACTGCAAGTTATATATCTGATAAAATAATTGTGTTGTGCCGAGGAAGGGTCGTGGAAGATGGACCGAAAGAAGATTTGATTAAAGAGCCCTTACATCCCTATACTAAACTCTTAATAAGCTCAATACCTATACCTGATCCTAAAAATAGATGGAAAGAAAAAATCGAATCAAAATCTATAGAGTTTTTTAAAGAATCTGAATTGAAGAGGTGTATTTTCTCAGAAAGATGTCCATTCTTTAAAGATATATGTGGACGTGAGACACCGCCGCTTTTTGAGGTTGGACATGACAGAAGAGTTGCTTGCTTTCAATATTGCTAAGTTATATTTCCAACTTCAGTTCTTATTTTAGTCTTCCGAATTTTTCTATGAATTTATGCGAAAGTCTTAAATATTTTGGGCTTCTTTTTTTAATGAGGAGGACTTTAAAAGATGAATGCGATAAAAAGCGCTCTTTTAATTTTTACTCTTGCTGCTCTTTTGACATCTAATGTTGCGACATTATTGCCGAGATCGATCATAGCGCAAGTAACATTACCTGTTCCCAGAGAACAGACACTTATTACTGAGATAATGTCCCCGCAATATTTTACGGTGTTTGATTCCGCCAATCCATACATTCCTCAGGGTACCCAATGGGGATCAGGCTGGCATCAAATGGTGCAAGAATATGACTGGTATATTAATTATGCCACTGGAGAAATAATATATTGGAGAACAACAGGATGGGAGTACGAAAATAATTATACAAAGTTAATTTACCACATTAGAAAAGGGGTAACATGGAACGATGGACATCCCTTCACGGCTAGAGATCATGTTTTTACCATAAACATGGTGATGTCCTATCCGGAATTCGGAGGTTCAGCATACCTTAAGGAGTGGGTTGACAGGGTAGAACTTCTTGATGACTATACACTAGTGATATATTTGAAAAAGTCTAATCCAAGATTCCATCATGTTTTTAGGATGTGGAGCTATCTACCTTATATTTGTGCAGAGCATGTATGGAAGAACGTTGATCCAACGACCTTTAAGAATTGGCCGCCGGTGGATACTGGACCATACAAACTCTATGCTGTTTATCCAGAATTGGGTATGTGGATATGGGAACGGAGAGAGGACTATTGGGGAAAAACCCTAGGAATCTTTCCTAAACCTAAATATGTGGTTTGGCGCGGTATTCCTCCGCTAGACATAGATATTG
>Ga0272449_1003658_pt1 | contig 13034 bp, 12 predicted proteins | sample YNPCB0241_FD_198679 | JGI IMG/M metagenome (GOLD analysis project Ga0272449, IMG submission 198679) | Hot spring sediment microbial communities from Yellowstone National Park, WY, United States - YNP-CB-024-1 | ecosystem: Environmental > Aquatic > Thermal springs > Hot (42-90C) > Sediment...
GAAACAAAAAACGGGCTGGGAATACCGAAATGCGCGTGGGAATCCTCGCGGTGGACGATACCTACGAATGGCAAGCGAAGCTCCTCAGGGTGGCAGAATACCGTTTGTCGCTGGACGCGGCGGGCCTGCGGTACATGAGTGCCCGGGAAACCCTGGACGTCGTGGCCGAGCGTCTGGCACACCTGCCCGCGGAACTGGTCTTTCTGGGGGGCGGGGACCTCCATCACCTCGCCCTACCCCTGATCGAGCGGCACGCCCGGCGCGGCCCCCTCACCGTGGTCGTCTTCGACCGCCACCCCGACGCTTTCCCGGCCCCGGAAGGGTTCGTGAGCTGCGGTTCCTGGCTGCGGGAGGCGGCCAGACTGCCGACGGTGCGGCGCGTTCTCGTGCTGGGGGCCGCCGGCAAAGGGTTTCCCTTGCCGCCAAAGACCGTCGTTCTCACACCGCAGGCCTGGCGGTACTGGTTTTCGCGGGCCCCCAATCACTTCGAGGGGCTGCTGCCCACGGAAAACCTATACCTCAGCATCGACAAGGACGTGTTTTCGGAGCTCTTTACCAGCTGGGGAGCCGGCGAGGTACCGGTGGCCCTGGGCCTGACCTTCCTGCGGTGGGTGCTCCACCGCCGCCGGGTGATGGGCGCCGACGTGTGCGGCGAAGTGAAGCCACGCGGAGCCTGGCCCACCCTCGCGGAGCTCCGGTCCCTGGCCGCGGGCGAGCAGGTCAACCTGGCCCTCTGCCGGCTCCTGAAGACCTACCGGGGTCACCTGCCGCGCCGGCAAAAAAAGGACCGGCCCGACCCGCGCCATAGGGCCGCCTGAGGGAAGAAATATCCGTCCTGGCCGCACAGGCGGTGGCCCCCGGCGCCCGCGGGCACGGACTTCTACGGCACCAGGGGCGCTCTCTCCCGCGCCAGCCGCTTCGCGTTCCGGCCACGGCACCCCTCCGCCGGTCTGACCCTCGCGGCGCGCACGCCGCGCTACCCCGCCATACAGCTCCAGTAATCCTTCAGGTGCTTCTTGAGCTCCCGCACCATGTCCCTGGTCTCGTGATAGCCGGCGTCCCGCCTGACCCACCCCGGTACGGGCTCGGGCTCGTCCACCCGCACCGGAAGGCCCGCGACCCCCGCCATCAGCGCCAGCCAGCAGGCGGGCAGGGCCCGCTCGTTGTAGCCCGAACAGATCATGTCCAGCTCCCGGCCCCCGCACAGGCCGGCCAGGTCCCGCACCAGGGCGCCGAGCTTCCGGAAGTCGTCCACGGTCAGGCCCAGCCAGGTAAGCCGGTCGTTCCAGTACGGGTCGCAGCCGCCGTTCCTGATGATCAGCTGGGGCCGGAACTCCTCCGCCAGGGGCCACACCACTTCCTCGAAGACGTACCGGTAAGAGTCCCACCCCGCACCCGGAGGCAACGGGCAGTTGACGGTGTATCCACGGCCCGGTCCCGTTCCGATCTCGTACACAAAGCCCGTGCCGGGGTATAAGGTGCGCGGGTCCTGGTGGAGGTCTATGAACAGCACGCGCGGGTCGCCGTAAAAGTACTCGGCCGTGCCGTTGCCGGCGTGGGCGTCGGTGTCCAGCACCAGCACCCTCTCCAGCCCGTGCTTCGTCACGGCGTAGAGGGCGGCAAAGGCCACGTCGTTGTAAATGCAGAAGCCCTCCCCGTAACTCCGGCGGGCGTGGTGGAGGCCGCCCCCCACGGACACCGCCTGACCGAAGGCCCCGCCGAGGACGAGGTCCACGCCCAGCCGGGCCTGCCCCACCACCAGGCGGGCCGCTTCTTCCAGCCTCCCGGGCCTTCCCAGGGGGACGTTGTCCACGCTGAGGAACCGCCGCACGTCGGGGCCCGCCGGCAGCTCCAGCCCGGCGTGGGCGGTGCGATAGTAGGCGGTGACGAAGGCCACGTATTCCGGATGGCAGATCAGGGCCAGGTCCTCTTCGGTGGCCGGATCTGCCGCCAGAACCCGGTAGTTGCCGTTCTCGGGCAGGTGTTCCTTGAGGAAGTGAAAAAAGGCCCCGAACCTGTCGCCACGGAAGGAGTGACCGGGGCCGAAGTCGTAGTCTCTCAGGTTCTCGTGGTACAGGAGGGCAACCGGCATCTCCACTTCCCTCACATCCTGCGGCCGGGCTACAACCCCAGGTCCGCCGCTATGCCCTTCATGGCCTCCAGCCCCAGGGCGAAAAACTCCTCCAGGGACAGGCCGAGTTCGGAACAGGACCGCATCTGCTCGCGGCTCGCCCCCCTGGCGAAGCCCTTTTCCTTGAACCGGTGCATCAGAAACGGAACGTCGACCGCGTCCAGCTTCTTCTCCGGAAGGATCAGGGCCCCGGCCACGATGAAACCGGTCAGGGGGTCGGTGGCGTACAGGGCCTTGTCCAGCAGGCTCTCGCGGGGGAACCCGTGGTACTCGTTGTGCGCCCTGACGGCATTGACCACCTCCGGCGGGAGGCCCATCTCCTCCAGCATGCGCGCCCCCTCCAGGGAATGTCGCGCCGGGTCGCCTTTGGTGGACTCGTAATCGATGTCGTGAAGCAGGCCGGCCAGGCCCCAGAGTTCCTCGTCCTTTCCGAAGTGGCGCGCCAGACGCCGCATTACGGCTTCCGCGGCCAGACAGTGCTTGCGCAGGTTGGCGTTTGGTAGGTACTGCTCCAGGAGCCCGAGGGCCATTTCCCGGTCCACGTAAAGCCCCCCTCGGCTAATCTTCCAGCTGTTCCCTGACCTGCTGGCGGGCCCTTTCCACCACGCCGTCGAAGTCGATGCCGGGATCACACCCCAGTTCCTGCATTCTCTTGCGGGCCCACAGGCCTATGTTCCGCTCGTCCCGGTAGTAGTCGTCCCCCGGCGGGCGGCTGGTGTCGATGTCGGCCAGGCGGCTCTTGAGACTCCGGTGGTGGGCGAAGCGGGACATGACACGTTCCAGCTCACCGCCGCAGGTGCCGCACGGCCCGGGCTGCGCGTCGGCGGGGCAAAGCAGTTCGACTTTCCTGCCACAGGCCCGGCAGCGGAACTCGTAGATCGGCATCCGACGCTTCACCTCCGCTGGCTCGATTATACCTCCGGCCCCAGAACCGGTCAAGGATACCGGACTGCCTCGGGGCGGCGCCTCAGGCAGCGGGCGGGAGGTTGCAAGGCTCCGGCAGTAACCTCCGGTAGGCTCACCACATAGACTGTCTTTAGCCCCATGCGAAGCCTTTTCCCCGGAACAAATCTTTTGCACGGCACAAAGGAGCAGCCTCGATGTCCCTGTTCGGTCTGCACGAGCTGCCGGTGGGGTGCACCGGCGAGGTCGTCGCCGTGCGGGCCACGGGCCTGATGCGCCGGCGCCTCCTGGACCTGGGTCTGGTTCCGGGCACCAGGGTCCGGGCGGTTCGCAGAAGCGCCGCCGGAGACCCCATCGCCTTTAGCATCCGCGGGGCCCTCGTGGCCCTGAGGCGGGAGGACGCCCTCGCCGTACTGGTCAGGCCCCTCTCCCCGCAGGGGGGTGACGGGCATCCTTGAGTCGCAACGGTGCGGCGGCGCCGCCCCTGCTGGTGGCCCTGGCGGGCAACCCCAACACCGGAAAAAGCACGCTGTTCAACGCCCTCACCGGACTGAAGCAGCACACGGGCAACTGGCCCGGGAAGACGGTGGCCTGTGCCCGGGGATGGTACCGGTACCACGACCAGACCGTTACCCTGGTGGATTTGCCCGGGACCTACTCGCTGCTTTCGGATTCCCCGGAAGAGCGCATAACCCGCGACTTCCTCTGCTTCGGCCGGCCGGACGCCACCGTGGTCGTGGTGGACGCCACCTGTCTGGAGCGCAACCTCAACCTGGTCTTCCAGGTAATGGAGGTCAACACGCGGGTCGTCGCCTGCCTCAATCTCATGGACGAGGCCCGCAAGAAGGGCATCCGTATCGACGTTCCCGCCCTGGCCCGCGAACTGGGCGTACCCGTGGTACCCGCCGCGGCGCGCCGGGGCGAAGGACTGACTCTGCTAAAGGAAACCGTCCACAGGGTCATACAGGGCACGATCCGCCCCGCTCCCAGGCCGGTGAACTACGATCCGGAACTCGAGGCGGCCGTCGCGGAACTGACCGCGGATCTTGCCGTCCTTGGCCAGAAGGGATTGAACCCCCGCTGGGTGGCCCTGTGCCTGATGGCGGGGGATGAAAGCATCATGCCGAAAATCCGCACTTTGTGTAACGGTAAGGAAAGGCCGGGGGACACGTATGTCCGAAATCGGGTTGCCCCCTGACCTCCATCTCGTTCTGGCGCGGGCGCGCGAGTGCAGCGCGCGGCTGGGCGGCGACGTCTACGACCGCATTGCCGCGGCCGTTTACAGGCGCGCCGAAATGCTGGCGGCCCGGGTGGTGCAAACGCCGTCCGAAAGGGCGGGCGCATGGGACGCCAGGCTCGACGACATCTGCACCTCCCGGGTCCTGGGTTACCCCATCATGCTGTTACTTTTGGGCGTGGTCTTCTGGCTGACCCTGGCCGGGGCCAACGTCCCCTCGAAGTTCCTGGCCGCGGCCTTTCTGGACGTTGAGCGGCGCCTGACGGCGTTTTGCGCGGCCCATGCCGTACCACCGGTCGTGCACGGGATTCTGGTGGAGGGAGTCTACCGCACCGTGACCTGGGTGGTGGCGGTCATGCTTCCCCCCATGGCCATCTTTTTTCCCCTGTTTACCTTGCTGGAGGATTTGGGTTATCTGCCGCGGGTGGCCTTCAACCTGGACCGGTTTTTCAGGGCGGCCGGGGCCCACGGCAAGCAGGCCCTGACCATGGGCATGGGTCTGGGGTGCAACGCGGCCGGCGTGGTGGCCTGCCGCATCATCGAATCGCCCCGCGAACGGCTGGTGGCCACCCTGACCAACGTGTTCACCCCCTGTAACGGGCGCTTTCCCACCCTGCTGCTGCTCGCGTCCCTGCTGACCGGGGGGTCAGGGCCGGCGGCCGCGGCCGTGGTGGCGGGAGTGGTGCTCCTGGGCGTGGCCGCCACCTGGACCGTTTCCTTTGTCCTGACCAGGAGTTTCCTGCGCGGCCTGCCCTGCTCCTTTGTTCTGGAACTGCCGCCCTATCGCCCGCCCCAATGGGGCCGCGTCGTCGTGCGGGCCGCATGCGACCGTACCCTGGTGGTGCTGCGCCGGGCGGTGACGGTGGCCGCCCCGGCCGGGGCCGCCATCTGGCTGCTGGCCAACACCCACTGGGGCGGACTCAGCCTGCTCGCGCATCTGGCCGGTGTGCTCGACCCCTTGGGCCGGACCATCGGGCTGGACGGCTTCATCCTCGCGGCCTTCCTCCTGGGTCTCCCGGCCAACGAAATCGTCTTCCCCATTTTGCTGATGGGTTACCTGGCCACCGGAAGCATGGTGCAAATAAGCGGTCTGAGCGACCTCCAGACTTTGCTTCTCTCGCGTGGGTGGAACGGGCTTACGGCCCTGAACATGATGGTCTTTTCGGTGCTCCACTTCCCCTGCGCGACCACGCTGCTGACCATTCTAAAGGAGACGGGAAGTTGCCGGTGGACCGTCCTGGCCGCTGCCATCCCCACCCTCGTGGCCACCTCGGTGTGTTTCGCCACGGCCCAGGTGGCGCGCGCCCTCAACCTGTAATGAAGGAGCCAGAGGGGCCGGCGGAGAGCATGGTACGATTCTTGCAGAACCCTGTCAAACGAAACGCCGGAGTCCAGGGGAGAATGCGGTTCCGGCCAACCAGAGGTGTGGGACTTGGAATTTCCGGTACGAATAGCCGAGGGGCTGTACGCCCTGGGCAACCCACATTTCATGACCTACCTGGTGGCGGGCGAAGAATGTGCCCTCGTCGAACTGGGGGTGAGCGCCACGGCCCCGGCGGTGGCGCGGCAGGTGGCGGACCTGGGCGTCGAGCCGGACAGGATCCGGTATCTCGTCGTACCGCATGCCCACTACGACCACCTGGGCGGGATTCCCTACTTCCTCGGTTCGTATCCCCGGGCCCGGGTCGTGGCCTCTCCCCACGCGGCCGAAATCCTTTCCCGGCCGCGCGTACTGGAACAGTTTTTCCGCGAGGACGCCTTCACGGGCGAGTGGCTGGAGCGGCACGGCGCGGGTCGCCGCGCCTTTTCCTGGCTGCCCGGCGCCGTACTGCGGGTGGACCACGTGGTTACGGACGGCGACGTACTGGAATTGGGACGGGGGTATAGTCTGAACTTTCTGGCCGCGCCGGGACACAGCCCGTGCAGTCTGGCGGTGTATCTGCCCGTAGCAGGTGTGTTGCTGGTCTCGGACAGTCTGGGCTTCCACCTGGGGCCCGGGGAGAACTTTCCCCTTTTCTTTCAGAGCTACCGGGTTTACATGGATACCATCGCACGCCTGAGCGGGCTCGGTGCCGGCACGGTGGGCCTGGCCCACGAAAACATCCTGCGGGGGGAAGCGGCCCGGGAATACTTCGCCCTCGCCCGGCAAAGCGCCGAAAACCTGTACGACCTGATAGTTGACAGGTGGCGGGAAGGACGCGAGGCCCTGCTTGAAGAATTATTCCACCGTTACTACCGGGCGGGACTGGTGGTCTACTCGCCGGCCAACATCAGGTTCTGCCTGGGTCTGCTTTTGAGGCGGGCGGCGGAGGCCGCAGGGCTGGAGTGGCCTGAAGAGCAACCGTGACGGAGTGGCCCTGAGAACCTCGTGGCGCGGTCCCCGGCACCAGGGGTCTAAACCCTGCCGGTGGCGGGCCAAACAAAACTACGGAACCGCCGCACCCTCAGGGGGGCGACGTTTCGAAATCTTGGGGGAGGGGAACCATGTACAGTTTGGCCAACAGGTTGACCGTCCAGACGGTCGCGGTGGCGGTGGTGGTGGCCGTCCTGACCGTGCTGGGAGGGAGATTGAAAACGGCCCTGCCCTATGCCGATTTTGCGGCGGCCGGCATCGCGGTCCTGCTGGCCGGGGGCCTGGCGTTCGGGCTGACCAGACCCCTGGACCGGCTACTGCGGGAGATCATCGCCAAGACCGAACTGGCCATTAAGGGCGACGTGACCGTGACGGTCGAGGGTCAGGCCCGCGGCGACATGGGGGTTATTGCCGTCAACTTCGGCAAGATCCTCAAGGGCCTGAACAAGTGGGTGGGGATGATCTACGACTACACCAGGACCCTGGAGGAGTCCACCAAACAGATCATTACCGGCACCGAGCAGGTGAGCAACGGCAGCCAGGACCAGGCCCGCCAGGTGCAGGAGTTGCTGAGGAGCATAGAGAGCCTGGCCGCGGCGGCCCAGCAGGTGGCCCGGGCCGCCGAACAGGGCACGCAGACCGCCAGGAGTACCTCCTCGGCGGCCGAGGAAGGGAGCCGGGCATTGGAGCGGGTCGAGGAAGGCATGCAGGTCATCGACGGGCGCATGGCCGAACTCTCGGCCAACTCGGAGCGCATCGTGCAGATCGTGGAACTGATCCGGGACATCGCGGAGCAGACCAACCTGCTGGCCCTGAACGCGGCCATCGAGGCGGCCCGGGCCGGCGAGCACGGCCGGGGCTTCGCCGTGGTGGCCGAGGAGGTGCGCCGGCTGGCGGAAAACTCTTCCCGGGCCACAGGGGAGATCACGGAACTCGTGCGGGGCATTCAGGAGGCCATCGGCGGCGCGGTGGGCGCGGCCCGGCAGGGCCGGGAATTGGTGGACGGCGTGGCGGCCCGCTTCCGGAACATCCTGGAAATGATCGGCGAGCAGCTGAAAACCGTGGAACAGATTCACGCGGCCGCGCGGCAGCAGGCCGACACCACTCAGGCCATGGTGGGCCACGCCCAGGCCATAGCGGCCGTGGCCCAGCAGGCCGCGGCCACCAGCCAGGAAACGGCGGCCGTCACCCAGCAACTGGAGCAGATCATGGAAAAATTCAAACAGGTGGCGGGCATGTTCAAGTTCCGGGAGGACCGGCGGGCGGCGTGATTCCCTCGGTACCGGTACTGTCGGGGAACGGCGCTGTGTGTGCCTGCCACGCCAACCATGTGAAACCCGGCACAGTACCGTGAACAACGGTATCGTGCCGGGTTTGCTTGATCCGCTCAGTCGCGCCGGCCCAGGATGGTGACCGAGGCCGTGGTGCCGGCCCCGCCGAGGTTGTGGGCCAGTCCCAGGCGGGGGTCCTTGACCTGGAGGCCGTCGGCCCGGCCCTGCAACTGCTTGGTCACCTCCACCAGCATGCGGCAGCCGGTGGCGCCGATGGGATGGCCGAAGCACTTCAGGCCACCGCTGGGATTGACCGGGAGCCTGCCATCGATGTAAGGTATGCCCTCCCGCAAGAACCTGACGCCTTCGCCCTTTTCGCAGAAGCCCAGGTCTTCGTAGTTCAGGATTTCGGTAATGGTGAAGCAGTCGTGCACCTCGGCGAGGCTGATTTCCTCCCGGGGATTCTTGATGCCGGCCTCGGCGTAGGCCATGCGGGCCGCGTACTGTGTGGCGGGCCAGCCCAGGTAGTCGAACCCCGGCTGGTACATGGGCAGCATGGTGTGCACCGAGAGGGCGTTGGCCTTGACCAGCACGTAGTCGTCCTTGTGGCGACTGGTGCGGGCCACCTCGGGCCGCGCCAGGATCAGGGCCGCGGCCCCGTCAGACACGGCGCAGCAGTCGTAGCGGCCCAGGGGATAGGCGATCATGGGGGCGCGCAGCGCGTCTTCCACGGTGATCTCGCGGCGGAAATGGGCCTTGGGGTGGGCCGCGCCGTTCTTGTGGTTTTTCACGGCCACCAGGGCCAGGTCCTCCCTGGTCCAGCCGTGGACGTGGAAGCAGCGCGTCGCGGCCAGGGCGAACATGCCCGGCGCCGAAACGGACCCGTAGACCGGATGGCCGATCTCGCCGATGCCGGGCAAGCCGCGACTGCCCTGGTCCAGGATCTTCTCCACCCCGCAGGCGAGGACTATGTCGTAGGCCCCGGAGGCCACGGCAAAGCAGGCGTTGCGGAAGGCGTCCATGCCCGAGGCGCAGTAGTTCTCCACCCTGGTGATGGGCCGACCGAACCACTTCAGAATGTCCGAGACCGTGGAGCCGCCGCAGCCCGTGAAGTCGTAGAAGATGCCCACCCATCCCGCCTGCACGTCCTGCAGGGTGACGCCGGCGTCCTCGAGGGCCTCGTAGACCGCCTCGATCAGGAGGTCCTCGGCGTCCTTTTCCCAGTGCTCGCCGAACCTGGTGTAGCCCACACCGATGACGGCTACCCTGTCCTTAACACTCATCTAGCTCGGCCCCCCTTACCGTACCGGGCGACACTTCCAGTAGTAGTTGTTGAAGCCGGCGCCCCGATGCACGATGCGCAGCACCAGTTCCACCGGCATGTCGACACGGATCTCCTCGGGATCGCAGTCGGTCCCCTCCAGGAACACCCGGCCGCCGCCCTCCAGCTCCACCACCAGGCGCGGCACCGGTATGTCACTGTAGTCTCCGTAAACCAGGTGATCCAGGGTGAAGGTGAACACGCGGCCCCTCTTGGCCAGGCGCACCGGCTCGCCCCGGTCTTTGGCCCCGCAGGTGAAGCAGGCCCGGCCGCTCGGGTACTGGACCGTACCGCAGTTCCGGCAGCGCAGGCCGTAAAAATTGAGCAAGTCCCTCCGGTCCCGCCAGTAAATCACCGGGGACGATTTGGGCACGTAGGGCTCCCGGCGGAAGAGGTCCCGGGCCTTGAGGTAGGCATTGTAGCTTGCCAATACCTTCCGGGTGCGAAGGTAGTGCTGGAGCCCGCGGCCGCAGCCGACCTTTCCGGTCACCGCCAGCAGGAAGGCGTCGCCCCCTTCCCCCCATCCGGCCAGCAACATCCGTTCTCCGGGCCGGGCTTCCTCCAACGCGGCCGCGAGTAAAAGCAGCGGCTGGGCCGCGCCGGTGTCGCCCACCCCGGCCAGCAGGGGGTCCTGGACGGCCGTGCGTTTGGGGTCGAAACGCAGGCGGCGGACCACCTCCATACCGCCGCGCAGGTCCGGGGCCGCCAGGGCGGCCCGGTGGAGGTCCTCCGGCTTTACCCCGTATCTTTCCAGAAGACCCGTCACGGCGGCCACCATGTTTCTGACGTACCCGTAGTTCAGTTCGAACCGCGCATCGAAGCTCTTAAGGAACCGGTCCCTATCGGTGCGCCAGGGGCCGACGAATTCCTCGGCCACGGAGAAGCTGCCCTGCACCTCGGCGCCGGAGCCCTCGCGGGCCACCAGCACCGCGGCCGCGGCGTCGCCGAAGACCTGCTCGGCCTGGGTTTCGGGCTCGGCGGGCCGGCAGTCCGCGGCCACCACCAGCACGCACCGCGCGGTGCCCGCGGCCACGGCGTCGCAGGCCGCCCGCAGGGCGGCAGTGCCCGCACGCAGGCCGTTCGTGAAGTCGGCCGTCAGGATGTCCGGACGCAGGTCCAGGGCCGCGGCGATGGTCGTGGCACACTGCTTCTGACGGTAGGGGGCCGTGGTGGTGGCGAAGAACAGGCCGTCCACCGCGGCCGGGTCCGCGTCCGCCAAAGCGTTCAGTCCGGCCTCCACGGCCATGGTGAGACTGTCTTCGTCCGGGCCGGCCACCGCCCGCTCTCCCGGCGCGGAAGGTATGCTCCAGGACCGCCCGATGGTCTCCCGGGGCAGCCGGCCGTAGGGGATATAAGTACCGCAGGATACGATTACCGGCATGGAATCCCTCCTCTGGCGCGGCCCCGCCTTCCGCCGCGCCTTGCGGCCGGCGCGCTAGCGACGGCAGGGCCACATCTGGTTACGCGGGTTTGCGGCGCATCAGGATCTTCTTGGTGGCCACCATCACGGTCTCGTTGCGCTGGTTTTTGGCCTCCAGCTGGAAGGTGACCACGCCCTGGTCCGGGCCGCGGTCCTCCTTGGCCAGTACCTCCAGTTCCACGTGGATGGTATCGCCGATGAAGGTGGGGGCCGTAAACCGGAGCTTGTCGATGCCGTAAAAGGCCACCACGGTACCGGGCGCGATGTTCCAGAGGCCCGAGCAAACCGAAAGCACCAGCAACCCGTGGGCGATGCGCTGGCCGAACTGGGTCTTCGCCGCCCACTCCTTGTCGGTATGCAGGGGATACCAGTCCCCGCTCAGGGCCGCAAACATCACGATGTCGGCCTCGGTGATGGTGCGTCCCCGGGAGCGCCATGTAGTACCCACTTCGAGTTCATCGTAATACCTGTCGAGCACGATAAAACCTCCCTTTTCCGGTCTGGAATACGGCAAGCCTTTTGCTCACCGGTACCGAACGCGCCGCGCCGGCGGGCGGCCCCGCAGGCCCCGCCGGACCGGTTTCCGGGGCCCGACACGGCTGCACCGGGAAGCTTGAGGACCACAGGGAGCACCGGCCGGCCGCGCCGGCGACCCGCCCCAGCAACGGAGGGCCACGGGAAGCATTCCCCCGGCACCGCCGCAACCCGTTACCGGTAGAGTTCCATTTCCCGGGCCACGATCTCCCGCATGATCTCGGAGGTCCCGGCCACGATGGTGCCCACCCGGGTGTCCCGCCAGATGCGCTCGATGGGGTACTCCTTCATGTAACCGTAACCTCCGTGCAGCTGCAGGGCCTCCCCCGCGATGCGGTGGGCCGCCTCGGTGGCGGCCAGCTTGGCCATGGAGACCTCCTTCAGGCAGGGCTTCCCCTGCACGAACAGCCAGAGGGCCTGGTAGGTGAGGCCGCGGATCATCTCCAGCTGGGCGGCCATATCCACCAGGCGGTGGGCCACGGCCTGGAACCTGGCCACGGGCTGGCCGAACTGGGTCCTGGAGCGCACATAGCCGATCGTTTGCTCCAGGGCCACCTCGGCCACGCCCACCGAGACCAGGGCCATCATCAGGCGCTCCCACTGGAAGCCGTCCATGATGAGGTAGAAGCCGCGGTTCTCTTCCCCCAGCAGGTTTTCCGCGGGCACCCGGCAGTCCTCGAAGATCAGGTAGCCGGTGTCCGAACAGAGCATGCCGGCCTTGGCCAGCTTGCGGCCCACGCTGAAGCCGGGGGTCCCGCGCTCCACCAGGAAGAGGCTGATGCCCCGGTGCCCCGCCGCGGGGTCGGTCTTGGCCGCCACCAGCGCGAAGTCCGCGTACACGCCGTTGGTGATGAAGATCTTGCTCCCGTTGAGAACATACGAGTCTCCGTCGCGCCGTGCCGTGGTCTGGAGGGAGGCTACGTCGGAGCCGGCGTTGGGCTCGGTGACCGCCAGGGCGCCCACCTTTTCGCCCGCGATGCCCGGTACCAGGAAACGCCGCTTCTGCTCCTCGGTGCCGAACTTGAAAATCGGCGGCAGGGCTACACCGGAGTGCACCCCCAGGGCCCCGGCCAGGCCCACCGAGCCGCTACGCGCCACCTCCTCCTTGAACACGGCCGAAGCCAGGTAGTCGCCCCCCTGCCCGCCGTATTCCTCCGGGAACTTCAGGCCGAAGAAGCCGAGTTCCCCGCAGCGGCGGAAAACGCTCCGCGGGATTTCCTGGGATTCCTCCCACCGCTCCAGGTGCGGCACCAGTTCCTTCTGCACGAAACTCCGCACCGTCCTGCGCAGGGCCTCGTGCTCTTCCCCGAAAAGCCAGTGCGCCAATCCCTTCGCCCCCTCTTACATGTCCAGGCCGCCGTCCACGTGCAGGATGTGACCCGTGACGTAGTCGGACCAGGGCGAGACCAGGAACAGGATACCCCGCGCCGCCTCCTCCGGCGTGCCGGCCCGGCCCAGGGGAATGGTCTTGATAAAGGCCTCCCGCTGGGCCTTGGGTATCCCGATGGCCACCTTCCCGTCCATGAGGGTCTCTCCCTTTTCCTTTTCGTCGGTCAGGCGGGTCTCGATGAAGCCGAAGGCCACGGCGTTGCAGTTGATGTTGAAGCGGCCCCACTCCCGGGCCACCGTCTTGGTCAGGCCGCCCAGGGCCGCCTTGGCGGCCGAGTAGTTGGCCTGGCCCGCGTTCCCCATGGTGCCGGCGATGGACATGACGTTGACGATCTTACGCGTCACCCTCTGTCCGGCCTCCATTTCCGCCTTGGCCGCATCCCTCATGTAGGGGGCCGCGGCACGGATCAACCGGAAGGCCGCGGTCACGTGCACGTCCAGCATGGCCTGCCACTGCTCGTCCGTCATCTTGTGG
>Ga0272449_1003659_pt1 | contig 13033 bp, 13 predicted proteins | sample YNPCB0241_FD_198679 | JGI IMG/M metagenome (GOLD analysis project Ga0272449, IMG submission 198679) | Hot spring sediment microbial communities from Yellowstone National Park, WY, United States - YNP-CB-024-1 | ecosystem: Environmental > Aquatic > Thermal springs > Hot (42-90C) > Sediment...
GATTTCAAAAAAGGGCAAACTCTTCTCAAGAAGTACAGCAGCTTCATCACCGGCAGATTATTACATGGAGATTGATACTGAATTTGAAAAAGGTGATCATATAATGCGCGCTAAGATTTTTGCTGGTGTTGTTTCAAGCCTTCTAATCCCTAGTTATTTTATAGAAGGATGCCGAGTTGAGCCTCGAGGTCACGGTATGTCTTCTTAGGTTGAAGAGCTCGATTATTTTCTTGCTCTATGATCATTATTTTAAAAAAATAAGCATGCGTACTGAAGCAAATTACTATCAAATTTTAAAAAGGAATATTAGTGATAAGGGTTAAATTAATATATTACAGGTGTTATTAACTTTCTGATGGGGATCATTGACGAAATCCGTAGAGACGTACAGGAAATAAGTAATGAAAGGGGTTTAACAGAAGATAGGGGATTTGGCTATTGGTTTCTTGAAAGGTATGAGGATCTAAGTCCTGAAGAAGCCGAAGAAGTCATAACTGATGGACCATGGGACGCTGGACGTGATGCTGTCTATTTTGACGAAGATAATTCGATGCTCAAAATCTATCAATTTAAGTATTCTCCAAACCAAAATTATATCAAGCGGGCGCTTAGAGATGTCCAGAATGGATTAAGAGCTGAGGAACAACGTTTGTCGCAAGTAGAAATCATTCGCTTAATAATTGTTACCATCGCCTCGGCCGACTCGGAACTACGCAAAGCTAGCACAAGGGTTGAAAAGCAGATAAGAAGATGGTTAGAAAGAAAAGGATATAAGATAGATGTTAAGCTAGAACTCGTTGATCTTAAGAGATTTCTAGAACTCTCTGAACGATTATATGGGGTAGATGTTTCATTAAAATGGAAGGCCAAAAAGGTGGTAGATGGACGATCTCTTATAGGGCTTGTTGATGTCAGCGGATTGAAAGACTTTATTGATAGAGATGAACTTTTCTCTTTTAACATACGTAGATTCCTTGGATTACGTAAAGGGTCCGTTAGCTGGAAGATAAAACAGTCACTTGAAGATAACGAGAAGCGTAAAAATTTTTGGATATTAAACAATGGCATCGTATGCCTTTGTACTAATTTTAAAGAACAAGATAATGTCGTAGCTTTCCAGAATTTTACAATAGTGAATGGTGCACAAACTGTTAGTACAATTTCAAGATTCCTAGAGGAAAATCCGGTAATTGATGACCCAATTTGGGTAGTGGCGAAGGTTCTGAAGGTGCCTGAAACAGAAGTAGAGCTGGCTGCTGAAATTACTGAAGCTTCGAACACTCAAACGCCGACAAGTTCACGTGACCTAAGGGCAACTGATTTGATACATCCAAAAATTGGAGAATGGTTGCAATCGGAATTTAATTTAATCTATGTGTATAAGCGAGGACAAAGAGCTACAAACGCGGTGAAGATGAAAGATCTGGCACAAGCCTATATTACTTTTTGGCATGATGAACCGCATATTTCTTTTTCTAGACCAGGCCAAATATTTGCAAACCCAACATATTATGGATATGTTTTTCCTTCAAATGAAATTGAAAATTTAAAGCAATACGGGAAAAAAGTCGAAATAAGAAGGTTCTTACTAAAAAGACTAATACCTTGGAAAATTACAATAATTACAAGAAAGTATCTCTATACCATTACTGGACCCAATACTAACTATGACAAAAAATTCCGGTCACTCACCTATCACATAACTTGGCTTTATAAGAAATTAATGGAAGAAAAGCTTGAGGACCATAGATTTGCAGAGATATACCAGCAGCTGGATAGTATTCTTCAAAAATCACTAGAAATTGTATTTGAAAAAGTTTACGATTTTCTGAGTTACACAAAAATCGAAATACCACGCGCCCTCAAATCGACAGAAGCGCGAAACAAGCTTTTGGAATTCACATCATTACCACAATTTCAAAATATCAAAAGAGAAGTCCAAAATATGATTTAAAAGAATCTGGCATAGCGCGCCACCGAAATCTGTTTCGATGGATGAGCATACCGAGTTATTGAGCGCGCGCTTTTCATAGTATCAGAACCCGAGTCCCAGGTGGAAGAAGCATCTAAATATTGGGTCATCGCCAACTGGTTGTTAAGGATGAGGAATGGAATTCTATAGGATCAGGGTCTCGGGTCACCACTATCCTTATCAGCTCAAAACCAGCTCGCGCATTAATTTATCTTTTACAAACACGGACGTTTTGGCTCAGATTTCACGTTGGTCTCAATCCAAATTTTCTTTCAAGCCATTCGAATCTTCCCTTAAAATTGTAAAATTCCTCAACCTCTTTAATGTTCAGGAGGATCACTTTATCTTTAATCTCGTGCAGCTCGCCCAGAAATTTCTCTTGAGCCTCTTTAAGCTGGTCCTCTGTAGAAATTAGAAACACCTGTGATTCCCAAAGATCGTAGGCGTGCTTAAGTCTTAATAAGGCTGCCTCCAAGCTGCCCTTCAAGTGGACTTCGAAAACATACTTAGGTCCGATTCTCGGGGGCCTGTGCCACACCACGTCAAACCAATACCCCTTATGCCTGTATCCCTTCTCAGGCTTATACCCTATCAGCTCTCCGAGCGAATAGACCGCTTCAACTATCTCTCTGTGCTTAGGCAACTCTGTCGGAGGAGGCGGGGGAGGAGGCTTGGCTTTTCCCAAATACTCTATGACCTTTAACGCCTTTTCCTCGTCGCGTATCTTCATGAAGCCTCCTAGGGCGTTTAAATTATACCCTGTTAACTCGTTAAGCTTGGACAAGGGTAGATCTATCTCCCTCACTTCTTCTAGGAAGAAGAGGTATGGCCATGTTCTGCCGTCTACATCCCTACCCCATACGCTTTCAGCTAAACAACTGCCGACTTCCACCTGCCTGGGTTTCTCTGCGAAAGGATACTTGAACAACACCTTCCCCATGTAGATGAATTTTCCGCCGTGATAAAACAACACGTAATCCCCTTTATCAATAGAGACCCAGCGGCCGCGAAGCGTCTCCTTTAACGCCCAAAGCTTAACCGAGCCACTGCCATAGGATTCAACGATTTTCTCTCTAAGCGAAGGATCTCTGACATCTAGCTCATCAGTGCTCACACCTTCTGCAATGCTTCTCTTAATATTCTTGAAGAAACCAGGGGCAAGGAATACTTTCATCTCAACTGCCTTCTTAACTACCAAGAGAGGACCACTTAAGTTTTTATATCTAGGAAGCCAGAAGGAATAAACTTCACGAGGATTTGGATAGCAACGGGTCGTGCAAAACGCGAAATCTCTTTCAAGAAAAGCAAGTGGGGCGTCAATAGCGCGCTAGGAGGCCAGAGATGTATTCTCACCATAATGCTGTGGGATCATGGCGAACTCATAAGGGAAATACTGAGATACTACGGCGGTTTGACGACGAGCCGAAGGCGGAGCTACCGCTTAAAATAACATAGACACTGGCTGTCAAAGAAGAATAGCGAGCTGGCTTGGGTTTCTGCCACGAGATTCCAGTTAAAAAATTTTCAACCATTAGCGCGCGCGCCATTATTTTTGATCTCTTTTTAAAAAAATAAATTTTAGGATCTAAAAAGTTTATATACTACCATTTAGATCTAATATATGGTGACTGGGGATGAAGGTACCGGCATTAAGGATTTCACAATGGGGGTATGGAAAGGGGGCAAAAGAACAGTCTCTCTATGTCACTGCTCTACCTGCAAAACACCTCTTTAATACTGATATCGACAGGTGGTCTAAGGAGAATCGGGAGGGTTATCAGCGTCCCCCTGAGGAGAGCCGGCTTAAACCCGGCAAGGGAAGCGTTGTAAGGTATCTTCTTGACGAAATGGGGATTTTCCCCACGTCTGTTCTTCTTAATACGAGAGGCACCCTGGCTTTCAAGGAAGAAGTCAAATTATCTGATAAAATTTCTCTAGGTGAGTTAACAATACCTGATAATGAAAGACTGATAATAATCGATGGACAGCATAGAATAGAGGCCATAAAAAGAGCTACGAAGCAGAAACAGGAGCTAGAGGAGTACCCAGTACCTGTATCGATAACTAATCTGAAAGATAAATTCGAGGAAATGCTGCTGTTTTACATCGTTAACTCAAGACAAAAGCGCATAAAGACAGAACTAGCCTACAGGCAACTACAGACGATGTATGAGAGAGTTAAGATTAAAGAGCAGTATAAGTGGCTTGAAGAGGTAATTCTTGGCAAAGCCCAGGAAAGACAGGCTATAGCAGCTTTTATTGTTGATCATCTCGCTGAGAACGAGGATTCTCCATTCTACGACCGCATAAAATACCTTGGGGAGGAAACAGAGAAGAGACATCTTGTCGAGGACTCTGCTCTAATTCGCTATATAAGCAAATTGAGAGGCGAATTGGTTTTTGAATCCATGACTCCGGAGACAATGGCTGAGCTTCTTATCGATTATTGGAATGCGATTGCAGAATTGTATCCGAAATGTTTCCATGAGGACACTAAGGATAACTATACTCTGTTAAAGCATACGGGAATTGCTTCTTTCACATATCTTTTCCCCGTAGTCTACGGCCTATGTGCTCAGAGTGGAGATATCAGCAAGGAAGCTATGAAAAAATACCTTAGCTTTCTCAAGGAGAATCTGGCCGACAATGTTAGAAGAAGCGAGGAAATAGATCCTGATTTCCTTAAGCCTATCGATGAAACATGGTGGTCTAGAGCACACGGCTCTTCGCTGGCAAGAGCTACAAGTGAGGCTACGTTCAATTATATAAAAGACCAGATGGCTAAAAAGATACAACTAGTTGCCAAAATGAAAGAGGGAAAGTGAAGATGCCTGAATCAGCTAAGGGTGATGAAGAGCTCATAGAACTCTTGTCTAAGCTCGCAGGCGAAATAAAAAATTATGCCGAAATTTTTCTATCAGTACATGAAAATCTTGATAAATCTATTATTCGTCTTAATGCTCTGGTCCATCCCACTGCCGAAAATAAGCTGAAAGCTATTTCACTTCCCCCGGTAGACAGCATCAGTAACAACATTAAGGAGAACATCTATGACGCCAAGGATAAAACTAAGACAATAGTGTCTTTGTTAAAGAAAGTTGAGGACATCGTAAACAATTCGAGAATAGAATGCAGTTTTTGTAATGGTAAAGGGGAAATATCTACCCAATCCTATTATCGAGAAAGAGAAACCATAGAACCCTTCTTGGAAACGAAAAAATGTTCAGCATGTAACGGCAACGGTTATCTCGATGTTTCAGGAACAGTTGTACAACTGACTATCCAACTAATCAGTGGATTAAAGGGATTATCATATGGAGAAGTCAAGAAAACCGTTTACGGTACTGTTTCGTGAGGTATGTGAAATGGATGTAAGAAATAATAGTGGAAAAGATGAAGAAGATATAATCAGGAGTTTTACAGAATTTGAAGGAGATTATTTACCGATAGAAAAAGATAGGCTAATCCTGTTTGTTATTGACTACTTACATTCAAAGAATATCGAGGTTACCTTTGACAAACTTACTGTTGCAGCATTTAAATTATTCCCTAAGAAATTTTCGTTAATCGGTTTCCCCGAATATCCTGATGCTAAGACAGTTAATGATTGTGTTTTTCTTCACTGCGTTAAAACCAAGGGGTGGGCATCTGGCAATGCACAAAGCGGATACAAAATAACAGAAAAAGGTAGATATTTTTTAGATGAAACTAAAAAGATGTTAGAAGGGAAGATAAAAGTAGTTCGTAAATATGGAACGGTCCCGAGAAGGAAAGAATTTACCTTTGTTAATCGTTTAAAAAAGACGCAGGTATACAAAAAATATTTGCAGAATAAGGAAGAGGAAATATCTTACTCTGAAATTCTAGAGGCTTTAAAGATGCCCTCGCATAGTTCGAGAGAAGCATTAGAAAGAAATCTTGAAAAATATTTCGCATATGCTAACAAGATAAATGATGAATCTGTAATCAAGTTTTTGGATTTTGTTCAAAGAAAAATAAGGGAGGTTGATGAATGACGGAACTTAAAGAGAAAAGAACCGAGCCTGGTGAATTTCACCCTGAGTGGTTCAGGAAAACTGTAATCGAGGCATTTAAAAACGATCCTATGAGAATCATTATCGAGCTAATTAAAAACTCTGCTGACAGTTATACTCGTCTCCAGAAAAAAGGAGTTGCAAAGCCGCCCTTTAAGATTTTTGTTAAAATCCGATGCAAGAGAAAAAGTCCTCCATATATTGAGGTTTTAGATCATGCGGAAGGCATGGATTCAAAGAAACTGAAAGAAGCTCTTAAATACGGTACTCAAACAAGCATGGGTGAGGATATTGAAGCAGTTACTAGTGCAGAGAAAGGAATAGGATTAAAAGACGCTATGATGGCTTTGAAAGATAATTGGTTAGTAACAATAAAAGACGGGTTGATCAATGAACGGAAAAAACATCCAGACTTCAAAACAGGATTCGGCAGGGAAGATGAAAAAGTAACACAATTAGATAGGAATCGTTGGGGGATCCCTGAAAATGGCACCGTTGTAATTGGTGAACTTCCACCATACTTCCATGAGCGTAAATATCATAGTATTTGCGAAAAATTACAAAAACATTTTCTGCTGAGAAAATTACTCCAAAACCCAGACTATGAGATTTATGTCATAGATTTGCTTAATGGGGAAAGAAGATTACTAAAATACTATCCGCCAGAAAAGGAAAAACAAATATTAAAGGAGTCTTTTAAAATAAATTATAACGGCAGAAACTATTTGATCCACCTAGAAATAGACAAGGCTAAGAGAGAATTAAAACAAGGTAAGCCATATGGCGAAGCCGGCCTCCTATTTTATTATGGGAATTACTCTGTTCTTGACTTTACTTTTTGCCGATTCGAAAGAGATTCGGCTTTTTCCAAATTCTTTGGAGAGGTTCGGATGGAAATTGGTGATTTGATAAGAAACCCTACTGAAGCCCCTCTTGTAGATGAGAAAAGAAGGGGGTTAGATACCGAGCATCCTTTTAATAGGAAACTATTTGATGAGATAGGTATAAAATTAAAAAATATCCAAGAAGAAGAGGGTAACTCCGGATATTCATTCGATGATCTGACAAAACGAGAAATACTTAAGGAATTAAATAGAATGTATAAAGAAATTGGAGGAGCCGGTCCTCCACCAGAGCCTCCAATTAAGCCAGAAATCTTTGAATTCTATCCAGTATGGGTAGACATAAAAGAATACGAACCCAAAAAACATTTCCTGATCATAAATTCTTCAGCAATCAATAATAACTTAGAAATTACCCTTAAAAGCAATAATCCTAAAATAATTGTTAAACCAGCCACTATGAGAATTGAAAGAGACAAGGTTGAAGAGGATTTTATTATAAGACAAATTGAATTGTATTCTGAAGAGGCAGGAAGCAATGGAGAAATTATCGCAGTGTCGGAAAGCTTAAATCATTTTTCAAAAATGGGTGTAAACGTTCAGGAGAATCCTATTTTTTCGCCTCAAAACGGATTTGCATTTGTCCCTGACAGAACTACCATAGTAGATTCAGGCAGAAAGGAGGTGCAACTCTGTATCGATAAGTCTATTGTCGGAGAATCCAAAGAAATCACGTTTTCCTCCGAGTACCCGATAAGTTGTCCAGGCAAATGGTTGCTGCCTGATTCAGAAAATTTAGAGGAAAAAATAATAAAAAACATTCTCATTACGGAAATTCCAATAGAGGTTAAGGGTGCCGGCCACATCGGAGAAAGAGCAAGGTTAACGGCCACGTATGGAGGCAGGATGGCTTCTATTCAAATAGATGTTGTACCTCAACCGTCCATAGCAGGGGCTATTCGAGACATTCGCTTTTCTCAAAAAGAGACTAGAAAAATCAGTGATTTCACGGAGGAAGGTGTTATTGAAATCTATTACAAGCATCCGTTAGTTAAAAAGTATATGTCGAAGAAAAATTTTAAAGATAGGCCTGAATTTCAAACTTTTATTGCAGACGTTATTACCAGGGAAGCCGTGAAAGCATTCGTTGTATCGGGTATCAAAGAAAACTCATCTAGGTATCCGATATTTAATAGTGATCATCCAGAGCCAGAGATTGATTTTTACATAATTCAGGAGTATTATGAAAAAGGCCCAGTAATGCACGAAATGTTTACCAGGCTTATAAAAAGCTTAAAGTTAGAATAGCAAACCACCCTACTCAACGACCCCGCATCATCCATTGTTCTCGATATGAGTTTACCGTCGGAAGTAAACTGTTCCTAGTGCGCACTTGATTAAAACCTAGGTTTCGAAGTTTTATAATCTTAATAGATAGCGTTTTAATCTTTCCACAGCAATACCAGAAGAGGAGGGAAACTTGAGTAGAAAGTGGTACTTTGCGTATGGGTCGAATCTTTCCAAGGAAAGGTTAAGGCGGAGGATTGGTGAGTGGATGGAGGAGCATAATGCAACTCTAAAGGGCTTCAGGCTCACGTTTGCCAAGAGTTACTCTGGACACACGAGCGGCAAGGCCGACATTAAGCCTGATCCAAGTGGAGAGGTTAAGGGCGTCATTTACTCGGTAACGGAAAGCCAGCTTAGCAAGCTCGATAAATATGAAGGCGTGGGCATAGGGGTTTATAGGAGAAAGCGGGTTAATGTAGAATCTGAGGGGAAACTAGTTTCTGCAACAACCTATGTAATGGTTAGGGAGATCTGCCCGTTAAAACCGTCAAATGAGTACTTAGAACATATTCTAAAGGGTCTTGAGGAACATGGATATAGTAAGGAGGTTATGGAGGAAGTTAGAAAGATCGCGGATAGTTTACCTAATAAGGAACATGAATTATAGATGTCTCAGCTTCTTTTCAATTAAGGTTACCCTAGCGTTCTACCGCATGTAAATAGTAACGGAAAAAGACTTTGAAAACAATACTATCGCTACGCGCGGCGGCTCAACAAGAATTAAGATGTGAGACCACAACGGGAGCAGTGTATTGAGCCTTGCGGAAATCAGGAGCCACATTGAGGGGCGGGGCTTCTTTTTAATACGAGCTAGCTCTATCCGTTCCGAGCAGACCTGCCCTTCTAGCTTCTTGTGCTTTCTTCTTTAACTTCTCTGGTTTAATGTTGTAAAACATTTTAACTCCGGTTGTGTTGATAGCACTTGGTTTGAGTTTTCCAGTTTCTGGCTCCATGGATGGTTTTCTATCTTCCTTAAGATCTCCTATAGATTCGATGTAAGTGACCTCATAATATCTGACTTCCTTTATTCCCTTTCCAACGGATTCTAGTTCTTCCTTACGTTCGTATCCAAAGATTTTTTCAATTCTTGCAAGGATACCTCTTACCGACTTTTCAATATCCCTTTGATACCGGATTCGAATTTCTTTAGAATCGCTTGTTAACATTCGTTTTATTGTCTCTTCAAGTTCATCTATTCTACAATGAGCCTCTATTCTCGGTTCGTACGAATAAACTAAAATATCCCTGAGTGTCACTCCCGAATTCAATCTCATTTTTCTAATGGCGTGCTAATATTTATACCTAACGCGCTACAATTCTCGTTAACCGTGCATGCCTTTTCACTTAAATAAACCCAACGAGTAAGCCCAAAAATGCAATATCAGCATGATTGTATCAGGCATCGAAACGTTAGCTATAGAGACTAATATTTCTCTAGCGAATTCTACTATCTCTTTTCTCTAGATCCTCCTCTTTGGAAAACGTATAGAGATTGTACTTGTCATCAGGGGGTCAGTAACCAGTAGGTATCCATCGCAATTCGTAATATTAACGCCATATTTAAATCTAGTACGCACTATAAACTATTTCGAAGTATTTATTATGATCCGGTAGCACGTACGTAATATTACTAATGGAGGGGCTTGGAAAACTGGTAAAGGAGTTGGCTGAGGGCGGGACTCCGGGCCTGCGTTTCGGGGTTAAATGCATTGCGGTCTCGGATGCTGCTGCCCAATATTACTGTGAGAAGAAGGTTGAGATGGCGTATACATATGGGGAAATTGAAACCCTAGGGATGAAGAAGGGTGAGGAGGCACATGAGCTTCTACTGAAGGATGCTGTTAAAACAGATTGGAGACAGATCCTTCGCGAGATTTACTCGGGAAAACCTATACTGATTAGAGAGATGCTTCTCCTCGGGAAGCACAAGGACACTATTCTTGCGGGCCGCTGCGACGCGGTGCTCTTCTTCAAGAATCGTCCGCTACTCTTGTTTGAACACAAGTTTTCAAGCAGGCGGATCCCATTTTCGGATCATCATGTTCAGGCTAGGCTATACTGCTATCTTCTTCATCTCATGGGCTGGGATACGAGCGGGCTTAGATACGCGTTAGTCATGGCGCCTCTGGAATCCAGAGACGATCCTCAGCTGAGGAAGACTCCGTCACACGTAGTGCGCGCGTTGAAGGAGAAGAAGGATGTTGATAAGATTGTTCTCGGAAAAGCCTCTGTCTACCTTAACCGTTTTAATTTGAAGAAGACGGTTGAGGAGCTTGAATGGGCTCTTGACTTCTGGAAGCAGAAAAGGGAACCAATACCAACCAGGAAGCCAGCGAAATGCTTGTCTTGCGAATTCAGGGAAAAGTGTGAATATGGGAGGTAGTGGAAATAGCGCGCGCACCTAATAGCGTGCACGGGTTTTATATGTATTTTTTAGAATTAGAATGAATCGACGCTGCTACTGTCGGCTCGCGATATTACCCCTCTTCTCACTAGAAGATCAAGTAATGACTTCATATCTCTAACAGAGCTTTTATCGCTTGATGATATTACTTTCTTTCTTACCAAAAGGTCCAGCAGGTCTGGAAAACTACGCACAGAGCTTTTATCACTTCCCGAGATGACCCTGTTCTTTTCCAATAAATCCAGTAGCCTCATTTCTAATTATTAGTATCGCTAACAGAGTTTAAAAACGTTTCTGCAAGGTTCTGTGCATGGTTAAATGAGAATGTTTAATCATGTTTCCTCTAAGAGTTCCGTAATGATGTTTATAAAATCTTCTACTCTCGGAACCCAGATTTCAGGCGGTATGTTTGGATATTTTTCTTTCTTTTCCGGGGTAATGTAGTCCTTCATTATTTCTCTCAGCCTATTGTATAATTTCTCCCTCCACTGGAGGGCGTTTTCATTATCGTTTAACCATCCAAAGTTTATTGTTAAAGTGCCATCAGACCATACAGTATACACCGATTTTCATTGACTAATTCGTTGAAACTTCGGACCAAAAGACCCTCTCACTGACCCTGTTCCCCAAGATATTTCATCGGCTTTCTCTTTGGAGAAGTCGTATATCTTGCAAATAGCGTTACGAACCTCTTCTGATGCCACTTTCTCCTCAATATCTCTGAAGAAGGATTCTTCATTCCATTGTCTTCTTCTCTCTTTGCTTTTTCGGTCTGCAATTTCCTGGGTCTGCCCTATTAAGCGTGGAGCGAGAACCAGTTTTTCTGACTCTTGACCGAAGCATCTGAGCTCCAAGCCGTAAACCTCAGCGTTTTCCATTTCCCTATTGAGATACTCTATGATCCGTTGAACCTCCGGGTAGAGTTCATCGCCCGCGATGATCAACCTGATCACACCTTCTTTAAGATTCTTTTCAACGGTTTGCCAGAATCCTTCCTCATCTTCTATGCCAAGCTTTCCCCTAATTACGTCATTAACATCCTTATTATGTTTGCTCCAAAATTCAGCTGCTTCTTTACGTACTCTACCATTTCCCCAGAGCTTCACTGCGTTAGCTGCGTATTCAATTATCTGACCGATGACTTCTCGCCTAGCCTCCCTATTCTCCGCCAGCTTTGTCTCAACTAGGGTTAATACAGCATACTGGTCTACGAGAAGAAGATCTAATGAACCTCCTCCAACAGGCATCTCCCTACATAGGAGGGCAAACCGCGGCGGGTCATCGCTTTCTGGGTCTATTTGCCTCCCCGGTATGACCTCTGGATATTTCTCGATGAGATTTTTAAGAGCCTCCTCCAAATTTTCTCCAAAAACTCCCCCTCTGAATGAGCGAGGAGGCAGAGGCTTAATATTTCCCCCTTCTATAATAAATACCTCGCCAGACTTTTCTGACATCGAAATTATGCAACTATCTTAACCTATAAACCTTTTTATTGACTAATGAAAGTTTTACTCACTCAAATCTTAATTCATGCGGCCTCTTTTTGAGCATCTAGAGCGCTGCTGAGAAAGCAAGTAGCGACGACATACTCCAAGCTATTCAAGTAGTTTCAGGTAAGCAAAAAGAACTTTTCGGTTAAGTCGATTTACCACATCATTCTCTTGGATTTGAGAGAAAACCCCATAAATAAGAAGGAAAAATGAGTTGTTAAACTATTCGAAATATCTGTGTTCTAGCCACCATGTTCCCTTCAAACCGTACTCCTTTAGTTTAGCGCGCGCGCCCCATACCGGTGTCTTCCAAATCTCTTATGAATCGAGTCGACGTAACAGAAGATGCATCCATGGGTGCAGCCTACTGCGAAGTTCAAAGCCCAGCCGTTCGACAGCTCCTTACCGACGCCTCCACGGCTTTTTGATGTCAGCCTCGACGGTTTAATTAGCGGATACGATATTCTATAGCTATCCACCCTTACTTCAGGAGGAGCGAAAACCCGGGTATCATAACATAAGTTGCTTGTCTTAACAGCCTTGAAACCCACGTATATCCCGATGGATAAGGATTTTTCTGGCGATTCCCTCTTTTCAACTAGTTCAGCCACACATAAGTCACCAACTCATGCTATTTAAAAGTTCCAATGAAAATAGCGCGCGCTGTAGGGGTTCCTCTAATGACAGTGACAGACAGTAAAGAAAGGAGGGAGAAGCTTACAGAGAAGGAGAAACGTAGCGTGCTCGATTGGGACCTGCTCGATCTAGGCGAGTAATCTAAATTTACAGTATTCTTGGATAAGGGTTTATTCAACGTGTTTTCTCTAACATTCTTCCGGATTCTATCAAGTTCCCCAGCAGCATCTTTATTACTTTTTAACCATAGATTTATAAGGGGAATTAGTCTTCAGAATGGTAGAGGAAGTTGACCGAGGTGATTGTAG
>Ga0272449_1003660_pt1 | contig 13032 bp, 10 predicted proteins | sample YNPCB0241_FD_198679 | JGI IMG/M metagenome (GOLD analysis project Ga0272449, IMG submission 198679) | Hot spring sediment microbial communities from Yellowstone National Park, WY, United States - YNP-CB-024-1 | ecosystem: Environmental > Aquatic > Thermal springs > Hot (42-90C) > Sediment...
TTGTCCACCCCCAGGCTGCTGGTGGCATTGGCCTGGGGGTCCATGTCCACGATGAGGACCTTGAAGCCGGCCTCTGCCAGGAAGGCCCCCAGGTTGACCACCGTGGTGGTCTTGCCCACCCCTCCTTTTTGGTTGGCGAAGGTGTACACGCGGGTCATGGACCTGTTCCCGTGGTCAAGTTCAACCCCTCCCATCCTCCCGGCCTCCTTCTCTCCCCGCATGCGGGGAGAGAAGGAGTGCCCGACGCAGGCGGGCGGAGGTAGGGTGGGGTCGGAAAGGACGCGCTCTTCAGCCGTTTGGCTCACGTTGATCCCTATGGGCCACCCCCAGTCCGGATGGGCGGCCAGCCAGGCCTCCACCTGGTGCCGCCAGGGGATGCCCGCCGGCCCCGGTGCTTCTACGGAGAAGGAGGCCACAGCGTTGGCGAAGCGGGCGGCCTCCACTGGGTCGTCCGTCTCCCGCAGGCGGATGAGGAAGGCGGCGGCGAAGACGTCGCCGGCCCCCGTGGGGTCCACCTCCCGCGCCTCCCGCGCTGGCATGGACCTGGCCCGACCCCCCCAGTAGAGGGTCGCCCCCCGGGCCCCCTGGGTGAGGACGAGGCACTCCACCTGGTCCGCCCAGCGCCGGACCCACGCCACGTCCTCTCCGACGTCCTCCTCGCTCACCACCACTGCCCGCACGTGGGGGAGGACCTCCTTCGCGCTGGCCCAGGCTGCCCGCCGGACGCGCCCAGAGCCATCCCACTGCCGCATCCAGCCCTGCGGCACCACGCCCAAGAGGGCCCCAGGGAAGAGGCTGACCAGGCTGGGGTGCACTTCCTGGGCCAGGGGGGCCAGGAGCACGATGGACGCATCCCGCCACCCCAGAGGGACATCCTCCGGGCCGATGGGGCCAGCCACGGCGTGGATGCGCTGCGTCCGGCGGCCATCCCGGTAGATGTTCTCAAAGGTCGTGGTCACGGCCGAGGGCAGGAGGTGTACCTCCGCCCCCTGGAGCAAGTCCGCCTCCAGGACCTCCGGCGCGGCCCGGGTGACGATCCCTGGCCGCAAACCCAGGCGCTGGGCGGTGACGGCGGCGTAGGTGGCCGTCCCTCCCAGCCGGTACCCCTCCGGCACCACGTCCCGACAGATATGTCCAACGACCAGGAACTCTGGTCCGCCCACACGCTTCCCCTGGCTCTTCCCTGCCTCCGCTGACGGGGCAGGAGGAGGAAGGGTTCGTCTCCGCCAAGCCTTCGCCTGGCTGCCCCTTGGGACCAGCCCGGGCCGGGGCTATTGTAACATATCCCCTGGCAGTTGACAATCCTCCCGCCACGCGGTACAATGCCCTCCGTGAGGCGAACCCCGGCCGTCTGTGGGGTGGCTTCTCTAGGACCGCTGGTGGAGGACGCGGCGCGATGACCACCCACGGCACAGCGTGGCCGATGGGCCGAGAACACCTGGCACGTCGCGAAGCGTCGGCTGCGAAGGGGGTGATGGGGGGCTTCCCCCCGAGAGCCTGTGATGTGACCCCAAGCAGCCGCGCGTCCGCGCGTTCCCGAGTCCAGCAAGAGGAAGGAGGCCATCCCATGTCCCCGACTCTCCCAACGGAAAAGGTTGCCGTTTTCACTGCCTGGCCCTACGTCAACGGCATCCTGCACCTGGGCCACATGGCTGGATGTTACCTGCCGGCCGACATCTTCGCCCGCTACCAGCGCCTGCGCAAGCGCGAGGCGCTTCTCCTCTCCGGCTCCGACACCCACGGCACGCCCATCACCGTCCGCGCCGAGCAGGAGGGGGTCTCGCCCCGCGAGATCGTGGACCGCTACCACAACCTGGACCTCCAGACCTTCATGGCGCTGGGCATCAGTTACGACCTCTACACCGAGACCGACACGGAGAACCACTGGCGCGTGGCGCAGGAGATGTTCCTGCGCCTCCTCCGCAACGGCTACATCTACCGGGATACCCAGCGGGCCCTCTACTGCCCTCACTGCCAGCGCTTCCTGGCCGACCGCTACGTGGAGGGGACCTGCCCCCACTGCGGCTACGAGGGGGCGCGGGGCGACCAGTGCGACCACTGCGGCCGCACCCTGGACGCCATTGAACTGATCCTGCCCCGCTGCAAGTTCTGCGGGAGCACGCCGGAGGTCCGGGAGACGGAGCACTTCTTCCTGGACCTGGCCAAACTGAACGAGCCCCTCCTGCGGTGGATCTCCGAGGACAAGGAGCACTGGCGCCCCAACGTCCTCAACTTCACCCGCGCCCGCCTGGAGAGCGGCGAACTGCGCGGGCGGCCGGTGACCCGGGACATTGAGTGGGGCATCCCCGTGCCCGTGGAGGGGTTTGAGCACAAGACCCTCTACGTCTGGCTGGAGGCCGTGACGGGGTACCTTTCCGTCACCCATGAGTGGGCCCAACTGCAGGGGAACCCGGAGGCCTGGCGCGAGTGGTGGACCGAGGACGTGCGCTCCTACTACTTCATCGGCAAGGACAACATTGAGTTCCACTCCATCATCTGGCCAGGGATGCTCATCGGCTACGGAGGCCTGGTGCTCCCCTACGACGTCCCGGCCAACGAGTACCTGACGGTGGGGGGGCGGCAACTTTCCAAGAGCCGGAACTGGGTCATTGAGGTGCCGGACTTCCTCTCCCGCTACGACCCGGACCCGCTGCGGTACGTCCTCACCATCAACGCGCCGGAGCGCTCCGACGCCAACTTCACCTGGGAGGAGTTCGTCCGACGCAACAACGACGAACTGGTCGCCACCTGGGGCAACCTGGTCCACCGCGTCCTTTCCTTCACCTACCGGCGGTTTGAGGGCCGGGTTCCCCAGCCGGGCCCCCTGAGCCGCCTGGACCAGGAACTGCTGGACAAGGTGGAGGCCGGCTTCGGGCCGGTGGGCGACCTCATTGAGGGGTGCAAGTTCAAGCAGGCCCTCACGGAAGCGATGGCCCTGGCGCAGGAGGTCAACCGCTACCTGAACCTGCGGGAGCCCTGGACCCTCCACCAGACGGACCCGGAGGCGGCGGCCACGGCGCTCTACGTGGCCCTGCGGGCGATAGACTCGCTGAAGACGCTCCTCCTGCCCTTCCTGCCCTTCACCTGCCAGCGCCTTCACGAGATGCTGGGGTACGAAGGCAGCCTCATCGGGCGGCAGTACATCCAGACGGTCCAGGAGGAGCACCGCAGCCACAACGTGCTCCGCTACGATAAGAGCGACCTGGTGGGCGAGTGGGCTCCCAGCCAGTTGCCGCCGGGCCAACCCCTGCGCAAACCTGCTCCCCTCTTCCGGAAGTTGGACGAGAGCGTGGCGGAGGAGGAACAGGCCCGCATGGAGGCCCTGTCGCGGCGGTAGGGCGCGTGCCCCTGGGGGAGGGAGGCCTGAAGGTGAGGGACGCCCGGTGGGGCCTGGCCTTGGTGCTCCTGGGGTACCTGGTGGCAGGGGGGTTCTACGCCGCCTTCACCCCACCGTGGCAGGCCCCGGACGAGCCGGCCCACTACAACTACATCCGCCACCTGGCCGAGGGGGAGGGCCTTCCCGTCCTCCTCCCCGGGGACTACCCGCACCAGTACCTGGAAGCCATCAAGGCGCGCCGGTTCCCCCCCGACATGCCCATCGCGCCCCTGCGCTATGAGTTCCACCAGCCGCCCCTGTACTACCTGCTGGCGGTGCCGGTTTACTGGGGGGCTGGCGGCGCGCTCCTGCCCCTCCGCCTCCTCTCGGTGGCCCTTGGGGCGCTCCTCCTGCTGGCGGTGTGGGGCCTGGTGGGGGCGGCCTTCCCCGGCCGCCCGGCCCTGCGCCTGGCGGTGGTGGCCTTCGTCGCCTTCCTGCCCATGCACGTGGCCCTGGCCGCTTCCGTGAACAACGACATCCTGGCCGAACTGTGGCTGGCCCTGGGAGGATGGGGGCTCCTGCGCGTCCTCCGGGGCCGGCCCACGCCCCGCCACCTCGTGGGGACGGGGGTGGTCCTCGGCCTGGGGCTCCTCACCAAGACCACAGCCTACATCCTCCTGCCCCTGGCCCTCGGGGCCGTGGCCCTGCGGCAGGCCTGGGCCGTGGAGGGGGACCCGCCGGAACCGTGGGAGGCGCGGGCCGTAGAGGGCCTTCGCCAGATGGCGGCGCTCCTGGGCCCGGCCCTCCTCCTGGGGGCGGCCTGGTGGGGCCGCAACCTCTGGGTCTACGGCGGGCTGGACTTCCTAGGCCTCCAGAGGCACGGGGCCATCGTGGTGGGGCAGCCGCGCACGGCGGAGTGGCTGGCCACCCTGGGCGCGGGGGAACTGGCGCGGCGCTTCCTGGCCACCACCTTCCGCAGTTTCTGGGGGCAGTTCGGCTGGATGGGGATCCTTTTGGACGCGCGGCTCTACGCCGCGCTGGGGGTGTGTTCGCTGGCGGTGGGGCTGGGGTGTGCAGCCTGGGCCTGGCGGGTGCGGCAGGCCTCCCTTCGGCAGCCCGAAGCGAGGGTCGCGGCGTGGCTCGGCCTGTGGTTCCTCCTCACCGCCCTCACCTACCTGTGGTACAACGCGGAGTTCGTCCAGCACCAGGGGCGCTACCTCTTCCCAGCCCTGGTGCCCCTGGGGCTGGCCTTTGCCTGCGGGTGGCAGGAACTGACGCGGCCCCCCGCGGCCCGGGCCGCCGCTGCGGGCCTGGCCCTGGCCGCGGGCGGGCTTGCGGCGTGGAGCGCCACGCACGGCGCGCTGGACAAGTGGGCGGTGGCCCTCTCCTTGGGTGGGGCGGCGGGGCTGGCCTTCCTTTCAGGGCTGCCCCCTTGGGGCCGCCAGGCGGCGTTCTGGCTCCTCTTCGGGGCCCTGTGGGCGCTGGACCTCGTGTGCCTGTTCTTCTTCGTGGTGCCGGCCCTCGCCCCCTGAGCCCCGCGGACCCACCCACGCCCGTCAGGGACGGCGCGAAGGTGAAGCGCAAGGGGCCTTTGCTGGACGCCCTCGGCCTGGAGGGGCCCGGGGCTGTGGTCTCCTTGGTGGGCGCGGGGGGCAAGACCTCCCTGGCCCTCTGGCTCCTGGAAGAGGCCCGCGCCGTGGGCTGGCCTGCCGTCTACACCACCACAACCCACATCCTGGAGCCTGTGCCAGGGCCCGGGGAAGCCCTGGTCCTGGCCGAGGAAGAGGGGTGGCGCGCCCGCTTGGACGAGGCCCTGGCCGCCGGCCACGCGGCGTTCCTGGCGGCGCGGACCGAAGAGGTGGACGCAGGCCCCGGAGGGCCTCTCCCGAGAGGCCGGTTCCGCAAGCACAAGGTACGGGGCCTCCCCCCGGATGAGGTGGACGCGCTGGCCCGGGCACGGCCCGAGGTGCTCTTCCTGGTGGAGGCCGATGGGGCACGCCACCGGTGGCTCAAAGCCCCGGCGGCACACGAGCCCCAGGTCCCCCGGAGCACCACCCACCTCCTCCCGGTGGCTGCCGCGGAGGCCGTGGGGAGGCCCCTGGATGCGGCAACGGTCCACCGGCCGGAGCGGGCGGCGGCCCTCCTCGGCCTGGAGGTGGGCGCACCTCTCACGCCCCAGGCGGTGGCCGCGCTCCTCGCCCACCCGCAAGGGGGGCTCAAGGGCGCGCCTCCGGGGGCGGAGGTGGTGCCGGTCCTCACCCTGTGGGGCAGGCCGTGGCCCTTGGAGGCGGCGCGGGAGGTCGCCCGGGCCCTCCGGGAAAGGCCGCGGGTAGCGCGCGTGGTCCTCGCCGCGCTGGGGCCGGCGCGCCAGGTGGTGGAGGTGTGGGGGTGAGCCCGAGGGGCTCCGTGGCCGCGGTCGTGCTGGCCGCCGGGGGCTCGGAGCGGATGGGCCAGCCCAAGCCCTTCCTGCCCGTGGACCTCCAGGGGCGGGTGCCCCTCCTGGTGCACGTGGTGGAACAGGTGCTGGCGGTTCCCTTCGCCCAGGTGGTCGTGGTGCTGGGGCACCAGGCCGGCGAGGCCGCGGCCCTCCTGCGGGGGCGGCCGGTGCGGGTCGTGGTGAACCAGGCCTGGCGAGAGGGGCTGAGCACCTCGGTGCGATGTGGCCTGGAGGCCCTGGAGCCGGAGGTGGAGGCAGCGGCCTTCGTCCTGGGGGACCAGGTTGGCCTCACCGCCGCCCTCCTCCGCCGGCTGGTGGAGGCGTTTGAGGCGACGGGCGGGCCCATCGTCGCGCCCGAACACGGGGGGCGGCTGGGCACCCCGGTCCTCTTCCACCGGGCGCTCTTCCCCGCCCTGAAAGCCCAGACGGGGGATCAGGGCGGGCGCGCCGTCGTCCGCCAGCACCGGGGCCAGGTGGTCACGGTGCCCGTGGAGGACCCGTGGGAACTCTGGGACCTGGACAGCCCAGAAGACTACGCGCGCTGGCTCGCGCACCTGACGGAAGGCAACACCCCGCCGCACGGCGGTTGTGAGGAGACATCCATGCAACAGAAGTCGCAGGCATTGCACGCGGTGCAGGGGTTCCTGCTGGACCTGGACGGCGTCTTCTACTGGGATACGGAGCCGCTCCCTGGGGGCCGGGAGTTCATCGCCCTCCTGCAGGAGTCGGGCACGCCGTTCCGCTTCCTGACCAACAACTCCACCCGCACGCCTGTCCAGTACCAGGCCAAACTGGCGCGCTTCGGCATCCAGGTGGGGCCGGAGACGGTCATCACCTCCTCCTTGGCCACAGCCGCCTACCTGGAGGAGACGCTGCCCCCTGGCAGCAAACTGTTCGTCATCGGGCAGGATGGTCTCCTGGAGGCCCTGCAGGAGCGGGGGTTCGTCCTCACGCGGGAGGACCTGGACGTGGCAGCGGTGGTGGTGGGGATGGACACCCGTCTGACCTTTGACCACCTGCGGCGGGCCACGCTGGCGGTGCGCGCTGGGGCGCGCTTCGTGGCCACCAACCCGGACCGCACCTTCCCCTCCAGGGAGGGGATCATCCCAGGGAACGGGGCCATCGTGGCCGCGCTGGAAGCCGCCACGGAGCAGGAGGCCTTCGTCATCGGGAAGCCCGAGGCCCCCATCTTCCGGTACGCGCTGCGCCAGTTGGGCCTGCCGGCGGAGCAGGTGGCCATGGTGGGCGACCGCCTGGAGACGGACGTCCTGGGGGCGCAGCGGTGCGGCCTGCGCTCGGTCCTGGTGCTGTGCGGCCTCACCTCGGCGGAAGCCGCGGCCGCCTCGCCCCTCCAGCCGGACCTGGTCTGCGCGGACCTTTCGGAACTGGCCGCCCTCTGGGCCGAGGAACTGGCACGACGGAGAGGAGCCCCTCATGGACGGTAGGACAGAGCCGGCCGCCCAGCCGCTCCACGCCCTGGACCTCTCCCTGGAGGACCTCACCGCGCTCCTGAGGGAGATGGGGGAGCCCGCGTACCGCGCTCGCCAGGTCTACCGGTGGCTGTACGTCTCCCTGGCCGAGGGCTTTGAGGCCATGACGGACCTCCCCAAGGCCCTCAGGGCGCGGCTTGCCGAGCGGCTCGTCCTGAGCCGCTTGACCCCCCTGGCGCGGGCCCGCTCCGCCAACCGCCAGGCGGAGAAGGTCCTCTTCGGCCTGCCGGACGGCGAGACCGTGGAGGCGGTCCTCATGCGCTACCGCCACCGGCTGACGGCCTGCATCTCCTCGCAGGTGGGGTGCCCGGTGGGGTGCCCCTTCTGCGCCACCGGGCAGAGCGGCTTCAGCCGGAACCTCACCGCCGGCGAGATGGTGGAGCAGGTCCTCTTTTTTGAACGGGCGGCGCGCCGGGGAGGCACCCTCCGCCGCGCCAGCGCCGCGGAGCCCGCGCACCAACTGACCAACGTGGTCCTCATGGGCATGGGGGAACCGCTCCTGAACTACGAGGCCGTGCTCGCGGCCATCCGGCGGCTGGCCGACCCGCGGGGGTTCGGCTTCAGCCCGCGCCGCGTCACGGTCTCCACCGTGGGGGTGGTGCCAGGCATCCTGCGCCTGGCGGAGGAGGACCTGCCAGTGCGCCTGGCTGTGTCCCTCCACGCCGCGGACGACGACCTGCGGGACCGCCTGGTGCCCATGAACCGCCGCTACCCGCTGGCGGCCCTTATGGAGGCCTGCCGGCGGTACGTGGAGAAGACCGGCCGCCGGGTCAGTTTTGAGTACGCCCTCATGGAGGGGGTCAACGACGGGGTGGAGCACGCGGAGCAGTTGGTGGGCCTCCTGAGCGGCCTGCCCTGCCATGTGAACCTCATCCCGCTGAACCCCACCGCGGAGTGCCCGTACCGAGGCTCGGCCCGGCCGCAGGTCCTGGCCTTTGCCCAGGCGCTGCGGGAGCGGGGCGTGCCGGTCTCCGTGCGCCTGCGGCGGGGGCTGGATATTGAAGCCGGGTGCGGCCAGTTGCGCCGGCGGCTGCAAGGGGAGGTGCCTCAGGCCGGGGCCCTGCTATAGCCCAGCCCAAGGCCAGGTAGGGGCATCCTCCCGGGGCTTCTGGGCAGGCTCTGGGCCTGCCCCCAAGAGGAGGTTGCCATGCGCGTTGTCTACCTGGAGCCAGTGCCACCGGACGTGGAAGCGGTGGTGGTGGAATGTCTGCCGGAGGGGTTTGACCTGCGGGTGCGGCGGCCCGGGGAGGACCCCGCCTCCATCGTAGGGGAGGCTGACTTCCTCCTCGTCGCCACCACGCCGGTCACCGCGGAGGTGCTCGCCGCAGCCCCCCGCCTCAGGCTGATCCAGCACCAGGGGGTGGGGTACGACAACGTGGACGTGGCGGCTGCGGCCCGCGCTGGCGTGCCCGTGGCCCTCACCCCCGAGGGGACCACCATCCCCGTGGCCGAGCACGTCTTCCTCCTCATCCTGAGCCTGTACCGCAACCTTCTCCCGGCGGCCACGGCCCTGCGGGAGGGCCGATGGCTCCAGTGGTCCCTGCGCTCGCGCTCCTTCAACTTGGTGGGGAAGCGGTTGGGCATCGTGGGGCTGGGGCGCATCGGCCGCGAGGTGGCCAGACGGGGCCGCGCCTTCGGCTGTCAGATCATCTACACCGACCTGGCCCGGGCTCCGGCCGAGGTGGAGGCTGAACTGGGGGCCACCTACGCCTCCCTGGATGACCTCCTCGCCCAGGCCGACATCGTGACCCTGCACGTCCCCCTCACCGAAGCCACCCGGGGCCTGATCGGGGCGCGGGAACTGGCCCGGATGCGGCCCTCGGCCATCCTCATCAACACGGCGCGGGGTGGCCTGGTGGACGAGGAGGCTCTCTACCGCGCCCTCGTCGCAGGGCAGATCGCCGGGGCTGGGCTGGACGTGTTCGCCCAGGAGCCGCCCCCTCCCGACCACCCTCTCCTGCGCCTGGAGAATGTGGTGGCCACGCCCCACATCGCCGCGGGCACGCGCGATGCCCTGCGGGAGAAGATGGCAGCCGCCTTCGCCAACATGCAGCGGGTGGCCCAGGGCCTGGAGCCGCTCCACCGGGTGGCCTGAGCCCGACGGCAAGGAGGTGATCCATGCCAGAACCAGAAGGGTGGCGGATCGGGACCGATGCACCGCGGGCGCCAGAGACGCTCCTGGCGCGCTTTCGGGGCTTGGGCACGGGCCCCATCTGTGACGCCCTGGGGCGGACCGGCGCCATGGATTACCGCATCAAGCCCCTGGCCCCAGGGATGCGGATGGCCGGCTCGGCCCTCACGGTGCGCACGCGCCCGTGCGACAACCTCGCCATCTACAAGGCCCTGGAGATGGCCCAGCCGGGGGATGTGTTGGTGGTGGCCACCCAGGGCTTCACCGCCGCCTCCACCTTCGGCGACCTGGTGGTCCTGCTGGCGGCGCGGCGGGGCCTGGCGGGCCTGGTCACCGACGGCGTGGTGCGGGACCTGGAGGGCATCCTGGAGGTAGGCCTGCCGGTCTTCGCCCAGGGCCTCAGCCCCAACAGCCCCTACAAGGACGGCCCAGCGGACCTCCAGGTCCCGGTGGTCTGCGGCGGGGTCCTGGTGCGGCCAGGAGACATCGTCGTTGGGGACGCGGATGGCGTGGCGGTGGTCCCCTTGGAACGGGCGGAGGCGGTGCTCACGCAGGTGGCGGCCATTGAGGCCAAAGAACGGGCCATCCGCGCCGAGATTGAGGCGGGCGCGCCCATCCCCGGGGCCATGGCCCGCAGGCTGCGGGAACTGGGGCTCTGAGGTTTCCCTGCCGGCCATGCGGTGGGGTAAGGGGAGGGCAGTGGCAGGCTCCGGGACGTTGCCCTGGCCCTGCTGTTCCCGGAACCGCTGGACGTGTTTTGCCCGTGCCTGGCTGAAAAGCCCTGAAACGGAAGGCCTACACCTGGGCCTTCGTCCCCTTCGTCTTCATGTTCGTCACCACCATTGCGGCCCTGATCCTCACTGCCTACAACTCGTTCGCGGCGGTGAACTTCGCCAAGGGCGCGGCCGCAGCCATCGGCAACATCATCGCGGGTGGCCTGGGCGTGATCCTGGTCGTCGCTGCCCTCATCCTGGCCTGGGATGCCATCCAGGCCCTCCAGCGCTACATGGCCGAGGCGAAGAGCAAGGCCTAGGGGCCCCGGCAACGCTCTGAGAACCTATCTGCTCTGGCGGGGGAGGGATCGCCCTCCCCCGCTGCGCGTCGTGGCCCTCTGGGTGTCGGCCCATTGCCGCCTGCGAGGGCACCCCTTCCCCTCCGCGTGCGGAGAGGAGGGGGTGGGTGAGGTCAACCAAAGGCCCAGGGCGAGGCGCGCCCCGCCCCTCTGGACCTCACCCACCCCTGGCCTGCGGCCACCCCCTCCCTCTCCGCACACGGACCTCACCCGCCCCCGGCCTTCGGCCACCCCCTGCCTCTCCATCCGCTGATGGAGAGGCAGGGGGTTGGGGGGCAGGTGAGGTCCGCAGGGACTTGCCTCCTCCCGACCCTGGCTCCTCCGCTGCGGTGGGGGATCACGCAGGCCCGCGCTGTTCGGCCAGGTGCAGGCGCAGGAAGAGCCAGGGGATGAGGAACATGGCCGTCCAGCCCAGGAGCGCGTAGCGCAGTGCCCGTAGGAGGGGCAGGCCAGGCATGAGGACCGCCAGGCCGAAGTAGAGGGCCAGGGTGAGGACGAGCCCCAGCACAAAGCGGGCCACGCGCTGGCCCCACCTCCGCGTGTCGGCGAAGCGGACGAAGCGCTCTTCCATCCGCTGGCCTACGCCGAACCCGGCCAGCAGGCCGAGGGCGCGCGGGGCCTCTCCCTCGGGGCGCAGGGCCAGGAGCACCGCCGGCAGCGCCAGCGTCAGCCCCCAGAAGGCCCAGGCGGGCAGGGGCCTGCCCCGGCGGCGCAGCCACCCCTCCGCCGGGAGGAAGAGGGCCAGGCTCGCTGCCCCCAGCAGGATGCCGCCCACCACGTCCTGGGGGTAGTGCACCCCCAGGTAGACGCGGGAGAGGCCCACCAGGAAGACCACCAGCGCGGCCACCCCCCACGCCCAGGGACGGCCCAGCCGGGAGGCCAGGTACCCCCAGATCGCCGTGGAGCCCTGCGCGTGGCCGCTGGGGAAGGAGGGACTGGCCTCGTGGGCCAGGACGGCCACCTGCTCCGGGGTGGGGCGGGGGATGCCCACCACCTCCTTCAGGAGGTCGTTGGTGTAGAGGTAGCAGGAGACCAGCACATACCCGAGGCTCAGGCCCCAGGCGCGGTTCACGGCCCAATAGAGCCCCCCGATGAAGACGATGTAGAAGTAGACCGTCCCCAGGTTGGTCACGGCCTGGAAGAAGAGGTCCAGCCAGGGGGTCCGAAACCCCTGCACCCACCGGATGGCTTCCAGGCCCCAGGGAACCAGGCTGCGCAGCCACTCCACCATGGGCTTTTCCCTCCTTCGGCCCTCATCCTGCGCGTCGGCGCAGCACTTCCTCCAGGATGCGGGCGCCGAGGACCATGTCGCTCAGGCGAACCCGCTCCTCGGGGGTGTGGACGGCCTCCATGCCCGTGCTGAAGTTGACGGTGGTCACACCCAGGGCGTTGAGGATGTTGGCGTCGCTGCCGCCCCCGCTGGGCATGAGGGTGGGTTCCAGGCCCTGCGCCCGGACGGCGGCCATCAGTTCCCGCACGATGGGGGTCTCCTCCGTGAGGTGGTAGCCCTCGTAGGCGCGGGTCACTTCCAGGTCCAGGCCCGCGCCGTGGCGGTCCCGCGCCTCCTGGAAGGCGCGGACCATGGCCTCCACCTGCCGGGCCAGTTTCTGGGGGTTGCGGCTGCGGGCCTCGCCGCGCACTTCCACCCGGTCCGGCACGATGTTGGTGGCTTCGCCCCCGTGGATAACACCGATGTTGGCCGTGGTCTCCTCGTCAATGCGGCCCAGGGGCATGGCGGCGATGGCTTCGGCCGCCACGCGGATGGCGTTGATCCCCTTCTCTGGTTCGGCCCCGGCGTGGGCCTTCTTGCCGTGCACTACCATGTGCAGGGAATCCTGGAAGGGGGCCTGGACGATGATGGTGCCTGCTGGCCCTCCGGTATCCAACTCAATCCCCTCCCTGGCCACCAGGTCGGCGGGGTCCAGGGCCTTGGCTCCCAGGAGGCCCACCTCCTCTGAGACGGTGAAGGCGACCTGGAGCGGGGGAAGGCGCTTCCCGTCCTCCAGGAGGGAGGTCAGGGCCTCCAGGATGATGGCGATGCCCGACTTGTCGTCCCCGCCCAGGATGTTGCTGCCGTCGGAGCGGATGAGGTCCCCTTCCACCACAGGGTGGACCTCGCCCTTCTGGCCCACGGTGTCCATGTGGGCACCCAGGAGGAGGGCTCCCTCCCGCTGAGGGGTGTAGGCCAGGACGTTGCCGGCCCGGTCCAGGCGGGCCTCCAGGCCCAGGGCCTGGAGGCGCCCAAGCAGGTGTTGGGCGATGGCGGCCTCTTGGCCGCTGGGGCTGGGGATGTGGAGGAGTTCCAAGAAGGTCCTGAGCAAGCGGTCGGGCTGGATCATGGCTGGCCTCCGTCCGAAAGGGTGGAGCCGACGCCTGGGCCGGCCGGCGGATTGTAGCACAAAAGCGAGGAGATGTCACGCAGCCCCTGGAGGAGCCAGGGCTTTTCAAAGTTCTGACGAAGGGGTATAATAGTGGCGAATCTGGGGCGAGGAGGTGTGGCATGAGCGAGGAGGTCCATCCCCACAGCCTTCTGGGACGGATCATGGCCCTGGTTCCAGACCCTCGGGGGCGGAGAGGCCGGAGGTT
>Ga0272449_1003662_pt1 | contig 13029 bp, 7 predicted proteins | sample YNPCB0241_FD_198679 | JGI IMG/M metagenome (GOLD analysis project Ga0272449, IMG submission 198679) | Hot spring sediment microbial communities from Yellowstone National Park, WY, United States - YNP-CB-024-1 | ecosystem: Environmental > Aquatic > Thermal springs > Hot (42-90C) > Sediment...
TTGCTGGTTCAATCTATATACCGAGGAATCTCAGGCTCTTTTCTGATATAAATGACATACCTTTATTTAGATGGCTCTCTCTGAATTACAGCTCTATTGGAAAGACCTTCTGGATTTATCTTGCTATCTTTCTTATGGCATTGCTTTCATTGAACATGATATTCTGCCTTATTGACGATATATTAAAAAGGCTCTCACCTGGCGCTATCGTCCAGAGACTCTCTCCCCATTTAATTCATCTCAGTGTCCTTATTGTACTTTTTGGACATCTCATGAGTGGATTGATGGGTTTTAAAAAGGATATCCCTGTAAAAGCTGGAGAAGAGTTTGCCATTGAGTCCCAGGGTATTGATTTTATTGCAAGAGGTGAGGGTGAAGAGACTCTTGTGGAGTTACTTAAGGCATTGTCTGAAAAAGGAGACCTTTCAAAGGTTAAAGGGATTGTTTACAGGATGGATGGCATGATAATAAAGACTCCTCCAAGACCTTTCTTACATAACCTCGATAACCTTCCAATGGCATGGGAGCTTCTTGACTGGGATGACTACAGATATTACATAATCCCTGGTTCAAGGCTTGGCGCAATAAGCACATCAAGGGGATGTGGGCAGGAATGCACCTTCTGCTCTCAGCAGAGGTTCTGGCAGAGGACATGGCGGGCAAGGTCTCCAGAAGACCTTGTCAGGGAGATGGAGTTGCTGAGGAAGGTTTATGATGTGAATGTTGTCCTTCTTACAGATGATTATCCCACACCCGATAGACAGAGGTGGGAGAGATTCCTTGACCTTTTGATAGAGAGAGACCTCGATATGAAGATCCTGATGGAGACCCGTGCCCCAGACATTATAAGGGATGAAGATATTCTCCACAAGTACAAGAGAGCGGGCATTATCCATATCTATGTTGGCACAGAGGCAACAGAACAAGAGAGCCTCGATTACATAAAAAAGGACCTCTCCATAGAGGAATCGAAGAAGGCCCTTGACCTTTTGAGGGATGCTGGAATAATTACAGAGACATCCATGATTCTCGGTTTTCCTGATGAAACAGAAGAATCCATAGAGAGGACCCTTAAGCTTGTTATAGACTACAACCCTGACTTTGCCCACTTCCTTGCCATAGCTCCCTGGCCTTATTCTGATATCTATGAAGAACTTAAAGAATACATAGCAGTCAGGGATTACAGAAGATACAATCTTATAGACCCTGTTATAAAGCCAAAGAACATGACCCTTGAGGATGTTGACAGGGCAATAATAGAATGTTACAGAAGATTCTATATGGGTAAATACATGGAGATGCTCACTGAAAAGGATCAGTTCAAGAGGGATTACATGATTACCTCTATGAGGCTTATGATGTCAAATTCCTTTATAAAGAAGAAGATAGGTGGTCTTAAGGAGATGCCTGAAGAGGTCAGGCGTATAATTGAGGCCCATGTATCTCATAGATGAGTCCTTTCTTCCAGACACTCCGTGAGTCCTTAGAGATAGTAATTATAATATATATTGTCTCCCATGTCCTGACAGAGAGAAAAGGACTCTTTTATATCCTGTCATTAATGGCGAGCCTTGGTGGTGCAGTCTTTTCAGTCCTTCTCTTTCCATCTGATTCCTTCTGGACAGGCACTCTTATAAGGTTTTCATTTATCTTTTATGCCTTTCTTCTCCTTATCCCCTTATCTTCACCCCCTCCTATTTTGAGCATCTTTACAATACCTGTCCTGTTTTTTATAAATACCTTTCAGTTAATTTACCTCCTCATGGAAGGTCTTGAGCTTAATGGTCCTTCTATTTATATTCAGGGAGCTTCTGGATTAATGGTTACAGCAGGTTTATATCTCCTTTTAGGACGGATAAAACTCGATCTCAGGAAATTCATGAACCCTCAGGAGATGCTCCTCTTCATTGCCACACTGAGTATCCTCACAGGAGGTAGCAGGGAATTCCTGAAGGTTGAGATGATACCCTCTATGGAGCGGGGACTGAGGTTTTTTCTTGAAGACCTTTTTAATATTGTCAGGGATTATCTCCTTATACCATCTGGAGAAAATATCATCCATCCAGCAGTGGAATTTATGGAATTCCTCTCATCAGACAGATTTGCCATGGCCCTTACAGCAGTTATTGTACTTCTGCCTCCTGTTGTGCTCTTTATCAGACTCCTTTTATCACCTGAGCCTGAATTAAGAGGTGAGAAAAAGGCGAGTATAAGGAAGAACATCGCCCTCTACAGAAAGGAGCTTCTGATGAGAGGAACCCCTTTGATTACCTCCTTTGTCCTTCTATTTATCCTTCTGCATGCAGCAAATCTGAGTTTAAATCCATCCCATGAACCATCACCTGTTACAATTATGGCTGAAGACGGCATCCTGAGGGTCCCACTGAAGGATGCCTCAGGAGATATCTCTGACATGAGGTTAAGAAAGTACTCCTTCATGTATGAGGGTGTTGTTTACAGGATAGACCTGATGATGAGGCCTGATGGAGAGGTTGTTGCATGCCTCGATGCCTGTGAGATATGCCCTCCAAGGGGGTATCTCCAGAGAGGCAGATACCTTATCTGCAAATACTGCAACACACCAGTGCCTGCTGAATCCTTTGGGCTCAGCGGAGGGTGCAATCCCATTCCACTGCCTTCAGTAATAGACAATGACACCCTTGTTATAAGGGTTCATGATGTAGTGGAGGCTTCAAAAAAGGCAGGCTCAAAATTCAGGGGAAGACATTAATGAAGAAGGTTTTGAAATATTTATCCTCAGGGATATTCATAATGGGAATCTTGTTTTTTATGACCTTTTTCTATTCTATAAAGGCAATGAATATTTCAAAGGAGACCCTTCGTATCCTTTTTAATGATACCTCCTTCATCTTTCTTTATCTCCTCTTGCTCTTTTCCCTTACAATGAGGATATTCAGAAAGAGGCTTGCCCTATTTGAGGGCTTGATATTGATTTTCCTGCTTTTAATATCCATATCCATAAAGGCATTTAACACCCAACATATTGTTTTAAGGGAAGGTGATAGAAACGAGGAGATGGAGATAATCAGTATTAAGGGCATACCTGAATCCATTATCATTACAGGGAACGAGAGACCTGAAAGATTCCGAAACATAGAGATTGAGATAAGGAGTGGCAATCTTATAAAGAAACTGAAGCCCTTTCCATTTACCATGATAAATAGAGGGCTTATAGGTCTTGATGATATAGGTATCTCACCTGTGGTAGAGATAAGGTCAGGGGGTTCTGTTTATCTTGAAGATAAACTTACCCTGCTCCCACCACCAAAGAGGCTGAGTATATCACCTGAAAAGGGAATAAACCTTTCCATAGGCCTTGAACCTGCAAGGGTCTTAAAAAAGGGAAGACTTGATATTAAGGAATACGACCTCAAATCACCAGTTTACAGGGTCATATTAAAAAAGGGTGAAAGGGTTCTTCTGGAGCGACCCTTCAGGGATGGGGATGAGGCCATGGTTGAGGGTATAACACTTAAGGTGAGAAACACGGCAATATGGATTAAATGCAAGAGATTAACAATATAACTGCGTAAAATCCCGCACCCCTGCGTATTTTCCCCAAAAAAATAGAATAGCGGGTAGCGAGGAGGGCGTAGGATTGCAGACTTTTTTTATTTAAAAATCAATAAATTAGAAATAAGAAAGGAAGGAACAAAAATTGCTATAATATATGTATGAGGAATTTATTTATTGATAAAATTATCTCTTTTATCTCCTTAATAATTCTGACCTTATTCAATATCCCTGCCAGCTATGGAGCTACTGTTCCGTCCCTTACCCTCCTTGGTACCTTTGAAGGAGAAATCAAGGGTCCTGTCAGGTTATGTGTTGATTCAAGAGGCAGGCTTTATGTGACAGATTCAATAAATAATCAGGTCTATGTTTACTCAAATAATGGCCTTCTTCTGGATACCCTCCAGGTTGATAAACCACTTAGCATAGGAGTGCTGAATGGCAAGGTCTTTGTTGGTGAACAGAAAGGCGGAAGTGTTACAGTCTTTGATCCATCAGGTAATATCCTCTATAAGCTTGGTAAAGGTGATGGTGAGTTTGGGCTTCCAAATGACATGGCAATAAGTTCTGATGGAAAGGTCTATGTTGTTGATAGTCTGAATAATATAGTGAAGGTCTATTCAGAGGACGGAGGATTTCTATTCAACTTCGGCTTGGGTCTCAGCTTTCCGAGTGGCATAGCTATTGATGAAAATAAAGGAGAGGTCTATATTTCTGACCACAATAATATCAGGATTATGGTCTATGACCTGAATGGAACCCTCAAACGCCAGATCAGGGGAAGTGGGATGCTTGGCCGTAGATTTCTGAGACCTCAGGGTCTTACCATCGATGCGGAGAGATTGTATATTGTTGATTCCTATAATAGTTCCCTTGTGGTGTATGATAAGAATGGTACATTCCTTTCCTACAAAGGAACCTATGGCTCCTCCCCTGGCGAGTTCAGGATACCCCTTGATGCAGTCTTTGACAGGGATGGAAAACTCTTTGTAAGCAATCACAATAATTCAAGGATAGATGTATTTGGTGTGGATTCCTTTATACAATTGAGATTATCACCTCTTGTCCTTAACTTCGAGGTCTATGAGGATGGAGAGCCCCTTTCACTTCCTGTTGAGGTTTCGGGTATTCCTGTAGATATTTCATGGACTGCCAACTCTCCTGTTGAGTGGCTTTCTGTTTCACCTCAGGGTTCTATTACGCCCTCAACAGTAAATATAACAGTAAATCCTCAGGGATTAAGAAAGGGAACTTATAACACCTATGTCTCCTTTTATACTCCTAACGGAGTTGAGGCCATCGTAGTTGTTAATGTGAATGTTAAGAGGCCATCCCTCTCTGTTAAGCCCGCTGAGATTGAATTAATCTATCAAAAGGGTAGCAAGGAACTTCCTTCTGCAGATATTTATATCTCAGCAACAGGTAGAGAGCTTTCATGGACTGTTCAGTCAACAGAAAAGTGGCTCAGGTTTTCCACCCTTTCTGGTACTACACCTTCAACCAATACTATTTCCGTGAAGCCCTTTGTAAGAGGATTCTCACCCGGTGAATACAATGCAACAGTTACTGTAGATGCAGGAGATGTAACAGGAAGTCCAGCCATTATACCTGTTAGACTGAAGATTCTGTTTGCTGGCACAATAAAGGTAATAACGAATCTTAAAGAAGCTGCCTTTGCCATATCAGGGCCTGAAAGCTTTGAGGGGTCAGGTCTTATCTGGATGACTCACGAGGCTCCACCAGGTAGATATAAAATCAGGTTTAATAGTCTGGCTGGTTATGTAAAACCTCCTGACAGGAGCTTCCAGATAGAGACAGGTAAAGAAACAGTGATAGAAGGCCTTTATCTTACCAGAAATATTTCTACTCATATAATTGCAGGAACTGGCAGCGGATTGACTCCGGATGTATCTATTTTGAGGATTAACGGAGAGGTTGTTGGAAGCTTTTCTCCACCTGAAGGTGATATAAAGGTTGCAGGAGGAGACATTGATGGAGATGGATATGATGATATTATTGTAACAGGCTCAAGAAGTATATATGTTTATTCTCCTCAGGGAAATCTTATATCGCACCTTAATATCCCGGAGGCCTCTCGAATAATAAAAGTGCTCTTCTATGACCTTGATAGGGATGGCAGGAAAGAGATGATTGCAGGTTATACCACAGGTTCAGAGGGAAGAATAGTTACTCTTACAGGCTCTTATGGTAGAAAAACCCTTTATAGTGGAAAAACAGAAGCCTCCTTCTCTTTTTCTATTGGTGATTATAATGGAGATGGAATGCCAGAGCTTATTGTTACTGAAAGAAGTGGTTTGAGGATATTCCATATAAGGGATGTATCAGGCCATACCATAGCTATTAATGAGGATAAACCCTTATCTTCCTTATATGATAGGACAATACTTGCATCAGGTGACCTTAATGGTGATGGTATTGATGAGCTTGTAGTATTAGATAGTTCAAAGGTGAGGCTCTTTAATAGTGATTTTGAGGAATATCTCTCCTTTGAGCCCTTTAGTGATACAGGGCTTGCCGTGTCATCCATTGATATAGGAGACATTAATGGAGACGGCAAGGCTGAGATTGTGGTCTCTGCTGGTGATGAGAGGGGTTCCTTCATAAGGATATTCGGTTCAGAAGGTCTCTTAACTACCATTAAAGGGCCTTACAATGGTCCAATTAATATAGGTCTTGGAAGGTTCAGGGAAGAATGATGAGATTAATACCATTAATAATCTCTCTGTTTTTTGTCATGCTTTTTGCATCAAGGGCTTTTTCCCTTGACCCCCCTCATGATGTGACGAAGACCGTTGATTGTATGGATTGTCATACTCCTCATAGGGCCCCAGGTCCAGGGATGACAAGTTACGAGACCAATGAAAATCTATGTTTGAGCTGTCATGTGAGTGGTGGTTTAGCAAATAATAAGCCGTTCCAGGGTTCCATGCAGGCTGTACCGAGAATTTCGGGTACCTCTCATAAATGGACAGGCTCAATGCCTTCCAGCTCTTCTCCTTCAAATCCCTATGGTCTCAGGGCTCCTCAGGACCTTTCTTATGATGCCCTTAAGCAGAGGCTCAGTATATTCAATAATGTCGTGGTATGCTCTGTCTGCCATGACCAGCATAGCCAGGTTCATCCGCCTTGGGACCCTTCTGCACCTTCCTATGGAGGTTCTGGTACAGGTTCTGGAAGGCATTTTCAGAGATTACCTAATGATATAAATCAATTATGCGAGGACTGTCATTTTTACAGGGTCTCAACACATACGAGAGTTGAGGGAGATGACCCTTCCTATCCACCTGATGGTGTGAATCTCTTCAGCCATCCTGCAGGTCAGGCCCTGAATGAGAATTCTAAAAACTATGACAGGACAGCACCCCTTGACTCAAATGGGCTTCCTCAATCTGGAACAAGGTATACAGGTGATGCTGATGGAAATCCAACAAATAACCTCGTTTTCGATGCTTCAGGAAAGGTGAGATGCCTCACATGCCACAGAATTCATTACAGCGATTCTAATAGCCTCACTGTAGATGGCCCATGAGGTGAAAACATGAAGAGGATTATTTTTATATTTCTTATTATCTTAATTAGTTCTACAGGGCTTTTTGCCTCGGATGGAAAACCACCTGTAGTGAGTATTATAAACCCGGGCCCGGGCACAAAGGCCAGCCCTGTGGTTGTGAGTCTTAGTAGCACAAGTGAGCTTAAGGTCCAGGTTCAGATATGGGATGATATTCCTATAACCTCAGCTCAGATTGGTTATTGTGAGGATACAGGTTCAACAGATCCAGAGACCTGTTCATTCACTTTTGTACCTCTGACATTAAACAATAATTATAGTTGTGGCACTGGCTGTGGAATCTATGAGGCTTTTTTGGGTCTTTCTCAGGGAAGGTCTTATTATCTATATGCGAGGGCAACTTCTCTTGATGGTACAGGAACCTCAAGGGACAGGAGGACTCTGGTTACTCCAGATAATAATCCAAGATATGTTTACATTAAGACCCTTGCTCCGAAAACAGGTACAGGAACCCTCCTTGTTAGGGATTTCTCAAGTCAGTTATGCATAGATTGTCATAATGTGATGAGCCATTCAAGCCAATCAACGAGCACAAAGTATGAGAACTGGCAGGTTGTCTGCCTTGAATGTCATACCCCTCATGCAACGAGAAATATATTCTTAATAAAGGAACAGATTCTTACACCAAATAGCGGACTCAAGGAAGTGAGATTTTATAACAAGACTGGTGATGCAACTAACAGTTATGTTGACTCCTCAGCTGGCGCAAATACAAGAGGAATCTGTCAGGTATGCCATACCCAGACTACAGGCAATGGCGTTGCCAGATGGAGGAATACGGGAAATTCTGATGCCTCCCATTATCAGTCTCCATCAACCCAGAGATGCACAAACTGCCACACCCATACAAAGGGGTTTGGTGCAGCCTGTGATATATGTCACGGAAATCCTCCGCCACCTCTTGCCTCTCCTCCAACAGGCTCAACGACTCCAGGAGCTCACCAGTTCCATGTGATTACAATGGGATATGTCTGTGCTATCTGTCACTACCAGAGTGTTGGGATGGGCACAACCCATAACAATACCATTATTAGCATAGGATTCGTTGATATCTTAGGCATTTATACAGGTGGTTCCTATGATGGTCAGACAACAGCATATTATGAAAGTACCCATGCTTCTACATCTGTATCAAAAACAGGAAGCAAGACCTGTTCAAATATCTACTGCCATGGTGGGACAATGTCTCCTAATGGAGGTCTTTATACCTCACCGGTATGGGATGCAGGAACAAATGCCTATTCCTGTGGAAATGTACCAAATGGCGCCTGTCACGGAGCCTCAACATCAAATCCTCCAACAAGGGGAAGCCACCCAAAACATGTTAATTCCGCAGTAACAGGCATGCAGCTTTCCTGTTCAGAATGCCATTATAATAATAGCCATGTAGATGGTTCTATCCAATGGGACTTTGATGAGGCTGGTGATACAAGGCTCGCAGGTGCTCTCTACAGAGGTGCCGCAAGTGGTTCCCTTTCCCCTGTTCCTTCCTTAAGTTATGGTCAGTGCACAAATCTCTACTGTCATAGTGATGGTAGAAGGGATACAGCCACAAGAATATATAGAGCTCCTCAATGGGGTTCTTCAGGAACTGGATGCAATTTCTGTCATGGAACTGGTAATCCAGCAGGTGCCCCTGATTATCCAAACGGAGGTGCTGGTTCAGCAACAGCTAATAGCCATTATGGCCATGTTACTGATGCAGGAGGGTCCTATCAATCTACAAGATGCACCTGGTGTCACAATCAAACCACAACTAATGGAACTACTGTAAATACACCACCCCATCTGAATCAGACTATAGATGTGGTGCTTTCTCCTACCTATGGTGGAACTTATTCTCTTCCTCAAAAGACCTGCTCAAATGTTGCCTGTCATGGAACAGGTACAGAGGCAGTTGCACCCCAATGGGGCAGTGATGCAAAGTGTACTGATTGCCACAGGGCGCAGAACCTCGGAGACCTGAGAAAGGTTGCGGGTACAGGGGGTGATTTTGTAAGACCCTCAAGGCATGTCTCCAATGGAACAACTACTGAGATTGTTACGAGTCTTGATTGTATTGTGTGCCACATGGAGGGCGATGTCACCTCAACATCAGCAGATATAAAGATAGACAAAAACTACCATCCAATGGAGCCAGTAGCTAACAATATCATTCACTTAAGGAATGTAGATAACTACACAACAGGCTGGGCATGGCCTAAGGGTGGCATTGGTGCTACAACAGCAGACCGTAACAACATGGATAGGTTCTGCCTGAGCTGTCATGACTCTGATGCCTCAGCAGACACCATTATTACCCTTGAGCCAAATGGCCCTGGTGCAGTATCCTGGACATACACTGGTGCCGCTGGAAATTATTACAATGTGGTAACGGATGATGGAGATACAAGCTATGCAAGGACAACATCAGTTAATACCTATCATTTCAATACCCTTGATGATATAGACTCCTCTGTAACAGGCACCATTAATTCTGTGACAGTTTATGCTGTCTGCAGAGGTGAGGCAGCTAATAACAAGATAAGGCTTGCCTTACGAATTGGTGGTACAAACTATGATGGAGCAACAGAGCATACCCTTCAAACGACCTATGCTACCTATTCCCAGACCTGGACAACAAATCCTGCGGGTGGTGCCTGGACATGGACAACTATAAATGGAATGGAGGCTGGAGTAAAATCAACAGCTATTGCCACAGGAATAAGATGCACCCAGATATATGTAGCTGTTGATGCTCCTGGCACTAATCCTGACATTGGGTCAGGGACAAAGCTTGTTTGGGGTTCTAATCTCGGAGGGGCATCAACGATTACTGTTAATTCAACAGGTACAGGCCTTGATTTTGGCCCTGCACCGAGACCAAGGCGTTATACACCCTGGAATAGCAATGCCACCTATAGAAATACCTATGAATACTCCACAATAGTGACTGAAAGAAACAACAGAGGCATGACAATTCCTGATGTGAGGGGTCAATTCAATTCTCAAGGTCTTAAGGGCAAGGGATGGGCATCGCACCATAATCTGAATATCTTCCCTAAGAGATACTGGACGAATAATACAACTTATTTACCGACTGCTGTCTGGACAAGTTATGTAACAAAGGAGGGTCAGACCCTTAATGACCCTGCTGTAGGAGTACTGGCAGGTCTTCACTGCTCAGACTGCCATCTCAATGAGACAAATGCCCATGGCTCAGTAAATACAAGGTATATGCTGAGTGATATGAATGGAAATGATGCAAAATACACAAATGGTGTCCTTACGACTTCCACAGATGTCTGTGTGAAATGCCATAACAGGAATGTATACGCGCAGAATGCTACCACTACCAATGCTTCCTATTCCCAATTCCCCCATTCAGACATGTGCGTAAATCCTGCAGACCCAGGAGATGCAGATTATCCAACAGCAACCCATCTTGGTAACCGTAGTTCAACAGGTGATGGTAATTCAGGATATGGATCAAATCTTCCCTGCCTTGCCTGTCATGGTGGTATGGACTTTGGTGCTATCCATGGCTCTAATGCAAAGTATATACCGGGTGGCCAGTCGGGGATAACAAAGAGGTACAGATTTATGTCTGGTGGTGCCATGAGATTCTTTAAGCCAGGAGCCAGTACTCCTGTTACTGACAGCACATGGGAAGAAGCAGGAACAGCAGGGATTACCTGTTATACTATAAGTGGTGAGGACAATTTTGGTTCCTGTACCCAGCATTCAAGAGGAAGGGCTGAAAATCAGACAAGACAGAGGCTCCTTGAATATTAATGGCACCTCTTGAGGCATTATTTTTCTGGATAGCCCTTGTCCTTTTTGCCCTTTCTACAGTCTTAAGCCTTTATACCACTGTCTTTAAAAAGGCAAAGGCAATGGATGTGTCTTTTTATGTCTCCCTCCTTGCCTTTGGAAGTCTCACCCTTTCTGTATTTTTCAGGCTGGAGGCTGTTGGAAACCTTCCTGTTGCAGGTCCTTATGAAAGCAGCCTTGGAGGGGTGTGGTTTATTATGGGCTTTTATGCAGGTGCTTCATTGAAATTTAAGGCATTAAGAATAACTGGTATAGCCCTTTTCCCTCTATGCCTCCTTCTCCTTGGATATGGTGTAATGAGCAATCCCCTTCTTGCTCCTATGACCGCTGCAGTAAGGTCTATCTGGCTTTATATACATGTCTTTTTTGCATGGCTTGCCTTTGGTTCTTTCAGTATATGCCTTGGTCTTGGTGTTTTATATCTTCTTAAAGATAGAAACTCTGAGGGAGAGGTCTTGAAAAGAATCCCTGAACCTGAAAGGCTTGAAGAACTTGCCTTTAAGTATCTCCTCTTCGGTTTTATAACAGATGCAGTCATGATTGCCTCTGGTGCAATGTGGGCAAAGAACCTCTGGGGTCATTACTGGAGCTGGGACCCTGTTGAGACCTGGTCTCTCCTTACATGGCTTGTGTATGGACTCATAATCCATCTCAGGCTTACAATGGGATGGAGGGCAAGGAGGTTTGCCTGGCTCCTTATACTTGCCTTTCCATTGATGGTAATAACCTATTTCGGAATTGACCTCCTTGTAAAATCGAGCCTCCATATATTTAAGGCATGGCAGGAGGTATAATTTAGCGTGGAGCGGGTAGCGTATAGCGTATAGCGTGGAGCGTGGAGCGGGTAGGATGATAAAGAGGGTTTTGATTCTTACAGTGGTTTTTTCAGTACTTTATGTAATAATTGGCCTTCTTTTAGAGCCTGAAAGTCTTTCCCACTACAGGAGATGGCTCTTTGGAAGGGTTGAGGAAGAGGCCTCTTTGAGGCAGACAGTTCTCCTTTATAATAAAATCCTTACTGACCTCTATGCCTCTGATGGACAGACCTTGAGACTCAATGACTTCCCTGCCTCAGTAATTCTTAAGCATGAGCTTTACAGGGACCTTGATTTTTTAAGGTCGAGGGGTCTTCTTATTATATATGATATGGCAGACCTTACCTTTATGAAGTTAAAGATGAGGAGCCCTTTTCTTGCAGATGTGGAGGTCTATGAAGAATGGAATTATATATACCAGAAGAATCCCTCACGGAAGATAGCCTCCTCTATAAAAGGCTTTGGTCAGGGTTTTAGATATATCTTAAAAAGACAGAAGACCGGATGGCTCGTAATTGAAGTTATACCTGTTGATATCAAAGAACCGGAGAAAAGGGATGAATTTTATTATTAACTCAATCACCCTTTTGAGTTCTTATACAATTTTTTTGAGTCTGTTTATGACCCAGTTTGTTATCACCTCTTTCCTTATCATTATTTTTAAGATTCCTTTCTGGCAGGTCTTTGGTAGCGGGCCTTCTTTTGTTTTTACAGGTCTGCTTCTTATAAACAGGGTCTCTGGATCAATATTTGAGATAAAAAAGGGTAGATGGAAGGGTGCTCTCTTTTCTGTCTGGTTTATTCTTGTGAGCTCAGGTCTTTTAGTGAATTATTTTTATAGAACTGATGGAATAACAAATCTTACAGATGAGGGAATGGTCTCGGGATTTGTTATCTCACAAAAAGGAAGGTTTGCCTCAGGTAATGAGATTTCTGCATTTATTAAAGGAGATAATATAGAGGTCTTAAAAGGGAAAAGGTCTTTTATTATCCCGGCTAAAGATGGTTTCTATCCACGAGCCTTCTTCAGCTATTTCTTTTCTGTAAAAAAGGACTTTTCACCCATGTTTGTAATAAAGGATAATGAGGGGAAGGTTCTTGATACAGCCTTTCTTATACCTGAAGGTTTTTCCCAGGATAATCTTTACTTTAGAAGCCCTGCATTACCCCATAGATTTTACATAAAGATTGAGGGAAGGGATTCCCTTTCTTTCAGGATTACCCGTGGAAAGCTTACAATAAAAAAAGGCCTGGTTAAATTAAATGAAGAGCTCGAAT
>Ga0272449_1003665_pt1 | contig 13019 bp, 12 predicted proteins | sample YNPCB0241_FD_198679 | JGI IMG/M metagenome (GOLD analysis project Ga0272449, IMG submission 198679) | Hot spring sediment microbial communities from Yellowstone National Park, WY, United States - YNP-CB-024-1 | ecosystem: Environmental > Aquatic > Thermal springs > Hot (42-90C) > Sediment...
AATTGACTAATTTGTTCACGAATTAAGGTTTTTAAATAATCCGCATCTATTTCTTTTTGACCAACAAGACGCGCAACCAATCCCCTAAGTTTTTTTCTTATTTCTTCTAATAAAGGTTGGCTTTCGCGAAGATAAATAAAACCGCGCGAAATAATATCAGGACTTTTAAGAAGTTTGCCCGTATGTTTATCAATAGTAACTATTAAAACAATCATTCCTTCTTGAGCTAAATTACGTCTATCGCGCAAAACAACTTCTTCAACGTCTCCGACTCCAAGGCCATCAACCATAACATAAAATGATGGCACAGTTTGATTTGTAACTATAAATTTATCCGGATAAATTTCTGCCACTTGTCCATTGTCCATTAAAATTACATTTTCTTTTGGTATTCCAACTTCTATGGCATTTTGCGCATTTGCATGTCGCATAAAATAATAACCATGCAAAGGTACAACAAAACGTGGTTTAATTAGTTTCATTACCATTTTTAAATCTTCGCGCGTGGCGTGTCCCGAAGCATGAATATCAACTAAATCCGAATGATAAACAATTGCTCCTTGTCTTGCTAAATTATCTTTAATATTTTGAACACTTCTTTCATTTCCAGGAATAACAGACGAAGAAAAAACAACCGTATCTCCGGGTTTAATTTTAATTATTGGATGTTCGTAGCTTATGATACGCATTAAACTAGCATTTGGTTCGCCTTGGGCTCCGGTAGTTAAAATTAATATTTTATTATCAGGATATTTATTAACGTCTTCTAAAGGAATAATGGTATTTGGCTCTGTTTTAATATAACCCAATTTTTGAGCAATTAAGACATTTGAACGCATAGAATAACCAGAAAAAGTTACTTTACGTCCTAAGCGTTCTGCAATTTTTATAATTTGAGCTATACGATCAAGTAAAGAAGAAAAGGTAGTTACAATAATTCTACCATTAGCTTTTTTAAATATTTCTTCAAGATTTTTAATTACAATTTGCTCTGAAAGAGAATGCCCTTCTTTTTCTGCATTAGTAGAATCAATCATTAAGGTATGAATTCCTAACTTTCCAACATTTTCAAAATATTCTAAACTCAAAGGATTACCTTCTTCATCATATTCAATTCTAAAATCAGCAAAATTAACAATGTTGCCAACTGGAGTATGCAATACAACACCACAAGATTCTGGAACAGTGTGAGGCACTCCAAAAAATGTTACAGAAAAATATTCTGAAAGTTTAAAATGATCTCCGTTTTTAATTTCAATAATATTTAACTTTGGACTATTTGGAAAATCTTCTTGACGTTTTAAAACAATAGCTTTTGTTAGGGGAGTAGCATAAATTGGAGGATTGCCTAAATCTTCAATAATATAAGGAATAGCACCTATGTGATCATAGTGACCATGAGTTAAAATTAAGGCAATAATATTTGATTTTTTTTCACGAAGATAAGAGACGTTTGGAATAATATAATCAACCCCTGGAGTTTCTTCTTCAGGAAATTGAAGTCCAGCATCAATAACTACAATTTCATTTTTGTATTCAAAAAACATACAGTTTCTTCCAATTTCTTCTAATCCTCCCAAAGGAACAAAGCGTACCGGTATCTCTGAAGAGCTTTCTTTTTTAACTGTTTTAATACGAGGCATTCGAGTTGATTTAGTCGTTAATGCTCGCTTTTTAACTAATTTTACTTTTTTGGTGGTTGTGGTGTACATTAAGTTTAAGATATTTTTAAATAAATTTTACCAAAAATTTAATTGCTATCAAAGAAAAAAGTTAAAACTTTAAAAGACCATTTAGTTATCCAGAGGTTTTGTGGTAAATAAAATATTAGCATAAATTTTTTAAAAAATCAAATATTGTTTGTGCCCATTAATTTTGTTGACGTTTTATAAAAATAAAATAAAATAAAAATATGTTAGATTTAAAAGAAAAAATTAAAAAATTGCTTACAAGAAACGTAAAAGATATTGTTTTAAAAAAACATTTAAAACAAAGGCTTTTATCTGGAGAAAAATTGCGAATTAAACACGGAATTGATCCTACGGGTAAAAAAATTCATATTGGTAGAGCGGTGGTTTTATGGAAATTGCGCGAATTTCAAGAATTGGGACATAAAATTGTTTTAATTATTGGAGATTTTACCGCTCAAATTGGCGATCCCTCTGATAAATTAGCTAAAAGACCATTTTTAACTGAAAAAGAAGTAAAAGAAAATATGAAAAATTACTTACCGCAAATTGGAAAAATTTTAGATTTAAAAAAATGCGAGGTGCATTACAATTCTAAATGGCTTAAAAAATTAAATTTTAAACAAGTTTGCGAATTAGCTGATATTTTTACAGTTCAACAAATGCTTGAAAGAAGGAATTTTTCCGAAAGATTTAAAAATCATCAAGATATAAGTTTAAGAGAATTTTTATATCCAATAATGCAAGGATATGATTCAGTTGCGGTTTCCGCAGATGTGGAATTAGGAGGGGAGGATCAGTTATTTAATTTGCATGCGGGAAGAAAAATTCAAGAATTTTTTGGACAAGAACCTCAAGATATTTTAACAACCAAAATGCTTTCTGGGCTTGATGGTAGAAAAATGTCAACAAGTTGGGGCAATGTTATAAACATTATTGATCCTCCTGACGAGCAATTTGGAAAAGTTATGTCAATGCACGATGAAATGATTCCAGAATATTTAGAACTTACAACGGATTTAGATGAAACAACAATTCAAGATTTAATTTTTAAATTAAAAACCAATAAAATTAATCCCAAAGATGTTAAAAAAATTATTGGTTTTGAAATTGTTAAAAGATATTGGGGAGAAGAAGAAGCTAAAAAAGCAAAAGAAAAATTTGAAAAACTTTTTGAAAGAAAAGAAATAGTTCAAGATTTACCCCAAATTCAATTAAAGGATAAAAAAATAAATATAATTGATTTAATTCTTTTAACGTCCGCAGTTAAAAGCAAAAGTGAAGCTAAAAGATTGGTTGAACAAGGAGGATTTAAGATAAATAATAAACAAATTAAAGATATTAAAAAGGAATTGGTTTTAGAAGGCGGAGAAATAATTAAAATTGGCAAGCATAGATTTTTTAAAATTGTTTTATGATTTTGGGTATAAATTTATGGTTGCAAGATTTGTTTTTTATAAATTTATGTTAAAATAATAATATGAGTAAAAAAATAAGCATTTTTCTTTTAATATTTTTTGTTTTGTTTTATATTTTAACAACAATTTTTGTGCAAACAAGCAATCAATTAGCTTTTGCTCAAAATAATAATCAATCTAATCAATCTGGAAATAATTCTAATCAAAATAATCAAAACACAAGCAACCAAAATAATCAAAACAAAAACGATACAAATGTTGTAAGTCCAACTAACACCTTTGAGATTCCAAGAAAAGAAAATCCAGCAGAGTTTATAAGACAAATTTATATTTTTCTTTTAAGCATTTCAGGACTTTTGGCTTTTTTTGCAATTATTTTTGGCGGAGTTCAAAGAGTTATTTATGCAGGTAATCCAGAAAAAATAAAAGATGCTGATGAATGGATAAAAAGCGCTTTGTGGGGACTTTTGCTTCTTTTTGGGGCTTGGGTACTTTTAAATACCATAAATCCGAATTTAGTAAAATTAGAATTACCAAGACTTCAACCCGCAAAAGTAGAGGAGGGAACTAAAAGCGAAGGCGGAGGCGCTGGAGTTGGAGGTGGGGGTGGTGGAGGCGTTGCAGGTCCTAGTCTTAGTGAATCAGATGCAAGATCTAGATTATTAGCTAATGGAATTACTGTTAATGCTCAACCACCCCAAACAAGTTTAAATGGGATAAAGCAAGCAACTATAGATGAGGTAATAAGAATGAAGAAAGAATGTGATGCTTGGATGAAGAAATATTATCCGAATGAAAATGATGGTGTTTGTAATGTAGTTGTAACAGGTGGAACAGAAAATGGACCGCATGCCGCTGGTCGTTGTAGTCACGGCAATGGTTATAAGATAGATTTAAGATTATCAACAAGATTAAATGAATTTATTGAAAAAACATATTGTTGTAAAAATCCAAGAACTAATCAATGCGGAGTTTGTGATGTGAGAGTAGTAGACGGTGCCTTGATATATAAATCTCCTAATGGAGTAATTTATGCAAAAGAAGGAAATCATTGGGATGTTCAAATTAATTTTGCATGTCCTTAAAAAATTTATTAAAATAAAATTATGAACAAAAAAGCAAAAAAAATTTTATTTATAACATTAATTAGTTTTTTGGTTTTAAATTTTATTTTGTTTAATAACGTGATTGCTCAAACTGGTGGAGGAACAACAGGAGGAGATAGTAAAGGAACAACAGGAGGGGGCGGTGGTGGAGGAACGATATCTCTTCCTAATCCTCTTTCTTGCGAAAATTTAGGTTGTATTATTAAAAAAATTATTTCAGAACTTCAAAAATTAGCTATTCCTATTGTTGTAATTATGGTTTTGATTGGAGGTTTTCAAATTATGACAGCTGGAGGAAATGAAGAAAAAGTAAAACAAGGCAAATCAACAATTTGGTGGGCGGTTATAGGTTATGTTATTATTCTTTTAGCAAACGGATTAGTATTGGTTATAGAAAGTTTTTTAGGCGCAAAAGGTATGAAATAGGTTGTTTAAATTTTAAAAATATGCTTTAATTTAAATAATTAAATTAAAAGGTCGGTAATTTAAAAAGTCGATAAAAAATGTTTATAAAAAATAAAAAATTAGCAGGGATTTTAGGTTTTATTTTAGTAGCAAGCCCAAGCATGATGGCTTTGGCTCAACAACCACCACCAATTGTTCCGCCACCACTTGGAGGTCCAGGACCAGTACAAAGCCCCGAAGAAGCTATTAGTTTATTAAGACAAGTTCTTGTTTGGCTTGCAACTATTTTCTGGATATTAGCAGTTATTTTTATATTCTGGTCCGCATTTAATTATTTAACTGCAAGGGGTGATCAAGAAAAAGCAGATAAAGCTAAAAAAATGCTTTGGTATGCAATTGTTGCTATTGCTATAGGACTTATGGCTTATGCTATACCAACATTTGTTGATAGATTCTTAAGAGCAAGAGCTTAAAGTTTAATTTTCCCAACCTTCCTCCTCCCGCGTTATGCGGGAGGAGGGGGGGTGAGGGTAAAATTATTTAAATATAAAAAATGAAAAAAATAATTTTTATAACAATTTGTTTTTTAATTTTAAATTCAACTGCATTAGCTGATGAAAATGACGCTATTTTTAAATCCTGGGAAGATATTTTAAATTTTTTTAATAATTTAGCAACGATTATCGCTCGATTTTTTTGGACAGCGGCCATCATCGCCGCTATTTGGTCCGGATTTTTATTTTTAACAGCAGGAGGTAACGAAGAAAAAGTAGGTAAAGCTAAAAAAATGCTTCAATATGTTGTAATTGCCATAGTTATTGGCCTTTTAGCTTTTGGTCTACCATCATTAATTAAAGATATTTTAATAACAGTAAGAGGATAAAAATATGCAAAAAATGAAAAAAATTTTTTCAATTATATTTTTAATTTTGGTTTTAACCATTAATTTTTCATACGCCCAAAAAGGACCAAAACCACCAGAAATTCCACAAGATCCTAACGCTCCAATTAAAAAAGCGCAAGATATTATAGATTTAATCGGTGGAATTCTTGAATATATTTCTATAATTTTTTGGGTTTTAGCAGTTGCAGGTTCTTTTTATGCAGGTTATCTTTATCTTTCTGCATTTGGCAATGAAGAAAAAACAACAAAAGCCAAAAAAATGCTTCAATATGTTGTAATTGCTATTGCTATAGGACTTATGGCTTATGGTCTACCACAGTTAATTAAAAGCTTTTTAGAAATAGGTGATAAGGGCGTAAGAGTTTAATAATTAAATGTTTAAAAAATTTTTTTTATTTTTTTTGTTAACAATATTTTTAATTTTAGTTTTTTTTGGTAATAATTTTTTGCAAGCGCAAAACATTACACCTCCCAAAATACTTCAAGAGGGGGGAGAAAAATTTATACCAAAAGATACTAATGCACCCATAAAAACATCAGATGATATTATTAATATTATTATTGAAATTTTTAAAATTATAGCAGAAGTTTTTTGGATAGGAGCAATTGCAGGTTCTTTTTATGCAGGCTATCTTTATCTTTTTTCATTTGGTAATGAAGAAAAAACAGCAAAAGCTAAAAAAATGCTTCAATATGTTGTAATCGCTATTGCTATAGGACTTATGGCTTATGCTTTGCCCACACTTGTTTATAATTTTTTAAATCAAAATCAAGGTACTCAACGTCAAAATATTTCTCCACCACCAAAAGATAATCAAAATTCATTAAGACAAGTATAAATTAATAAGCCAAATTAATTAGCCCGGGTGGCGGAATTGGTAGACGCACTAGCTTTAGGAGCTAGGGGGTTTTACCCATGAGAGTTCGAATCTCTCCCCGGGCACAAAAATAAAATTCAAAAGTCTCCGCCAGAGGTGCTGCCGGTAGGCAGGCCTGCCCTCCTCTGGGGGATCCCCCTCCGGAGGAAAAAGTCAAAATTTATGTATCTTAAAAGAATTTTTTTTCAAAATTTCTTTTAAGAGTTAATTAATAAAAAGTAAATATAATTTTAAATAAAAAAAGTAAAGTTCCTATTTTCTACTACGGTGATTGTGCGAAGTTATAAACCCAAAACTCTCCTCCGAAGGAGGATCCTCCTCAGGAGGAAAAATTCAAAATACAACTCCGTACTAGAGTATAGCTCGGTATGGGTCCGCCCCGAACCCCGATGTGGTTCGAGGCAAAATTTAGGAAGTTCAGCAAAAATTTCTTTCAGAAATTTATGCTGAGCTACAATTATTTTGAGATTTGAATTTTGAATTTTAAAACATTTCTAATTTTTTAAAAATAAAAAAGCCCCGTTAAAAAACGAGGCTTGTTAGGTGGCCGCTGCCTCCTTTTTAAGGAGACAGCGGCTCCAATTCAATAACGACTCTACCTCCGCTTCCGCGGAGGCGAAACTCGACGCGCGGGATATGGCCAAACCAAACGGACTGATTCTCGTGAATCATCCGTCTGGTGCCATCCCAAAATCGAATCTCAAGAAATCCTCCAACCGGTTCTTTGTAGAAGCGGAAGGAAGATTTTTGAGAAGTGCGGATGCTCACCCACCCGGACCAGCAATCCGGGTAGACCGCGAACTCCGTTCGCGGATTTTGCGGGTTTACAGCGTGAGTACCGGCGGTTTCAGCGCAGATCGGAAGACCTGCGCTGTCCCTTCCGCTAATAACATCTGCAAGATACTGATCAACACCAGCTCTCGCAGATGAAACTGCGGAAAAGGTCCGCGGGAAGATGAGAGACGTCACTAACGCAACGAGCACAAGACTCGTCACGAAAATGACCATCCCTCTTCCGAAGATACCGCCAGTGCCCCAAACCGCTCCAGCAACCGCCAAGATTGCGGCTGCAAGGAGAATGAACGGAATCGCTGCCGGGTTGCTGCGCCACGGCAAAATTGCTGCCATAAGCGCGAAAAACATCCCGAAAAGCAGAACTGTTCCAGTATAGACGATATACCGGCGTCCTGCTCTCGGGACTGTTGCTTGGAGCCCCAATACTCCAAGGACTCCATTGATGAGAATTCCGAGCGGTGCTGCAAGAACAAATAGCAGCAACGCTGAAATTCCCCAAAACAACCCGGCCAAAGCCACCAGCCATCCCCAGCCTCCGACCAGGCCGATCAGCGCCGGAATAGCAGGCAAAAAGATGGTCACGCCGGCGAGCAAAAGCAGTACCCGAAGATACTGCTCCGCTCGCGGCCTTGCGATATAGGCCAGGTGTTGGGCACCAAGCCAAGCGGTGTACAAAAGATCCAGGATTAAATCCCAAATGGCCCCTAAGAAATTCATTGCACACCCCCCTTAGGCCGCCGACGAATCCATGACGGCCGATTAGCTTGCAACCACTCGGCTGCCTTTTTGTCGAGATCGGCCCAATTAATAGGCTGCGAAATCGACTTCTGGGGCCGGAATTCTTTTTCGGCGTCACAGACGACCTGAAAGATTTCCTGCCGAATCTGGAAATCTTTCAGGATCCTTTCTTTCGCCTCATCCAACTTCTCAGTTGGGGTAGAGGCAAGAGCTTTTTGCGCCTCCTCAAAAAACTTCGCCATCCACCGCTGAGCGGTGGATGAAAAGTCGCCGCCGGTCTTTTTATCAAACAGAGAGCCGGATGCAAAGTCAAAGAAATCGGTGGCTTTTTCAACGAAAAGACCACCGATCCCCGTGCTTTTGTAGGACTCGGCAAGGCCTTTAAGGCCTGCCAGAATCCTTTCTACTGCCTCACTCCGGAGCCAGCTCCCTTCCGGGATACTGGCCGCGAAGCGTTCTGCGGCTTTCCGCAATAGCGGATCCGCTATTGCGGAAATTATGGGGTTTAAAGTTTTTTTCCAATCCATTTTCAACCTCCTATTATAATTTTAACATAAAATATTAATTTAGTCAATGTCTTAAAAACTAAAAGCTCAAAAGTCAAAGCTTCAGCTTGAAACTTAAAAGTTAAAAAATAACCATAATCCGAATTATACGAATTAGTCTGAATTTACAAATAATCCGAATGATATGAATTAATAATGTTTTAAAATTCTAAAATTGTCTATCGAGGGTAGATTCCTACCTACCGGCAGGCAGGCTCCTTCGGCGGAAAAATTCAAAATGCAAAATTTAGGAAGTTCAGCAAAAATTTCTTTCAGAAATTTTTGCTGATCCACAATCATTTTAAATTTTAAATTTTGAGACTTGAATTATTTATTATCCATCCTTCATAATCCAAAAATCACTTCACTTTTTTCTTTTTTGTTTTATACTTAAAATATGGCAGAAGATTTACAGCAAAAACTTTCGGAGCTTTATCGCGAAGCTGAAGAAAGAGATGCACAAAAAAGAGCAGAAAAGTTAGGACTGCCTTATATTGATTTAAGAAAAATTCCAATTTCTTTAGAAGCGGTGGTTTTAATACCAGAAGAAAAAGCGCGTCAAGCCAAAGCGGTTGCAGTTGAAAAAAAATCAAATAATGTTGCTTTAGTTTTTTATAATCCTAAAACCAAAGAAGCAGAAGAATTAATTAATGAGTTAAAACTTCAAAATCTTGAGCCTAAAATTTTTATTGCTTCTGAATCAAGCATAAAAGAAGCCTGGAGATTTTACGAATTTGCCCCGCCCCCAAAAGAAGAAATTACAGGCAAAATTAAAATAGGAGAATCAAGTTTAAAAAATTTAATTACCAAAATTAGCAACTTAAATTCTTTAAAAAATGAATTTAATCAAATTAATTTTAATAAAATCACTACAACCGAATTGTTTCAATTGATTTTGGCTGGCGCTTTATCCAATTCCGCATCTGATATTCATTTTGAAGCGGGAGAAAAAAAGTCAAGATTGCGTTTTCGTATAGATGGTGTTTTGTATGATGTTTTTGATCGTATTCCTAAAGCAAATTATGAGTCTTTAATTATGCGTATTAAACTTCTTTCTGGTTTGAAACTTAATGTTCATGATGAACCTCAAGATGGCAGATTTACTATTAATATTAGTCCAAAAGAATTTGAAGTTCGTGTTTCAGTTATTCCTTCAGAATTTGGAGAAACAGTTGTTATGCGTCTTTTGGATCCAAAATCTATTATAGTTGGATTAGAAAATTTAGGATTAAGACCGGATGATTTTAGTATTTTAGAAAAAGCAATTAAAAAACCAAATGGACTTATTTTAAACACTGGTCCAACTGGTTCAGGAAAGACAACAACTTTATATGCTATTTTAAATAAATTAAATAGTCCAGAAATAAAAATTATTACAATTGAAGATCCAATAGAATATCGCATCGAAGGCATTGAACAAACGCAAGTTGATCCTGAAGCTGGATATACTTTTGCTTCTGGCTTGCGCTCAATTGTCCGTCAAGATCCAGACATTATTTTAGTTGGAGAAATTCGCGACAAAGAAACCGCTGAAATAGCTTTACAAGCTTCTTTAACAGGACATTTGGTTTTATCAACATTGCATACTAATGACTCTATTGGAGCCATACCAAGACTTGTGGATTTAGGAGTTAAACCCCAAACAATCGGCCCCGCTCTTTCTTTGGTAATTGCTCAAAGATTGGTTAGAAGATTGTGTAATTTTTGTAAAAAACCAAAAGAAATAGATGCTAAATTAAAAGAAAACATTGAAAAATTTATTAACTCTTTACCTCCAAGAGTAAATAAAGAAGTTTATAAAAATTTTACAGTATACGAAGCGGTTGGATGTGAAAAATGTAGCGGTATTGGTTATAAAGGTAGAATAGCTATTTTTGAACTTTTTGTTGGCGGACCAGAAGTTGAAGAAATGATTTTAAAAGAAACCTCGTGGTTAGCTTTAAAAAGATTAGCAGATAAACAACAAATGGTTACTCTTCAACAAGATGGTATTTTAAAAGTATTAGAAGGAACAACCACTTTTGATGAAGTAGAATCTGTAACTGGTCCTATTGAATGGAAAACAGAGGATTAATTTACATCTGGGGGCAAAAAACCCATTATTGGGACAATTTTAAAATAATAGTTTCAGGCTGTTTTTGCGGATAGGTTGCGCTAAAAGCCCAACCGTCCTTAAACAAATAACAGCCCATTGCCCCCAGGTGTAAACTAACCTCTTTTATCTTTTCAAATTAAATATTAACATAAAAATTTAAATTTGTCAATAGATATGACTGTTTTAAAGCCCTATTTTCTGGTTTTGTTTGAAATTGTTAAATTTATTTATTATAATTATATTATACCAAAATTGTAAAAAAACAAAAGTCAAATTAATTATATTATACACCAAATGCCAAAAGAAAAAAACAAGTTAAATGAAGATAAAACCATTGATCAAATGTTAAGACCTCAAAAGTGGGAGGAATATGTCGGACAGGAAAAAATTAAGCATCACTTAAGAATAATGATTGAGGCATCTAAAAGACGCGGAGAGGCAATGGATCATATTTTGTTATGCGGTCAAGCAGGATTAGGAAAAACAACCCTTGCATATTTAATTGCTAAAGAGCTTAATAGTCAAATTAAAATCACTTCAGGGCCAGCATTAGAAAAAATAGGTGATATGGCTGCAATTTTAACTAATTTAGAACCCAATGATGTTTTGTTTATAGATGAAGCTCACCGCATTAATCGTTTAATTGAAGAAGTGCTTTATCCTGCAATGGAGTCAAGAAAATTGCATTTAATTATTGGCAAAGGACCATCCGCAAGAAATTTAACTATTGATTTACCACCCTTTACTTTAATTGCGGCCACAACGCGCGAAAATTTATTATCTCAACCACTACGTTCAAGATTTGGCGCTATTTTTAGATTAAATTATTATGAATTAGACGATATAATTAAAATCATAAAAAGATCCGCTCAAATTTTAGACATTAAAATAACTCCCGAGGCATTAAATATTTTAGCTCGCGCTTCAAGAGCGACACCACGCGTAGCAAATCGACTTTTAAAAAGAAGCAGAGATTATGCTATAGTTCATAATGCTTCAGCCATAACAGAAAATGAAGCAAGAAAAACCTTAGAACTTTTAGAAATTGATGAACTTGGTCTTGAACCTCAAGATAGAAAATTAATTGAAATTATTATTAAAAAGTTTAATGGAGGCCCTGTGGGTTTAAAAACGCTTTCAGCCGCCTTAAATGAAGATGCTGGAGTTATTGAAGATATTTATGAACCGTATTTAATTACTTTAGGTTTTATCCAAAGAACTTCTGCGGGAAGAATAGTTTTACCACCTGCTTACAAACATTTAAAAATTATAAAACAAGGAGAATTACTGTCTTAAACAAACAAGCCCCACCCACGAACGTGCAATGGGGCATATTATTTGGGGGCGTTTTTGTATTTATATACATTGTAAGCCCCCGGAAAGTTAATCGGTGTCAGGTCTATGTCTTTTATTATTATTTTTTTACCCTTTTCCACCGCTATCTTTCTGGCAAGACAGCGGCGATGGTACAGCCCACCGCGCCAAAGGATTTTCTCCTCCAGCACGGCGAAAACAACATAGCATGCCGCGCACCGCATTTTCAACCTCCTAATTTATTTTATAATAAATTTTGTCTCAAACCAATAATTATTTTCCTTATTCCTTATTCCTTGTAATTATTTTCCTTGTTTCTTGTTTCTTGATTCATAAATTGTTTTCCTTGTTCCTTGTCCCTTGATTCTTGTTTCTAAACCTTGTTCCTTGTCCCTTGATTCTTGTTTCATAATTCTATATTCTATTAAAAAGCCCGGGTGGCGGAACTGGAAGACGCGCACGGTTCAGGACCGTGTTTCCTTACGGAATTGTGGGTTCAAATCCCACCCCGGGCACCAAGATTAGAAAATAGCAAAATCAAAAAAATTCTTTTAAAACAAAGAGTTTTAATCGTGGGTTCGCCACGAAACACATTGTGGTTCGGGGCGCCCAGTACTCATTTGTGGTACTAGGCAAATCCTACCCCGAGAACCAGAATGAAATGCGAAATGCAAAAATTTCCTCCGAAGAAGGATTCTACTTTGGAGGAAAAATGTAAAATGACAATTTAAAATGCAAAAATGAAAAGATGTAAAATCTTTTTAAGGTTTTTTAATTTTGAATTTTTAATTTTGAATTTTGAATAAAATTCTAATTTTAAATTTTGAAACGTTTCTAATTTCAGTCATTCAAAATTGATTCAAAATTCATAATTCAAAATTCATAATTCATTCAAAGAGATTACTTCGTCGCTACGCTTCTTACAATGACGCAAGGGAACGATGGAGATTGCTTTGTCCTAATTTTGCCAATGAATACTTGAGGCATCTGATGTTTTTCAAAACCGTATCCATTTTGACTTTTTTCTTTTAATTTTGTTATAATGCTCTATTAAATTTTTATGGAAAACAAGGGAATACATATTTCTTTAAAAGCAGAAGAAATTTTTCATTTCGGGAATTTTAATTTTACTA
>Ga0272449_1003668_pt1 | contig 13008 bp, 11 predicted proteins | sample YNPCB0241_FD_198679 | JGI IMG/M metagenome (GOLD analysis project Ga0272449, IMG submission 198679) | Hot spring sediment microbial communities from Yellowstone National Park, WY, United States - YNP-CB-024-1 | ecosystem: Environmental > Aquatic > Thermal springs > Hot (42-90C) > Sediment...
GGGATTGGGGCTTCGCCGGGGACTACGTCCGCGCGATGTGGCTGATGCTCCAGCAGCCCGCGCCGGACGACTACGTCGTGGGCACAGGCCAGACCCACTCGGTGCGGGAACTCTGCGAGATTGCCTTTGCCCACGTGGGGCTGGACTGGCGGGACTACGTGGTGCAGGACCCCCGCTACATGCGCCCTGCGGAGGTGGACCTCCTGGTCGCCGACCCTTCCAAGGCCCGCCGGGTCCTGGGCTGGGAGCCTACCGTCTCCTTTGAGGAACTGGTCAAAATGATGGTGGATGCCGACCTGGCCCTGCTGAAGGAGGAGATGGCGCGCGGGGTCATCCCCAAACCCGAGCCGTGAATTTCCCGGAGGTTTCTGTGGAGACTCTCTTCGGCACCGACGGCATTCGCGGCACGACGGAATTCACCAACGAGCACCGCTCACGCAAACTGACGCCCGAACTGGCCCTGCGCATCGGGCAGGCGGTGGGATGGGCCCTCACCCCCGCCCCCGAACCCCCTCCCCCTCTCCCGCTTGCGGGAGAGGGGGAGGGGGGCAGGGGGGAGGGGGTGAGGGCCGCCATCATCGGCCGCGACCCCCGCATCTCCGGGATGATGCTGGAGGCGGCCCTCACGGCAGGCCTCCTCTCCCAGGGACTGGACGTCCTCTATGCGGGAGTCATCCCCACCCCCGCGGTCGCCTACCTGACCCGCCACCTGGGGGCCAGCCTGGGCGTGGTCATCTCCGCCTCCCACAACCCGGTGGAGGACAACGGCATCAAATTCTTCGGCCCTGACGGCTACAAACTGGACGACGCGCTGGAGGACCGGATTCAGTCGCTGGTCCTGGACCCGGCGCGGGCCTTCACCCCCCGGGATACCCGCCAACTGGGACGGTCCCGTCCGGCCCCCGAACTGGCAGAGGCCTACGTGGACTACCTGGTGCGCTCCTGGCGGGGGAAGCGGGACCTCTCCGGCATCTCCGTGGTGCTGGAATGCGCCAACGGTGCCACGTCCTTCGTCGCGCCGGAGGTCTTCCGACGGCTGGGGGCCCGGGTGGACGTCCTCAACGGCAACCCCGACGGCCTCAACATCAACGAGAGTTACGAATACATTGAGCCCCGCACCCTGGCGGCCCGCGTGGTCTCTACCGGCGCCCATCTGGGCGTCGCCTTTGACGGCGATGGCGACCGGGTCGTCCTGGTGGACGAGCGGGGCGGCATCGTGGACGGCGACGGCATCCTGGCCATTCTGGCCTGCCACTTCCGTGCCCGGGGCCTGCTCTCCGTCCCCGCCATCGTGGCGACACCGATGAGCAACTTCGGCCTGCACGAGTTCCTGAAACCGCTGGGGATTGAGGTCGTGGAAGCGAAAGTGGGGGACAAATTCGTCCTGGAACGGATGCGGGCGCTGGGATGCATCCTGGGCGGCGAACAATCGGGCCACATCCTGATTCTGGACCGCGGCCAGACCACTGGCGACGGCATCTACACCGCGCTGGTCGTCGCCGCACTGATGGTGGATGAGGCCGACGGCCATCTATCCCGCCTGACCGCCGGGATTCCCCGCTACCCCCAGGCGATGGTCAGCCTGGACGCGCCCCGCGTCTCCGTCCCGCTGACGGAGGTGCCGGAAATCCGGGCCGTCCTGGACCGCCTGCAGGCCCGGGCGGGGGAAGGAGCGGAGGTCCTCCTGCGCTACTCCGGCACCGAGGACAAACTCCGCCTCTCCGTCCGCACCCGCACCGACGGCGACGGGGCGGCCCTGGCGGAGGAGACCCGTCACGCGCTGGAGCAGATTGTCGCCGAGGTGAGACGCCTGGCGAGCAGAGGGTGAGGAGTCCTATGGCCCTGGACCTGACCCGTTTGGCCCGCGCGGCAGAGGAGATGGGACAGGCACTGGCCCGGCAGGAGCGGGAGTTCGGCAGCCGGGTCGCGGAGGCGCGCCGCTGGCTGGAGGCGTTCGCCGAAACGGGCCCGGCCCTCCAGGAGGCCGCCGCAGACGTCGGGGCGGCCATCCCTACTGCGGAGCCATTGAATTCGGTAGTGGCATGCCCCCCCATCCCCCAGCGCTTCACCGTCATCGGCGCCGACGGGAGCGCCATCGGGCCAGACCGCCACAGCGCGGCCCTGTACTACCTCATCAACATCGGCAGCCTGGTCTTCCGGCACGGTAGCGGAGAGGCGCCGGAGGCCCGCAGCATCCCGACCCTGGCCTTCCGGGACGAGGACCTCTACGAGGGGGACATGCTGGTTTCCGGCAACCTGCTGGACGTGCGGCGGGACTGCGCGGAAATCGCCCATCTGGCCGACCTGGTGGAGGTGGAACCCCCGGGCCCGACGCTGGCGCTGGTGGACGGCACCCTCATCCTGTGGGTGCTGGAGGACCTGCCCGCGGCGGGGCGGAAGGAGAAAATCGCCTTCTATCTCCGACAACTGGAGCGCATTCGCGAAAAAGGGGCCGCGCTGGCCGCGTTCATCAGCCGGCCGCGCCACACTGAAGTGGGGAAACTCCTGCACCTGGCCCAAACCGGTGGCGACCCGGCGCGGGCACGGGAGGAGAAAAACCCCCTGGCGCGCATCCCCGACCGGGTCCTCTTCGCATTTCTCCCCTCGGGCGCCCGGTCGGCCCTCTTTATTTCGCCGAACGGGATCAACCGGAATTACTACCAGCCAGCCGGGCATGAGGTGCAATTTTTCTACCTGAATGTTGCCGCTGAGGGCAAAGCGCCGGTCATCGCCAGAGTGGAGGTCCCCCGCTGGGTGGCGGAGAACCCGGACGCGCTGGGACTGGCCCATGCCGGGATTGTCGCCCAGTGCCGCATCCTGGGCGGGTTTCCCTACGTGCTGGCCCGCGCCGACGAAATGGCCTACATCAGCACCCCGGAGCGGGAGCAACTGGAAGAGATGATGGGGGCCGCGCTGATGAGCGCGGGCATCGTCCCGGCGCCCTCGCCCAAAGCGTACTACAAGGGGTTGACCCGGAGGTGGGGGAAGAGTTGATCCGTTCCCGGAGGGGGGATATGGGGAACGACTCGCAGGTCGCTTTACTGGTGGATTTTGAGAACCTGCTGCTGAGCGTACGGGACCAGTTTGGTGAGCCCGTCCAGTGGCAGAGAATCATCCGGATGGCTGAACAACAGGGGCGGGTTGTGGTGCGCCGCGTTTATGCGGACTGGAGCGCCTACGGTCCCCAGCAAAAGGACCTCCAGGTTCTGGGGTTTGAACTGGTGCACGTGGGTGGGCATGGCAAAAACGCGGCCGACCTGCGCCTGGCCATTGATGCTGTCCATCTCGTGGCCAGAAAAGAACTCTCCCTAAACCATATCATCCTGGCTTCCGGGGATGGGGATTTCACAGATCTGGCTCACTACCTGCGGGGTCAGGGCCTGGTTGTCGTCGGGATTGGGGTGCGAGCCACCACTGCCGCGTCCCTTGTAGCGGCATGTGACCATTTTGTTTATTATGACGATCTAATAGAGGCGCGCCGAACTCCGCATACGGTGGAACGCTACCTGAAAGCGCTGGCTCCTAAGGTGCGGATGACCATCAGTCCCTATCGTCCGTGGATTATCGTTCGGGCTTACCGGTTAATCCAGCAGAACCGGGGTGTCTCTCTGAACGTTTTGAAAGAGAAACTTCCCAACTATTACCAGGAGCATCACCCGGAAATCCCGCAGTCCGTGGTCAATGAAATCCTTCACCAACTGTTCCACACCTACTGCTTTGAGTTTGTACCTTCCGGACGGGAGGGGCCGCCACTATGGGAGCGGGCTGCTTACCTGACGGAGGGAATTCACTCCGCTTCCGACCTTCTGGAACACTGCGACCGGGGATTGCTGCGCATTCTGCGACAAAATCTGGGGGGTGAACCGATTGACCCGGTTGCCGCGACCACTTTGCTGTACGGTCGGAGCGATAACCCGCAGTTAGTGGAGCACGTGCGGCAACTGATAGAAAGCCTGGACCGTGAATAAACCCTCTACAGGGTGATAACCCTGACATAGCAGCAGTGGAAAGAAATCCGCGTTGTACTCCTCGCGGCCCGGAAGAGGGATGCCCTTCGTCATTGGTCTGACCGGCAACATCGCGACGGGCAAATCCACCGTGGCCCGCATGCTGAGGGACCTGGGCGCGACGGTCATTGACGCCGACCGGGTGGCCCATGAGGTGATGCGGGCCGGAACCCCGGTCCATCAAGCAGTGGTGGAAACCTTCGGCCCTCAGGTCCTGCGGCCCGACGGGGAAATTGACCGCGCCCGTCTGGGCGCCATTGTCTTCTCTGACCCTCAGGCGCTGGCCCGACTGGAGGCCATCGTCCACCCGGCCGTGCTGGAAGAAGTGGCCCGCCGCATCGCCGCCGCTCCCACCACGGTCGTCGTGGTGGAGGCCATCAAACTGATAGAGTCGGGGATGGCTGACGCCGTTGACGCGCTCTGGGTCACCACCTGTCCATTTGAGGAGCAGGTCCGGCGGCTGATGGCCGACCGGGGCCTCTCCCGCCCGGACGCGGAGCAACGGGTGAACGCGCAGCCGCCCCAGGAGGCCAAAATCGCCCGGGCCGACATTGTCATTCGCACCGACGGGTCTCTGGAGGAGACCCGTGCGCAGGTGGAGGCCGCCTGGCGGGCCCTGCTGGAGCACGCAGAGAATGGCGAACGGTGAACGCCTCTACACCACTGAAGCCATCATCGTCCGGCGGCGGGACCAGGGGGAAGCGGACCGGGTCCTGACCCTCTGCACGCCCCAGGGGAAGCGGGTCGTCATCGCGAAGGGGGCGCGGAAACCCAGCAGCCGGAAGGCCGGGCATCTGGAACTCTTCGCCCGGGTCCGAATGGTCGTGGCCCGCAGTCCCTCTTCCTGGGATGTGGTGAGCCAGGCGGAAGCGCTGGAGCCGCACGCCGCGCTGCGAGGGGACCTGGTCCGGGGCACCTATGCCCGCTACGTGACCGAACTCTACGACCGCTTCGTCGCCGAGGATGAGGGCGGGCCGGCCCTCTATGACCTGCTGAGCCGCACGCTGGATTACCTGAGCCAGATAGAGGTGGGAGAATCCGTCCCTCCGGCGCTGGACCTGCTGGTCCGGGCCTACGAGCAGCGGTTGCTGACCCTGGTGGGCTTCCGTCCCGAATGGGGGCGGTGTATGGGGGAGCGGGAGGGCCGTCTCTGCGGGCGACCGTTGCCGGTGCGGGGGAAAACTCCGCTGGGCCTGGACCCGGAGCGGGGCGGGGCGCTCTGTGCGGAGTGCTTTCAGACCTCGGTGGCCCAGTGGGTCATGCCCCTCTCCCCGGCCGCGCTGGGCCTGTTGCGGGCCTGCCAGCGGTTGCCCTTCGCCCGCCTGCGGGAACTGCGGGTCTCGCCGGCCCTCCTGGCGGAGGTGGAGCGGGCCATGCACCACTACCTGACCTACCACCTGGAGCAGGACATCCGCACCGGCACTTTCCTCCGCCGCCTCCGACGGGCGCAGGGGCCCAATGTGGCGTAGGATTCATCCTGCGGGACAGGATGAATCCCGGGCTACAAGGACAGGATAAATCCTATGCTACAGCAGGCCCCTGTGGCGTATCATCCTGCGGGACAGGATGAATCCCGGGCTATAAGGACAGGATAAATCCTGTGCTACAGCAGGCCCCTGTGGCGTATCATCCTGCGGGACAGGATGAATCCCGGGCTATAAGGACAGGATAAATCCTATGCTACAGCAGGCCCCTGTGGCGTATCATCCTGCGGGACAGGATGAATCCCGGGCTATAAGGACAGGATAAATCCTATGCTACAGCAGGCCCCTGTGGCGTATCATCCTGCGGGACAGGATGAATCCCGGGCTATAAGGACAGGATAAATCCTATGCTACAGCAGGCCCCTGTGGCGCAGGATTCATCCTGCGGGACAGGATAAATCCTGGGCTACAAGGACAGGATAAATCCTGGGCTACAGCAAGCCCCTGTGTTGCAAGATTGATTCTGCGCTGGCCATCTTTGCCCCCAACCGGAATTGGGTGTATAATCTTCTATGGTCCGTGGTCTGTCGTCTGTGGTCTGTCGTCCGTCGTCTGGAAGGAGGCCGAGATGCGCGTCAGACGTCCTGTCGTGGCCGGACAGTTCTACCCAGCGGACCGCGCGGGTTGCGTTCGGATGATTGAGGAGTGCCTGCCTGCTCAGGTGCCCGCCGGGTTGCCGGAGACCATCGTTGCCGGAGTCGTCCCCCACGCCGGGTGGGTCTTCTCCGGCCCCACCGCCGCCAAAGTCTTCGCTGCCATCCGCTCCCAGTTCACCCCCGATACCGTCGTCCTCCTCAGCGCCAACCACCGCTGGGGGGGATTCCGACCGGCGGTGTACGGGAGCGGGGCCTGGCTGACCCCGCTGGGGGAGGTGGAAGTGGACGCCGACCTGGCCCAGGCGGTCATCCAGGAGGGCGCGGGGGCCATCGTGGACGCTCCCGAGGCCCACGCGGGCGAGCACTCCGCCGAGGTGCAGGTCCCGTTCATCCAGTATCTCTTCCCCCAGGCCCGCATTCTCCCCATTCTGGTCTCGCCGGACGAACGGGCCCTGGAGGCCGGGGAGGCCATCGCCCGGGCCATTGCCACCTCCGGGAAGCGCGCCGTGGTGGTGGGGACATCCGACCTGACCCACTACGGGGCGATGTACTACGGCTTCGCCCCCGCCGGGACCGGCGAGCGGGCCCTGGCCTGGGCCCGCGCCAACGATGAGCGGGTCATCCGCCTGATGCTGGACATGCGGGCTGAAGAGGTCATCCCCGAGACGGAGACCCACCACAACGCCTGCGGCGGGGGGGCCATCGCGGCCACCATCGCCGCCGCCCGCGCGATGGGTGCCCGGAAGGGCGTACTGCTGGAATACACTAACAGCCATCAGGTTATGCCGCGGGGCCCCGCCACCGACTTCGTCGGCTACGCCGCCGTGGTGTTCGGATAGAGGGGAGGTGAGAAATGGCGCTCTCTCCGGAAGACCGCCAGTACCTGCTTACCCTGGCCCGTCAGACCATCGCCCGGGCCCTGGAGGGCCAGGACCCACCGGAGGTAGACCTGAACACCGTCTCGGAGGCCCTGCGGCGGCCCGGCGCCTCCTTCGTCACCCTGACCATCGGGGGGGAACTGCGGGGGTGCATCGGTTCCATAGAGCCGCGCCGCCCACTGGTCCTGGACGTACAGGAGAACGCCATCGCCGCGGCCTTCCACGACCCCCGCTTCCCGCCCCTGAACCGCCGGGAACTGGACCGGACCCACATAGAGATTTCTGTCCTGACCGTCCCCCAGATACTGGAGTACGACGGGCCGGCGGACCTGCTGGGCAAACTCCGCCCGGGGGTGGACGGGGTCATCATTGAGCGCGGCTGGCATCGGGCCACCTTCCTGCCGCAGGTCTGGGAGAAACTCCCCGACCCCCACGAGTTTATGGCCCACCTCTGCCTCAAGGCCGGCCTCTCCGCCGATGACTACCGCCGCCCGGGACTGCGGGTGTACACGTACCAGGTGGAAATGTTTGAGGAGGAACCGGCAAAGTGAACGCCCCCTGTATCCTGGTTGTGGAAGATCGCGAACCTCTGCTGCATGCCATCCGGATAGTCCTGGAGCGGGCAGGCTATACTGTCCTGACCGCGACCGACGGTCAGAAGGGGCTGGAAGTGATGGAGCGGGTGCGCCCCGACCTCATCGTCGCCGACATCATGATGCCCAATATGGACGGCTACGAGTTCTACAACGCGGTGCGCGCCCGTCCCGATGGCCTGACCATTCCGTTTATTTTCCTCACCGCGCGGACTACCCGTGAGGACATCCTCCGGGGCAAAGGCATGGGGGCGGAGGATTACCTGACCAAGCCCTTTGAACCGGAGGAACTCCTGGTCGCGGTGCGCTCTCGCCTGAAGCGGGCGGGGGAAATTCAACAGGCCCTATCCAGCGATTTTGACCGCCTGAAGCAGCAGATTGTCACCGTCCTGAGCCACGAACTGCGGACGCCCCTGACCTACATCACCGGGTACACGGAACTGGCATTGGAGGAACTCCCCTCCCTCTCACCAGCAGAGTTGCAACAATTCCTGGAGGGAATCCGGCGCGGGTCGGAGCGGCTTAACCGGCTGGTCCAGGACCTGCTGACCGTGATCCGGCTGGATACCGGTCAGGCGGCAACGGAATTCCGCCTGCTGGTCTATCCCCACGATAACTTTGCAGAAGTGGTCCGGCGGACGGTGCAACGCTACGAATCTCTGGCAGCCCAGAACGGTATCACTCTGGAGGTACGCGTCCCCCCGACCCTGCCACCGGTGCCTCTCTGCGAACCGTTCTTCACCGATGCCCTGGGGCGTCTGGTGGACAACGCTATCAAGTTCTCGCGCGGGAAGGGAGAACGGGTGGTGGTGGATGTGGGCGTCGCCGGGGACTGGGTAGAAGTCGGCGTGAACGACGAGGGCGTGGGCATCCGTCCGGAGGAGGTCCCCCATATCTTTGAACGCTTCCGGCAGATAGACCGGGAGCGGATGGAACAACAGGGCCTGGGCCTGGGACTGGCGATTGCCCGCGAACTGATCCGACTTCACGGTGGCGATATTACTGTAGAGAGCGTCTACGGCGTCGGTAGCCGGTTCACTATTCGCCTCCCGCTGAACCCACCCAGCGCGGATCGCTGATCGCGTATCGCATATCGCATATCGCGTATCGCATATCGCGAATCGCCTATCGCATATCGCTCATCACGCATCACGTATCACGTTTCACGCATTACGTATCACGTTTCACGCATTACGTATCACGTTTCACGTATCACGTTTCACGTATTGCGGGTCCCACAATATACAAAATCCGCCTGCAATCCGCATATATCCCCGTTAAGAGGTTCCCGATGGCCGATCTCTCAGTCACCATTGCCGGTCTTACTCTGAAGAACCCTGTGCTGCCCGCCGCCGGGCCGCCGGTCTGGAACGGGGAGGCGATGAAGGCCTGCGCCGCCGGAGGGGCCGGCGCCATCGTCTCCAAGACCGTCTCGGTCCGGCCCGCCGTCGTCCCCACGCCCAATATGGCCGAAATTCCCGGCGGCTTCCTGAACACCGAACTCTGGTCGGAATTGCCGGTGGAGCAGTTCATTGAGCGGGAGTACCCGCTGGCAAAGGAGACCGGGCTTCCCCTCATCATCAGCATCGGCTACACCGCCGAAGAGATTGCCGAACTGGCCCCCCGGGTGCGCCCCTTCGCCGACGCGCTGGAACTCTCCACCCACTACATCGGCGACGACCCGACCCCGATGGTGGAGGCCATCCGGGCGGCAAAGGCAGCGGTGGACGTGCCGGTATTCGTCAAACTGAGCCCCTTCCGGGATATGAAGACGGCGGCCCGCGCCGCCGCCGAGGCCGGGGCCGACGGCATCGTCGCCATCAACTCCTTCGGCCCCTGCCTGGGGGTGGACGTGGAGACGGGACGGTTGCTGATGGGAAGCCGGGAGGGGTACGGCTGGCTCTCCGGTCCGGCGCTGAAGCCGCTGGCCCTCCGCTGCGTCTTTGACATCGCCCGGACGGTGGACCTGCCCATCATCGGCGTCGGGGGCATCAGCAAGGGGACGGACGCCATAGAGTTTTTTATGGTCGGCGCCAGCGCGGTGGGCATCTGCACGGCCGCCATTCTCAAGGGGCCGCGCATCTTCGGCAAGGTCGTCCGGGAGATAGAGAAGTGGCTGGACGACCACGGGTACGCCTCGGTGGAGGAGGTGCGGGGGCTGGCGATTCGCCGCTGGGAGGAGTGGACCTTCCGGACGGCCCACGTCCCGCCCATTCTGGACGTGGACGCCTGTACGGGCTGCGGCCTCTGCGAGGCCAGTTGCGTCTACGACGCCATCCACGTGGTGGAGAAGAAGGCAGTGCTGGCGCCGGAGAAGTGCTACGGCTGCGGCCTCTGCGTCACCCGGTGCCCGGTGCGCGCGCTGACCATTGCTGGGTAGAAAGACATCCCGTTCTCCTTGAACCCACTTTTGCCCCGAAAGGACACCCTGTGCTAAAATAACGGGCGCGGCGGTTCCGCGCCGCGAGTCGTCCCCTGCCATAACCTGACCTGAGGAGGACTTATGGAACCTGGCCCGCGCCCCATCCCCTCCCGCACCGAGACCATCCGCGCCTGGAAGGCGCGGGGAGGCGGCATCGCCGCCGTCCTTCCCATCCACTACCCCCGCGCGCTCCTCCGGGCCTTCAGCCTGCTCCCGGTGGAGGTCTGGGGGCCGCCGCGGGTGGACCCGGCCCCCGGCGCCGCCCACCTCCAGCCCTACGTCTGCTCCATCGTCGGCAACGCGCTCTCGTTTCTCCTGAAGGACGGGCTGGACGTGGCCGATGTCATCGTCGTCCCCCACGCCTGCGACTCCCTCCAGGGGCTGGGGAGCCTTCTCCTGGACTTCGTCCGGCCCCGGCAGCCGGTCTTCCCCCTCTACCTGCCGCGCGGCCGCCGCGAGAGCGACCGTCAGTTCCTGGCCGACGAGTGCCGCGCTCTCTACGGGAAACTGGCGGCGATCACCGGACGCGCCCCATCGGAGGAGGAACTGTTGGAGAGCATCCGCCGGGAGGAGGAAGCGGATGGCCTGCTGGCCGAACTTCACCGCCGTCGCCGCGCGCTCTCCCTGACCGACCTGGCCTTCTACCGGCTGGTGCGGGCCCGGGAGTACCTCCCCGCCGAGGAGTTCTCCGCCCTGGCCCGTTCTGTGCTGGACACGCCGCCCGCCGAGCCGTGCACCGGCATCCCCATCCTCCTCTCCGGCATCGTCCCGGAGCCGATGGCGCTGCTGGACGCGATCAACGAAATGGGCGGCACGGTGGTCGCCGACGACCTGGCCTGCTGCGGGCGCCGCCTCTACCCGCCCGGCGTCAGCAGTGATCCCTTCCGCCGGATGGCGGAGCGCATCCTGGATGGCCCCCCCGACCCCACAAGGGGCAGTCCCATCACGGAACGGCTCCAGCATCTGGTGCGGACGGCGAGGGAGACCGGCGCGCGCGGCGTCATCTTCTACGACGTCAAATTCTGCGAGCCGGAACTCTTTGACCTGCCCCTCCTGCGGCGAGGGCTCCAGGAGGCCGGCCTGCCGTCCGTCCACGTAGAAGTAGACCTGAACGACCCCCTCTCCGGCCAGACCCTCACCCGTATAGAGGCGTTTCTGGAGATGGTCGCCGGTCAGACCGAGGAGGCCCGCCGATGAACCCCGTCAACGCCCTGCGCTACCACTGGAACGTGAACGTCCTGGGGCCGGCGGTGCTGCGCCTGCAGCGCTGGCAGGCGGAGCGCCGCCCCGCCCGCTGGGACACCCGGTATCTCGCCCCGCCGCTCCGCATCGCCCCCCGGACCAAAGAACTGGTCGCCCGGCACTGGCTGGCGGGCCGCTACGCCAACGGCTACCGCAAGGTGGCCTGGGTCACCTCCGGCGCGCCGGTGGAACTCCTCAAGGCGCTGGATTTCTACGTCCTCTACCCCGAAAACCACGCCGCCATCTGCGGGACGGCCCGGCTGGCGGTGGACATCGCGTCCGAGGCGGAGAGCGCCGGGTACTCCCGCGACCTCTGCTCCTACGCCCGCACCGACATCGGCGCGGCCCTCTCCGGCAAGACCCCGGTGGGCCGCCTCCCCAAACCGGATGTCCTCTTCGCCTGCACCAACATCTGCCAGACCGTCCTCTTCTGGTACCGCGTCCTGGCCGAATACTTCGGCGCCCCGCTGGTCCTGATAGATACCCCCTTCGTCTACACCGAAGAGGCCGCCGAGCACGCCGTCCGCTACGTCCGGCGGCAACTGGAGGAGGCGGTGCCGGTCCTGGAACGGATCGCCGGGAAGCGGCTGGACGAGCGGAAACTGCGACAGGTGGGCCTGTTGAGCAAGCGGGCGTCCGAACTCTGGCTGGAGATTCTCCAGCGCTGCCGCCACCGACCGGCCCCCATCTCTGTCTTTGACCAGTTCATCCAGATGGCCCCCATCGTGGAGATGCGCGGCGACCCGGAGACGGTGGACTTCTACGCGGCGTTGCTGAAGGAGGTGGACGAGCGGATTGCCGCCGGGGTGGGCGCGGTCAAAAACGAGCGCAAGCGCGTCCTCTGGGATAACCTCCCCATCTGGTACCGGCTGCGCTACCTGGCGGAGTTCCTGGCCCGGCACGGCGTCGCCGTCGTCGCCTCCACCTACACCAACGCCTGGGGCGAACTGGCTCCGCTCATTGACCCGGACGACCTGTGGGAGTCCATGGCCCGCACGTACATCTACCCCATCCTGAACCGGGGGACGGGCCACAAACTGAAGACGATGCGGCAGATGGTGGAGGAGTACGGGTTGGACGGCGCCATTCTCCACTCCGACCGGTCCTGCAAGCCGTACTCCATCGGTCAGATGGACCAGCGGGACCGGCTGATCCGGGAGTTGGGCGTACCGGCGCTCCTGCTGGAGGCCGATCACAACGACTACCGGGTCTTCGCCGAGGAGCAGGTGGCCACCCGTCTGGCGGCGTTCGTGGAGATGCTGGGGTGAGCGAGCAGGCCCTCACCCCTCCCCCCGGCCCCCCTCCCCTCTCCCGCTCGCCCTCGGCGGCGGGCGAGGGGAGGCCCTCACCCCTCCCCCCGGCCCCCCTCCCCTCTCCCGCTCGCTTTCAGCGGCGGGAGAGGGGAGGGGGAAGAGGGGGGCGGCGGGCGGCGGAGCCGCCCGCCGCAACCCCCTCCTTTTCTCCCCCTTCTCCTCCCCGTTTCGGGGAGGAGAAGGGGACTGGGGGGATGAGGAGGGGTCAGAAACGGCTTGCTACCAATCCCTCAGTTGAAGTTGCACGTGACGTAATACTCTTATCTATCTCCCCGGGGAGAGGTTATCCTTGTCGGCTGATTCATGGGCCCAGGGATTACAGCCGTACGGGCTGATCGTCGCCCCCTCGGGGTGGGAGGGGGACGAGCAGGTCCTGGTCCTGCGCGCCGTGCGGCGGATGGCCCGGGCCCTGGGCGGCGCAGAGGGGATGCGCCGGGCGCTGGGCGCCGTCCGGCTGGAGAGACGGAAGCAGG
>Ga0272449_1003671_pt1 | contig 13003 bp, 12 predicted proteins | sample YNPCB0241_FD_198679 | JGI IMG/M metagenome (GOLD analysis project Ga0272449, IMG submission 198679) | Hot spring sediment microbial communities from Yellowstone National Park, WY, United States - YNP-CB-024-1 | ecosystem: Environmental > Aquatic > Thermal springs > Hot (42-90C) > Sediment...
TTTTTCAATGCCTCCTCAACTGATTTGACAGCCCTCACCTCGATACCAAGCTTCTTACTCATATCTTCTGCGTATCTAGCACTTGCTTCTGGAATAATGTCATATACACGTACCTCATTTAATTTCAACACCTCGGATAGTGCCATTAGCTGTGTCCTGCCCTGGACACCAGCACCGAATATTGCAGCAACTTCTGAATCTTTCCTTGCCAAGAACCTGGCGGCAACTCCAGCTATGGCTCCAGTTCTATACGCAGTGATTGTTAGCGCATCCATGACTGCTAAGGGGATGCCCAACTTAGCATCGGCCAAAACCACCACGCCTGTAATGCTTGGTAAATTATACTTCGTCGGGTTCTCGAAATAGCCACTACTAAGCTTCACCCCTACGACGTCCAGATTATTTATGAGTGCTGACTTTACCCCCCAAACACCATTGTGCTTACGCACATCTATGATGTATGGCATTGGCATCTCGACCTCGCCTAGTGCAAGGCCCTTAAAGGCCTCCTGGACAGCGTCAATGGTGTCTCTCATCGTCAATACTTTTTCAAGATCCTTCTTAGATAGAACTAGTAGCTCCATACCATGAAATTAAATATGTGCGAAGATATAAAGTTTATAATAGCAAGCAATTCTTCAATGAGAGTTTAGCAAAAATACGAACTACTTCACATGCAGTACTTCACGATTAATATAACTCAACACAGTGTCGAGGTCTGGGGAAAGCTTAACGAACCTACCTTTAATTCCCGAAATACTGCGTAGATCCTTGAAGCCAGTGCCCGTTATCATGCATAACACTGTCTCATCTCTATCAATGATTTTTTCTTCTCTCAGCTTTTTCAGCGCTGCTACCGTGGTAGAGCTTGAGGGCTCAGCGAATACTCCCTCCATTGATGATAACTGGTACCCCGCCGCCAATGTTTCGTCGTCACTTACAGCTATTGCATCTCCCCCGCTTTCTCTAACCGCCGGTAACGCAAAAAGCGCGTCTAGAGGAATTGTGTCGGCAATTGCGTTACAAATAGTCTTGATCTCGCCCCATGGTTTCGAGAATACGGTCTCAAGGCTCCAGTTCTCTCTTATTGCCCTGACGAAGGGTGCGCAGCCAGAAGCCTGCACGCCTATCATTCTTGGTAATTGATCACGACTTACGAGTCCTAGTATCTCTAATTCTTTGAATCCTTTCCACATAGATCCTAGGAGTCCTCCACCACCTACAGGCGCTATGACCACGTCTGGTAGCTGTCTTAGTTGTTCAAAGATCTCGTAAGAAATAGTTCTGCCCCCCTCCACGGTATAGGGGTTATGAGTACCGGCCGTCACCACGTCATAAATCTTCAACTTCTCTACAACTTTATCGACTAGGGATGCTACCTCGATATTGCTCGGAGTATCTATCATAATTATTATTCCTCCATACATTCTTATCTGCACAAGCTTCTCTTCAGGAGCTATGTTCGGCACCATGATGAGCGGTGTGATTGATGCCTTTGAAGAATATGCCGCGACAGATGCTCCTACATTTCCTGAAGAAGACGTGATCGAGACCTTATAACCCAGCTCAAGTCCTCTAGATATTGACATCGAGAGCTGTCTGTCTTTCTGGGAACCTGTCGGATTCCATGCCTCTACTTTTAGTAAAAGTTCCTTGACGCCGAGCTGGGACTTCAGCTTGCTTGCTCTTAATATCTTGGTTCCTCCCTCACCGATGCTTACGATGTTTCTATCATCTATGAGCGGTAGTAGTGGTCTGTATTTCCATATCGTTGATACATGTCCATCAAATATCTCTTTTGCTTTCTCCTTGATGGCCTCGTAGTCATAATTAACTACAAGCTGTGATTTGCATTTTGGACACTTCAGACTCGGGTCTCGTTGATCTATCTCTAAACCGCAAGATACGCACTTAACGATAAAGTTTATCTTCATTTTCGCAGAACTATGACTTTATTTCTTATTTATGGATTGCGTTGACACTCTCCACGACTGAAGTCGGGAGATTCTCGGTTTGTCAGCCCGAGGCTTCATCCTACCGAGTTCTGGGCTGTGTCAAGACCGGGGCATAATGCCCCACCAGCCCCTGCCATGGGCATGTAGCCCATAGCCCGCTTGAGTAAGTTCATCGCCCCATTATAATCTGCATTGCACACATAGCCACATTTTGGGCATTTAAAGAGGCTTCCGACTCGAAGCCCCATATGCCCGCATCTATGACATGTTTTAGACGTGTTTTTCTCGCTTACCTTGACAACTTTTATCCCAAGCCATCTGGCTTTATACTCTATGAATTTGCTTAATCTATGGTATGGGAACCCGTTGTTTAGTTTTCTGTTGAACTTTCTTCCCTTATCTTTCTTTCTCATGTCTTTGAGATTTCCGAGAACAATCATAGAATCGTTCTCTAAGGCCTCGTTGACTATAGCCCTACTTACCTTATGCAGTATATCGTTTATCACTCGCCTCTCTCTATGCCCAATCTTTTTAATAGTTTTATAGGCTTTCTTCAGGGCTAGAGACCTTCTGAGGTAGAAGTAGTGTCCTTTGATGCGTCTAAGATCTTTACCATAGAATTTCGGTTTTGGATTGTCGGAGTTGACGGTTGTGGCAATCCACCTTATCCCTAAATCGACAGCTAAAACCGACTTAGGGTTTCTTTCCTGAACCTCTTTTTCAACGGTTATGTAGACAAACCACTCGCCTTTTCGCCTTATGATCTTTGCCTCTCTGCAAACCATATCTTCGGTTATCGGCTCATGTGTTTTGATTGGAACATTTATCCCGCCTTTAACTCCGTAGATGGGTATCTTTAGCCAATACGGTGTCAGCTTTGTGTCAGCTCTATAAACGTCCCTTCTGAGAATCATTGGATATTCTTTGTTCGGCTTAAGCTTCCCCTTCAACCTTCTAAGAAGCCTTTCAGCCTGTTGACGTGTAGCTGAGTATAGTGGGACAGGTTTGTCTCCATGGAGGTAGCGTTGAAAATTTTCGTATTCTCGTTTGAGTAGTTCCTCCTTGCCCTTACGAAGCTCAAGAATCTTAGCCTTAATGGTCTTCCTAGCCTTCACGAGCGACTCGCTCAACATGAAATCATCCTGAGCTATACTTAAGCTTATCGACAATTCATCCCACGGTTAAAACCGTAGGCTTTCTTGTCGATTTTGGTAAATATCCCTTCGTTAGGGGTTGTAGTATTAATGAATTAAAGTAGGCTCCGCCATATATTATTAGGGCTGTGAGGAGAGTAGGCGGGGCCAAGCTAAGATTGGTGGATGGCTACGTGCCGCATTTTGAGGAGATGGTGGTGCTTGGTAGAGAAATCGCTAGATGCATAGTTCATGAATATGATGCTGACGCGCTCATAAACAGGTTGGCAGATACGCACTGGTTTAGCTGTTTAGCATGCGTCTTAGGGTTTGAATGGAACACTAGTGGACAAACGACAATAACGCTGCTCGCACTTAAGAAGGCACTAAACGACAGCGGTCTCGGAATAATGATTCTTGGAGGAAAAGGAAATGATATGAGGAAAGTAAGTCAAGAAGTTAATCAACTTGAAAGGAAGCTCCGCTTAGAGAGCGATCAAAAATATGCCCTTATGAGATCTTCAAAACTTACTTGTAGAGTAGATAACAACGCATTACAAGACTCATACGACATTTACTTTCACTCAATAGTAATCTCAGATAGCAATAGGTACGTCATAATTAATCAAGGTATGAATCTAACGGACAAAACTGCTCGAAGATATCACTGGATCTCAGACAACTTATCAGTGGAGGAGCCACATACAAGTATAAAGTCTGACAACACGGCTGAGATGGTATTAGACTTGGTGAATCGAGCATCAGAAGAATGTAGAAAAACATCCATAGACATCATTCACGACCAATCGCCCTCTCAATTACAGAACGAGTTGGATAGAATTTGGAGAGAAATCGAGGGACAGACATGTTTAGAAAAATTAGAAGTAGAGAGAATTGATCTTTGCCGAAACATACCCCGATACTTGATGCCTCCTAGAAAGTTTGATCAAAAAGTCTTAATGAAGCTGAAAAACGAGGTTAGTAATTTTGAAGAGCTATTGCTCGCTGATCGCGTCGGCCCAGCAACTATTAGGGGACTTGCATATATCTCGTGCCTCATATACGGTGCACATGCCTCCTGGCGGGATCCGGTTAAATATACATACGCGCATGGCACAAAGTCGGGCTGGCCATACATGGTCGACCGAAAGAGGATGAGGCGCGAGGCAGAGCTGTTAAGGGAAGCGATCGAGAGCTCAAAAATAGGCGACAGGCAAAAACTCTCAGCAATTGCTAGGCTAAGCAAATACGTAGAACTCGATTAGCGATACTAATCAGTGTATTGCCCAGTCATCTCCCCATTTTCAGCCCAGTCCCCAACGCTTATGCAGCTTCTCCAACATGATTATGGATGATGGGTGGGGTCGTGGCTAGTCATGTCACGCCTAAATGAGTATTCTCTTCTCCTTAAGAGATAAGGGGGTGGAGAGAGTGGAGAATGCATCGATCCCCGCCTTCGGGGACGTGGCGGGAGTGTTAGAGGGGGCCGCCCCCCGGCCCGCAGAGTGGGGGAGACGGCTTCAGGATCTTCAGGGACTATGAGGCAGATCAAGGCATACGATACTACAGGTCGTTCCTGATCATGCAGAGGCTCATCTTTGAGGGGTTGCGAGAGCCCTCTGAGAGATTCCTAGACGTATTTAGGCATCCTGTGGATAGGGCTCTGAACATAACTCAGACTCCAGACGGAAGGATAATCGTACAGAACGAGTGGGATGATAGGCTGGGGACTTGGATTATACCCTCCTTCGAGACGCTGAGCTGGCTCATATACGAAGCCACAGCAGAAGACACACTACTGAGAATCTACCAACTACCACCGCTCAACACAATAGTCCTAGAGATGGAGCAGGCGGAGAGGTCCCGCGTGAGGAAGCAGAGACACCTACAAGAATACATCAAAAAATAAAACAACCCCCAACCATTTCCCAACCAACATACCCAACATATCCCTAACAAATAAATAAAATAGAGGCGCCGGGGGTGGGATTTGAACCCACACGCCCCTTTTCGGGGCAGCGGCTTACGCGTCTGGCCAGGGCTAGTTTTTGATCTCGAGGCCGCCCCACTACCTGGTTATGGGACCCCGGCATAGAATTCCACTTCAATAATTTAATAGGTGGTGGGTTAATTTATTTTTAACCTCCTTTTCAGCCTTACGAGCCTAATAACTAGATGTATGAGCAATGCTCCCTGGAAGCTCGATATAATAATCATTGCTAAAGTAATTGGCAGCAGGCTCCTAATTATTAATTGAACATCGGACGTTCTTGATATATCTACAATTAACGATGACTGACCGACCTCGGTTATTGCGCTAAAATTATAAGTTGAGATAGGCATTCTAATCTTTTTACTGCCATTAATAACCGAGTACATTGAGGAGTTTATCAAGAGTATTGCATTGTCTATTAATGTTCCACTCGCATGTCTCACGGTTATGAGGACCTCCTTACTCTCAATGGTTATAATGCTGACATTGTGGCTTCTTAGGGATGTATTTTTTACAGCGGGTGAATAATCAATAGAATATACCAACAATCTAGGATTTACTGTCACATATTCTTTATCTGCGTTCCTGAATACTTGCAGTTCTGATGGAACAAGATAGGTTTTATGTCCGACCTTGCTTGAAACCATGCCATCTACACTCAAGACGTAATCATCAATAAATTTAGACAATGCTTTATCAAATACTACAGACTCATAGATGGGAATTTTGATTTTCTTGACATCGACCTTGCTGGACGAGGCGTTAAAATAGGCAATTTTCACGCTTTGGTTGAACAAGTCATCTAAAGTCGCCTCGATTGTTCTGGTCATCGGCGGTAGATTAACCATCTTGGGCACGATTAGCAATTCCTCGATATTGTTGTATGATGTCGTTCCCGGTCCACTGCATACAACATTTAGCCTGATTGTTCCTACTCTAAGCGGGATTATTCCTCCTTTCCCTACCTTCCCTATATCTGGGATCTCTACGTCAACGAATAGTGGGCTTGCCGTAGGCCTATTAAACCTGTAAACGTGTTCCGTCACTATGGCGTCGGTCCTATAGCGGTACTGGACGCTGCCTATCCATCCATCAAGCTCAATGGTCTCATTGTATTCTAGCGTTATTCTTGCATAAGTTATTCCTTGCGGAATATTAACAGATAGAATGCTCGGAGCATTTATTATTTTAACATTTGTTGGATTGCTGGTTATGAATCCCATGAATATTGGCCCCTTAATCAACAGTCTAAAATTCCCATCACCGAGTTTCTGAACAATTATATATCCTTCTTTGTAGGAATAATTATCAACTACCCTCACGATCATTGTACCTAGGCTGTGGTGCTTTAGCAGCCAAACTCCAACATCCTCTCTTTTAAACGTTAGTATCTTCAATTTTTCTCCCTCTTCTAAGAAATAACTGTGCTCAGCGTTTGTCGGGTCTATGAGCTTTACATCTGTAGATGAGCCAATTGACTTTAGCTCTAAATCTTCGCCGACGAAATAGGTTAAAGTGGCTCCATCTACAAATGGAAGCATCCTTTCCCCACCATATCCAACAAGAAGCGCCTCCACATCTAGAGAATTTGCGGGATGAATGTTGGTGGTCAAAAAAACTAGAATTAGCAGGGCCGAACTAAAGGTTTTTCCATTCATTTCGCCACACGGGTATATGCCGAAATAGCTACAAGGCTAATAGAAGACAAAATCAATCCTAAGGCAATTGAATCTACAAAAAGCATGGAATAAATAACAATGATTCCTACCAAAGAAATACTAATTACTAATGAAGTCACAATTGCTTTTTCGTCAAGTTTAATAGGATAAGTCATCCCTCTTAAAAATAAGTAATAACAAAATGCCATGCCAGATATTGCTGACAATGGTGCAAGAAATGGAAGGGATAATTGATTTATTACTTCTGAGCTTAACGCTGCCCTTTTAATAACTCCGAACAAATAATTATAAAATATCGAGATGGCTGTCCCATCCGAGTTTAGTACTGCATTCAATGTTAACAAGCTAGCGAAACAGGAACCAATATAGTTTGAATAGATCGAGGTTGGAGTATTTGATTTATAGTATCCATAAACGAACAATATCGGAAGGCTCAGTAAGTATCCTGTGGTTAGCTCGATCAAGATGTAGAACTCGTCATTGACCACCAACTCATATAGAGAGTACGTTGCGGGTGCATAAATTAAAAAGAGGGCTATGTGTTGATACTTATCAGGTAGCATTATCGCGAGAATTGAGATAAGACCAAGAACAATAAAAGGCGTTAACTGAATATTTCCAAATACTACAGACAACAAATAAATTATTATCGATATTGACGACAGAAAGGTTATGACGTATCTAGCCTTGTTAAGCAATCTCATGCATACCTCCTCATAAATACTCTCTTAATATCAAGCATGTAGGATGTGGGTGAAATGTAAAACACATGTATTTTTTCTCCAAACGAAGATGCCCATCTCTGTTTTAATAAATTATCTATTTTTAGAAGACTAGTCAGATCAAAATTATTTGATTTTACTTGATAATATTCATGTATTAGTGGTATGAATGTTATGATTTTACAATTCTTGGCAATTGCTTTACTAATCATATGTTTCAAGTTTTTGTCATTTATACTAGGGGGATTTGTAAATATCGCGACGTATGAACCTTTTTGGAGTTCTTCAGAGAATAATTCTTTGATAAATGATGGTGCTTCCTGACTTGCAGGAAATATCATCGCTGTTTTAAGCTTTGCGTCTTGCAGATTACGTATCGTCGTTTCTCTAAGATGTTGAATTGGGATTTCTGGGTTAAGCAAATAAATTTTTACAATGTTGCCCGAATCTAGTGCAGCCCTAGTAATCGTTAGTACTGCGGAGGCTACCTCATTAAAGTATGAATTTAGCATTCCCGCGTTAAGTGAGGGCGAACAGTCTACGACTATTGATATCTTTTTCTCCCCAAGTTTCTCGAACTTTTTAACTAGTAGATCATCTGTTTGCAGCGCAGCTGTCTTTTTCCAATGAATATAACGAATACTGTCTCCCTCTTCGTATGTCTTAATACTGATGAATTCCTCGTCATGCCCAATGAATGGGTTAGTGCTAATTCCTATAGGTGGATTAGCTATGCGATCCCTTACAACCGTCTGTATCCGCGATGATTCCAAAAGTATCTCTGAAGAATATATCTCTCCAGGCGCCTCAAGCTTTATTTTACGACCAACAAGCATCAATGCGTCGTAAAGAATTAGATCTACGCTTTTGAAGATGCTTATCCTCGAATTACTTGATAATCTGGCTCTATAATCAATCTTAATCTCGTGGTTAGAATCTATTACTCCTTGTTTAATGCATGTTCCCTCAACTAAAACCAGTTCGTCAGGGATCTCTTCCTTCAGCTCTGCCACCACGCTATTTTTAATCTTTGAAGAAATAATTACTGAGATCTCGAATAAAGATTCAGGAGAACCGACATTTAACGAAATGATTCTTTTAGCCGTGAATACTTCTGGTGAATATGATTTTAGCCTGTTAAAATTTATGAATATGTATGATACTATGAAGAAGTGAATAAACATTGTTAATAGAAATATCTGTGGATTGTATAGAAATGTTGATGTTAATAGAATTGCGATTGAACTTTCAACTATTATTAGGAATCCTCTAGAAGTCAGTATTAACGTGGCGGAGTCACCGTTTTTATTATTTCTTTAACTATGTCAATTTGTGGGTTTACTCTAAAATCGGTTTTTGATGTTGTTTTAGCGATAATTCTATGATTAAGGACTAATGGCGCTACATATTTAACATGGTCCGGTGTGACGAAGTCATATCCAAATATCGCGGCAGTGGCTTTAGATGCATATAGCAGTGCTACTTCTCCCCTAGTGCTGGCGCCAAAAAATACACGAGGATCTTCTCTAGTCCTTCTTACTATGTCAACAATGTACTGCATAACATCCTCATCAACGTGTACGCCTCGTACTTCTTTAATTGCTTCTGCAATTTTATCTCGGGTAGTTACTGGGTTTATGTCTACGTCCTCGCCCGAGACATTTTTTAATTTTAGTATTTCTACTTCCTCAATTCTTGATGGATGGCTTACTAAGACTCTCAGGAGGAATCTGTCAAGTTCTGCCTCAGGCAGTGGGTAAGTACCCTCTAGCTCGATTGGGTTTTGAGTTGCAATCACAACAAATGGCCTCGGCAGATTGTAGGTGACTCCTTCGATTGTTACTTGTCTCTCTTGCATAGCTTCTAGTAGTGCTGATTGCGTCCTAGGTGCGCCTCTGTTTATCTCATCAGCAAGAACGACATTCGAGAATATCGGGCCTTTTCTAAAGACAAACTCGCCCGTCTTTCTATCATACACCATAGTACCTAGAATATCGGAGGGTAGGAGATCGTTTGTGAACTGTATCCTCTTAAATTCCATGTTTAGAGTTTTAGCGAAGTATTTAGCTAAGTAGGTCTTTGCCAGTCCCGGCACTCCCTCGATGAGAACATGCCCCTCAGCCAGCGTCGCTATCATTAATGCATTTATCGCCTCCTCAAGACCTATGATTGCCTTTCTCAACTCAGTGGCTACGTCTCTCGCGAGTTCTTTTACCCATTCTAGTTTACCCATTGGCGAGCTCACCGCGAGGCGGCATAACAATTCTGTAGAGAGCTGCGCGTCTGTATCTTCTTGGAATTGGAAACGTTGGAATTAAATATGCGTATAGTTTAGCCCTGATTGCGGCCTGTCTCTTGATTATTCCTAACTCTGCGAGACTGTCTATCATGAAGAGTAAAGGCCTCTTAGGAAAGTTTTTCTCCTCACCCATAATATATGAGGCAATATCTGATAGATAATATCTGGGAGGTGTGAGTGTTTTTGTAGTCTTTATTTTTAATCTCCCAGTCATGGTGAGGAAAATCAAAAAAGAAGCGATGAATATAGTTATGAGTGTAATTCCACCTATGAGACTAATTATAGGAGCCTCCACGTCTAAAAATGATAGTAATAATCCTTGATATAGGTGTTTTCCTCCCTCTTATGAGTAATCGGCTTTAGTTCGACGAAACGGCATCTAGTCTCTGAGCGATGATAATAGATAATTAATAACGGAGAGTGATGCATAAACCGCCTCTTCCGTCCTAACAGTCCTGACGCCCTGATCTGGTATAAAATTTACAACGACGCTGAAAAGATTATCAAGACTGTATCCTTGATCCTCGGCAATCTCGTATAATCCTTTTTTGTATGAGCCAAAAGCAATACAGATCGGCGACTTGACTGTGCTGATGCCTGTTTTTAATCTTTCCACGGCATCTACTATTGGGATTCCTTTCCTACTAGTGGCAATTTTATAACTATACGGTTTTAGCACTTCTTTTAAGTCTCCTTGATGTATCTCCGTAGTTATGCCTGTGAAGAATTCGAGTTTTGATTTTGATACCAGCTTGAATTTGAGTCTGCCCTTGATCTTCCCGCTTAGCAGTAATACCTTACTGCCAGGCCGTCTTGGGTTTTTCAGTTTAATCGGTTTTTGAGTCCCCGCCTCAACAAAGTAGGCTGTTCCCTTCTTAACAACTAGCCCTTGCCTCAATTCAAAATTTTCAACGGGTGGGCCGTCTGAGGATGGATGGCTAGGGATGTTTAGTGGGGGCAAGAGTCCGGCAAATCTAAGCTCAGGCGTGACTGGATAAAGCCTCTTTCTGAGGTAGGGCGCCGTGTTCATGTAGTCAAATATGGTCTTAATCAGTTTAGCCGAGGGATCAGGATTTTTTGGATCTTCGTGATAAATTATTGCCTTTTCGACTCGAAATATTGCTAGTGCTCTGCAGAGCTGGCCTATTCTCAGGGTCTTCTCCCTAAGATGGGCCGCATCTGACGCAAAACTGCTCGGCAGCAACACATGTATAGGCGGCGATTGTCTTTTCGGGGCCCAGACAATTCTATATGTCGAGGACAAACCTGACGAATGTAATGCCATTTTTCTCTCCAAACTCCATCAGCCAATACGTAGGCGACTTAACGTCTACTCCTGCCTTATGCTTATTGGGGTCGTATTTTTCGCCGAATACCTCGGCTCTTACATAATATGGCTCGGAGACTGCCGATATCTCTTTAATGCTAATATCAGAAACGATAATATTCTCCACATCGAATAGAATAACTAGTTTTTCAAGCCAGTTGTATAGAAGTGAGCACTTATCGATGCCGTCCGCCTCGATAACCCTTCTAATCTCTTTTTTTACATCCTCGATGTTTCTTATCATGACGGCGAAGAGTGCTTTTCCCGCCTCTTCAAAAGCTTCCCTTAAGTCTTTGCCATATGCCTCAATGTACGCGTCACTAGTATGTTCAAGCATGACGTATCCGCGCGTCAAAATTGACCCACATATATGGTTTGCATAACTTGCTATTAATGCTTAATCGATGTATGAATAAGCTCTTTTGCTTTGTCTCTAAACGTCTGTATGCGGCTGTTTAGGTGCCGTTCTTCTTGGTCGTTTTTATCTTTTATTTCCGATCAAAGTAGATGCTTTTTCCATAAGCTGATAGCGGTATTCCGAACGCTATTTCTGACTCTTTTAGCAGCCCCAGCTTTAACGCTGCGACACCTATTGAGTACATCACCCTGTTGTCTACGTTTAGTATCGAAGCAGTCTTTACCGCTGAGCCAATCGCTATGCCTAGGTCTACTAGTTGAAAGATGCAGCTGGGGCCTGAGTATCCTTTCCCACTCCTCCTGTTTGCACCTCTGAATCCGTTACACGTCTCATAGCCACATCCTCCGCAATCGAGCTCCTTAGGCTTCGACGATTTTACTCCTATCAATAATACTGCGTGAGACTGCCTAACATTCATGGCGTCCCTTGAAAAAAATTTCATTTTTTCATCTCTTGACAGCTCGTCCATCTTTGCAGCTAGTTTTTCTAGCTCGTCATTGCTTGAAAGGATAGTAATCTCTAAGTCATCAATGCCTCTTGCTTTTGGTGCCGTCTTAGCACTGACTGCCAATAATTTAGCAATATCTGAGACTATGTTCTTTAGATCGAGATTCATGGATTAAAACTTACCTCACTCATATTTAGAATTTCCTCAAAACTATTTTTTGACCCAATACTTGATTGTTTTCCTCAAGTGATTAGTTATTTTTAATGGGAGGTTTGTATACATTTAAAGACAGGCATCAACATTTTGAATCCTTCCGAGTCATTGTTTATAGTATAAATAATGCGTGTTGAGAAATTGGCATTTGGTAGGTGATCGAGATAAAAATGACCGATGTTGTAAGCTTCCGGCCTGATGTTGCAGTCGTTGGTGCTGGTCCCGCGGGCTTGGCTGCTGCCTATACACTTGCAGCAAATGGGCTTAAGGTAGTTGTTTTAGAGAGGGGGAGAACACCTGGATCAAAAAATCTCTACGGTGGACGAGTATATTCTCACCCATTGGAGGAGATCTATCCGAATTTCAGGAATGAGGCACCAATAGAGAGGTGGGTGAAGAAAGAGCGGATCAGCCTAATCTCTAATGGAGAATCATTCACCATTGAGTATAGCTCCAATGGTTCTACTAGTTTTACTGCTTATCTTTCTAGGCTTGCTGGCTGGATGGCTCAGAAAGCAGAGCAGGCAGGAGCTATAATAGTTACTGATGTTAGGGTTGATGATTTCTTAGTAGAGGATGGAGTTGTTAAGGGAGTAAGATGTGGAGACGACATACTTAGGGCAGATGTTGTTGTAGATGCCGAGGGCATAAATAGGCTTCTCCTCGAGAAACTAGGCCTCACTCCTAAGCTGTCTCCTCGTCAGGTGGCTCTTGGAGTAAAATACGTGATTCGGCTTGATTCTCAGAAGATTGAGGAGCGCTTTGGCCTTTCATCTGGCGAGGGATTAGCTTGGCTAATGATGGGTGAGCCGACCA
>Ga0272449_1003672_pt1 | contig 13000 bp, 16 predicted proteins | sample YNPCB0241_FD_198679 | JGI IMG/M metagenome (GOLD analysis project Ga0272449, IMG submission 198679) | Hot spring sediment microbial communities from Yellowstone National Park, WY, United States - YNP-CB-024-1 | ecosystem: Environmental > Aquatic > Thermal springs > Hot (42-90C) > Sediment...
AAGAGACAACAAAAAACAAACAATAATTCACAGGAGGGTGCTCATTATTTTAAAGAGGGGAGTATTGTTTTTAGGCTTTTATGGATATAATATAGATGGGAATAGCCCATGGATAATGTGAATGGGGAAGGTGGAAAGCTCAAGGAAAAAGTGGAAGAATAGAAAAGATTTATGCTGGAAAATCCTCCGCCCAGGCCAGAGGTTATTAAGCTTCCAGAGGAGTGGGACTACTATGACAAAGAATATGTAAAGAGGAAGCTGGGTCTAGCATAACGGGTTTCTTAATGGGTCGATAATGCGAGAGGTTCAGGATTCTTTGTGATGGTTTTTGATGTAGCATTTCGTGAAGCTTTACTAGATAGCTTGTTAGTCGCAGATAGAAGAGGCGCATGTTTTGCATTCAAGCTTGTTGCCCTACCTATGAGAGTTTTTCGATCACTATGTAGGCTTCATCGTCTAGGAGTGTGTCAAGTGTGTCTATGTAGGCTTCGACTTCCTCTGCGTATGTCCGGGACCATTTGGCCAATGTGTCCATGTTTTCTTCTCTGTATTCCTCTAGGAGTTTGAGGAGGGCTGAGGCAGCCGATATCCACGCGAAAAGGAGGTATCGGATGTATATTGATAGCCAAAGGGTTTCTTGGAGTCCTCCCTGCCAGAGTTTTTCAAATAGTGTTTCTGGGCCGAGCTGGGAGAGTTTCTCTAGGAGCCATGCATCGTAGTCGATCATTGCTGAGAGGCCGTATACGAGGTCTTCGGCGTACCTATAGCCTGTGTTTCGAATGAGCTTTGCAGTTTCTCGTGCCGCCTCTTTTTCGAGCTCCATTAATTCTTTGAGCTTGTCGCTTGGTAAGGGAGTAATTTTTTGGTTTAGTTCGAGTAGGGGTAGCGATATCCGGAGCCAGAATTTTTCTGCCAGTGTCGGGAAATCTTTTTCGATGTTTTTGGTGTTGAGTGCTTGTGCTATTTCGGAGGATAGGCTTTCCTCTAGGGCTTTAGCTATTTTTTCGGTAGTGTCGCCAAGCATGTCTTTGAGTTTCTCTGCTAGGGTGGGGTTGAACGTCCTAGTTAAGGCGAAGCTGGGCAGTGTCGTGTAATTGCTTGTGTATTCTTTAAGAATTATTGCTGTCGCCATTTCTCTAAACATTTCTCTCTGTTATTCTTCATGTAGGGATAAAAATATAAACATTGCCTGTTTCTGATTTCTGGACGAGATTCTGAGGGCACATAGTGGACGTATTTATTTTATCTTCTTTTGTGTCGAGCATCGGATCTCGAGGAGTTTTACACGTGTTTGACATATTAGCATGTAAGTATTGTGAAACTCTTGCATAATACAAGGTCGATAAGCTTTATAACGAAGGGGTGGTGGTATTGGATCAGGAGCATTGTTTTGCCCAGGGAGATTGAGAAAAAACTTAGGGAGGAGTCTGAGAAGAGAGGGGTAAGTGTTGAGGAGCTGGCTCTGGACGCATTGGTCAAGGGAATGAACGAGGGGATCGATCCTGCTGACAGGACAGAACTATATTTGAGGCTCTCTGAGAAGTATCTTAGGGACGCGGAAGAGCTGTTAGCTAAGGGGGACTATGTTCAGGCTTCTGAGAAGCTTTGGGGCTCGGCAGCGCTTATGGTTAAGGCTGTTGCGGCTAGTAGGGGTGTGTTGGTCTCGTCTTATGGCGAGCTTTTTAGCTATGTTAGGAGGCTGGGCGAAGAGCTGGGGAACCCCGAGCTCAGGAGGCTCTTCTCTGTGGCTAGCACGTTGCAACAGAATTTCTATGAGAATTGGCTGAGTGGGGACGTAGTAAGAGAGTACGCGGAAGACGTGAAACAGTTGGTTGGGGGGCTCAGGAAGCTGGTAAGATTTTAGCGCTGTTTATTCCCGCTCGAAGATGTCCTCCTAGCAGTCCTTCCCTTGACTTGATGATAGACTTCACGCCGCTCCCAAGCGTGAGTTGCCAATTGCAATACATTCACTGAGAATGACTTTACTCTCTCTTGGCCCAAAAATTTTCCTCCTCTCTATCCAGTTCTTCCTCTGCCTCCTCGGCACTACCAGAACAGCACTTCCACACCTTTTGCCAGAGGTCAAGTGGCTCCAGCAGGATTTTGCCGTTTTCGACCCTTAGTTCTAGGAGGGTTCCTTCATCAATGCTAAGCATTTCTCTTATTCTCTTCGGTATAACGATGATTCCCCTTTTATGCACCTTGATTATCTCCTTCTGCATATTACATCAACTCGTTGCTGGGGCTGACTTATAGCCTTAACCCCTAACTTGGATATGCGAGTTACTGGAATGGGTTCAAGCGCTGTCCTTAGATCAGAATTAAGTGGCTCAGTTGGGGACGAAAAGTAGGACTACTTCGGGTTTCCTTCTCTTTACAAAGTTGCTTCTCGTAACCTTTTTTCCTAGGTTAAGCTTTTCGTCAGAAGGTAGTCGTGGTTCCCAGGGATTTATTTGCTTGAAGCTTTATAAGTTGGAGCGATATTTCTATAACTGTGGAAAATGTAGTTTCGTTGGAGCTGTTTTTGCCTAAACGTATTGCTGAGAGGCTGAAAAAGGAGTCCGAGAGGGTGGGAGCGTCAGAGGAGGAGCTTTTAGTTAAGGTTTTGTCGGAGAAGTTTGGTGAGCATATCGACCCAGCATCAGAGGTCGAGATACATTTGAGGTTGTCAGAAAAGGAGCTCATGGAGGCGGAGGAGCTTCTGAGGAAAGGAGACTATTTACAGGCGTCCGAAAAGGCATGGGGAGCCGCGACCCAAATGGTTAAAGCCGTGGCGGCAAGGGAGGGGAGGACGATCAGGAGCCACGGTGAACTGCACCGAGAGGTCGCGAGGATCGTCAAGGAGACGGGAGACGAGGAGCTGAGAAGGCTTTGGCAGTCCGCCGGGATGCTTCACCAGAACTTCTACGAGAACTGGCTTCCACAAGAAATGGTCGAGGGGAACATTAGGGACGTAAAAAGGTTTATCGAGAAGCTGAGACAGCTTTTGAACTATTAGCGAGCGCTCGCGCTAACTTGATGCTAAACACTTATATTGGGCTTGGAAAGAATGAATATTATGGGGTTTTCTTTGATTGTTTTGCCTAGGAGGCTTGAAGAAAGAATAAGAAAGGAGTCTGAGAAGAGGGGCGTGTCGGAGACTCTTGGGGAGAGTCTTGATCCCGATACAAGTTGTGAGTTGCACCTGAAGCTCTCTGAGAAGTATTTGAGAGAGGCCGAGGAATTCCTGGCTAAGGGTGACTATGTGCAGGCATCTGAGAAGGCTTGGGGCGCAGCGGCTCAGATTGTTAAAGCGCTAGCCGCTAAGGAAGGGAGAGAGCTTAGGAGTCATGGGGAGTTGCATCGGTATGTCTCGAAGCTTGGCAGTGAGAGGGGTGATAGGGAGATACCAAGGCTCTGGCTTTCTGCTGTGTCTCTTCACCAGAATTTTTACGAGAATTGGCTTCCCGGGGAAGTTGTTAAGGAGGGAGTAGAGAGTGTCAAGGAATTTGTGGAAAAGTTGAGGAAGCTTTTGTAAAGTCTTTGACGTGTTCTCGCCCCTCTGTAGACATTAGAGACGAGCGCAACGCACATGCTTTGAACTTTCTTGGTGGCCTTATTCGAGAGGAGCCTGTTGAACATGAGAGGGAAGCTATAGAATCTAGTGATGAGCTAGTTGGGAGAATAAGATTTTTAGTGTTCTCGGATAAAGTTTTGGCGAGTGGCGGGATGCGGGCTGCTCGGTTTAGCAGAAAACATATATGTATCTCTAAATGTAACTTCTTTGGAAACTTGGGGGACTTAAAGAAGATTATTGTCCCAGTACTGCGGCGCTATGGTGTGAGGAGAGCGGCTGTTTTTGGGTCTTTTGCTCGTGGGGAGGCTAGGGAGGATAGCGACTTGGATATTATTGTCGAATTTGAGGAGGGGAGGAGCCTGCTGGACTTGGCCGGCTTAAAGGTTGAGCTAGAGGATGTTCTCGGCAGAAGGGTGGACATTGTTACGTACGGTTCTCTGCATCCACTCCTTAGGGAAAGAGTTCTCAAGGAGGAAAAGAGGATACTATGAGGAAAGACCCGAAAATACTCCTCGGACATATAATTGAGAGCATTGAAATCATTGAGAAGTATCTTGAAGGCACTAGTTTCGAAGATTTTTTACTTTCTTCTGAGAAACAAGATGCCGTTATTAGGAGGCTTGAAATTATAGGAGAAGCTGTTAAGCTACTACCTCCCGATATTAAGAATAGGCATCCTGAGGTGCTCTGAAGGAAGATTGCTGGAATGCGTGATGTACTGATTCATGCTTATTTCAGCGTGGACTTGGAGTTAACATGGCGAACTGTTAAAGAGGATCTACCGGAGTTAAAAAGAAAAATTTTAGAGGTAATGGATGAAGTGTAGTCTTTTCCCAAATAAATTCTTATTAAACCTATAGGATATAATAAAGGATGCAGGGGTAAGATTAGATGAGGGTGAGCTATGACAAAAGACACGATATACTTCATATCGATGTCGCCCCGGGCAAGAAGGCACGCTAGACTCGGCCATTGAATGATGATATCTTTGTGAACCTCGACGAGGAGGGGAACATTGTGGGTATAGAGATTTGGAACGCCTCCGAGAACATTGGAGACGCGCAGGCGGAGCCACTAATAGAGAAATTGAAGAAATTACTTGAAAAGTTTGTCATAGTTGGAAAAGATTTATAGTGTTCCAAGGGATATTTCTTAATGGCTGGTTGCCTGTGGGCGAGACTCGTGTAAAGTTCAGGGTTTATAGTGGTGGGGTCTTTGTCGAGCTGGAGGGGCTTGTGGATACGGGTGCAACTTTCACGAAGATTCCGAAGTGGGCGGCTTCGAAGATAGGTCTTCAAGCCATCTACAAGGCTGAGGTCATGCTTGGAGATGGAAGAACTGTGACGCGTGGGCTAGCGTATGGAGAGGTTGAGATGGAGGGGATCAGGAGGCTTGTCCCCGTGGCTATAGGGGGAGACGAGGAGATGCCGGTAATCGGGTACACTACGCTAGAAATTTTGGGCTTTAAGGTTAACCCCGTCACTGGGAAGCTAGAAAAAACACCGGCTATAGAACTATAATGTGTACTCCCTGAAAGTCAGCTAATATTACACCTGACGAAAGACGCTCGGATATAGATGTAAACATATATCAGGCTGTGATATAAAGGAAAAATATCCAAGCTCCCGCTTACTTTTTGCCTTTTCTCTAATAAGGTGAAAAGAGGTCTAAGCGAGGCTGGTATTGCTTTATATACTTTTATTTCTAATTAATATGGGATGAGTGTCAGGCAGAAATCGAGGAGAATATCGCGTAGTCGTTCAGGAAGTGGGGAGAAGTTGTCTTCGGGCTTGGGTAGTTGGAGGGAGGGGCTGGAGCATCTGATAAGCTTGCTGGAGGAGACGAGTAGCAATAGGGGTAGCGTAGATGCTGACAAGCTCTTGGAAATTCTGGGTCTTGTGGGTAGGTTGGAGAGGGAGATTGGAACGGGGTCTCAGCAGGCTTTGGTGTCTGGCGGCCCTGCTAAAGGAGGCTTGGAAAGTGACGGCTTGCTTTTGATCAGGGAATACGTCAAGGAGGCTGTCTATAGGTTTTCGGCTGGCGACGACGCTGGGAGTGTTCTGGCCGAGGCTCTGAGTGTTGCGAGGGCTCTGCGGGATCTGGGCGCACTTGCTGAGAGAGGGGTAGAAATTATACGTCCCGAGGACCTGGTGGTCGTGGGGAATATCGATGGGAAGCCGGTCTACTCGCTTAGGCAGGGAAATAGTCCTAATAGATAAGGAGCCCGAGAAGGTTTTCATCGAGAAAACGGGCGATAGGGAGATACACTATTTTTACTGGAGACTTGACCTATACAAGCCCTTCGACTATGAGCCTGTTACCTTGCTTGACGGCTTTCTGTGTTCCCGTTACCATTGGAAGGGGCTTGTCCTCTGGACAGAGCCAGTTGTCAGGGACAAACCTTTGATGACTTTTGCCTTAGGGGTTCACACGCCACTTGTATACTCGAGGAAGTGGCAATTCTGGCTGGTTTATTGCCTTCCAGAGCTTACTCTTAGTGAGAGGTTCTGGCTTGGCTTTTACTTGACTATATTAAACGCGTTGCTTAGTGGAGTGATAAAGCTCCCAAGCGATAAGGTTTTCCACGGCTACATGCACAAGGCTGTGGAGGGCGAGGTTCCAGAGGAATACAGGTTCAGGCTTAAGGAGTGGACCTTTCTCATCATTGTGGGGTCTTTACCAGAGAAACTGCCAAGCGCTGTGTCGGACAGGCTAAGGGAGTGCGGATAGGCTTTTCTAACGCTGTTTTGTCTGGCAAAATAGGGACATGAGGCTTTTTGGCAAATTTTATTTCTTAGATTCGCGGAGAGCTATATGTGGAGATTAGGAGCTTGGTGTCGCAGGCCTTGGAGAGCCTTAACAAGGTGAAAGAGCTAGTTGGCTCTGGAGTTTCCAGCGATCTGGAGAAGGCCGCTTTAAGATGGTATCTTTATTCTCTGCATCAGAACGTTCTTGACGCTTTAGCTTCTCTGATTTCTGAGGCTGGGCTGAGAAAGCCGGGCTCCTACGCGGAGCTGGCGAAGACTTTGGCTGAAAAGGGCTTCGTATCTGAATGGTTTGCTGACGAAGTTGCAAGGGTAGCAAGGACCAGGAATCTGCTTGCGCATGCCTATCGGAGGGTGCCTAAGGAGGATCTCGTAGAGATTGGAAACCAAATATTTGGGACAGCTCCAGTGCTACTGGAGACAATATTCAAGCTAGCTGAGAGGCTTGGGGTTGATCCACCCCATGAGAATGTGTCGAGTGATATGATAGCAGTTTTTAAGCAGTATCCAGGGATAATTGCTGTTCTGCTTTTTGGCAGTAGGGCTCGGGGCGACTATAGGCCTGACAGCGACTATGATATTGCTGTCCTAGCGGAAAAACCGCTGGCACAAAGAGAGCTAGAAGAAATCGCCCTAAAGATAGCTGACTTGCTAGGAGTTCCAGCCGACAAGGTTGACATTGTTGACCTGCAGGTTGCCCCTAACGAGTTGCTATACAAGGTTATTAGGGACTATGTTCCTATATATGTATCCGAAGATGAAAGGTTTAAGAGGTGGGTCTCTGAAAACTATATAAGGGTTCTAGACGAGGAAGAATCCCTTAAGGAAACCTATTACGTCCGCTTAGAGAAAAAGCACAGGCAACACATCTTTTAGTCTTAGTAGCGGCAGTGCTGGGTGCATACAGGGGAAAATACTTGCGAAAAGTAAATATTTGTTTAGTTATAGTTATCCACGTAGCTTAGGGCGAGGCGTGTAGCGATGCAGAAATGCAGTGACGCGTCAGACATGTTCAATGTTTTTTCTCTGGTGGTAACACTATGCTCGACACTGCTGGCTTGCTAGGGATTGCCAGGCTAATGTATGTCTTCTTGTCTTCTCTGAGCACGTTTACACTTTTCCTTATACTTCTATGGACTGTTTACCATACTCCTATTGTGCTTGCCGCGGTGTTTTCTAGGAGGGACAAAGACGACCCGCCTAGAGACAGTTATTTGCCTAGGGTCAGCGTGATTATACCCGTCAAGAACGATGTGAGTATTGCTGAGCGTTCTCTCAGGTCTGTTGCTGTGCAGGATTATCCACGCGACAAGATCGAGGTTGTCGTTGTCGATGGCTCTAGCGATGACGTCTCTGAAAAAATAAAAGCCTGCATTCGAGGCTTCCCTTTGGACGTCAAGTACGTAAGGGAGGATACGCCAAACGGGAAGCCCTTAGCGCTCAACCGTGGATTGAGGCATGTTTCAGGAGAGCTTATTGCTGTGCTGGACGCAGACAACATGCTTGAGCCAGACGCCTTTAGAAAAGCCGTGAAACATTTCTCTGACCCAACAGTTGGGGCAGTACAGGGGGTCATCGACCCCTTAAATGAGAAAGAGTCTATCTGGACGAGGATAGCTTCTAAGGAAGAGAAGCTCTGGAACAGGGTTCTCCTCCTTGGCAGGGCCCGGCTGGGACTGTTTACGCCTCTCAGTGGGAGCTGTTATTTTGTCTCTCGCAGGGTTCTGCAAGAGATTGGGGGTTTTCCCAATAGCCTCGCTGAAGATCTTGACCTGTCGCTTAGTCTCTTGAGGAAGGGCTACAGGGTTGTATACGCTGAGGATGTGAGGGGCAAGTGGGAGACGCCTAAAACGCTTGGGGCGCTTGTCGTGCAGCGTAGGAGGTGGTATAGGGGCTATCTTGAGTCGTTTTTTAGGAACTGGAGGATTATTGGGCCAAATAGGAGGCGCTTGGACGCAGAAATAGTTATGGCTGGACCCCTTCTTCTAGTCTTAAGCTTTTTAACAATTATGTGGTGGCTTCTCACAACGACGCTCGGACTTCCAAAACTTAATGGTGATATATCGGCGTATATTGTTACCTCTTTGAATTTCTTCACTATTCTCACGGTGGGCACGGCCTTGTCGTTCGGCGAGAGGCCCCGCCGATTGACGAATATTGCATGGGTTCCTCTTGTCTACATCTATTGGTTCACAATGATGCTGGTCGCGTTTTATGTTTTTCTACAGGTATTATTTAGGAGGCCGGCCCGTTGGGAAAGGACCCCAAAATAAATTTATATAAATAGTCTTCCATCTACCTAGAGGTTTTGAGAATGAAGGGCACTCATTTGACAAAAATCCTCCTGCCTATCTTAATTTCGCTAGTACTGTTTGCTGTGCCTTCTAACATCTTCATGAACCATGTTACTATTGAGGTCAAAGCTGAGCCTGAAGTGGACTGGCTTGAGCTGGCCAGGACCGCGTGGAACTATTTTCAGCCGGGTGTGGGGCTGAGTAGCAGGGGTCTAAACTATGCAGCCTACACTTGGCATTATTTGACGGACTGGGATCTTGGGTGCTATGTTTCTGCATTGGTCGACGCTGACATATTGGGGCTTGTTCCCCGTGAAGGGCCGATGGGGATGGATGACAGAATAAGGAGAGTCTTAAATTTCTTGGCAACTCGACCCCTTCATCCAGGCGGCGTCCCTTACGCTATATATAATGCTGATACGGGGGAACCTGGAACTAGTGATCCATCGAACCCGAGCGATGCTGGGAGGTTGCTTATTGCTCTTTATCGTTTAAAAATGCATCGTCCAGATTTTGGGAACTATATAGACTTTGTCGTTGAGAGAAATGGCTTCAGAAAATTTGCTGTTAGTGTGCCAAACAACGGTTTTTACTCATATTTTTACGCGCATGGATACTATCTTTGGGGTGTAAGGAATAAGCAAGTAGCGGACGCGATGGGCTTGTTGAGGACAATTAGGAGTCGTGGCATGGTTGATGCGTATGGCGTAAAGTTGCCGTTCGTCGAGATAACTATGGAACCGATACTGCACTCAATCTTTGAACTCGAGTTGCCTGAGGAGTATTTTTATTGGGCAAACTTGACACTGCAGGCGCAGATAAATAGATACAAAGCCACAGGGAAGCCAACCGCCTTTACAGAGGGTGGGCTTACTGTTCCCCCCTATTATATCTATGAATGGATCGTGGATATCTACTCTGGGGGGACATTTACTGTGTGGAATCCAGGCATTGGTGGCGTAAGCATAGCTCCCGTTGTCTACACTAAGGCCGCGATTGGGATGCACGCTATATGGGACAATAATTATACCTTGATGCTTGTAAAATATGTGATGAAGACGAAGACGCCTAATGGCTTCTATGAGGGCGTTGACGAGAACGGAAACATGATTTATCTAATGACAGACAAGACTAACAGCATAATTATAAATGCCGCTAGGTATGCTCTTGCAAAAGCAAGACCATTAACAATTAGTGCCCCAGGAACCATTGAGATTTACCCAGGAGAATCAGCAAGGCTAAACATCTACATAAATCATTCATTGTCTCTTCCGGTACGGATAAACTTTGGTTCCCCCTTCCAAGGTATCAACGTATCCGCAGAACCTCCAATGGGAACCACCCCATTGAATGTCACCCTAAGCTTGCATGTAGCTAACAATACACGGCCTGGAACATACACCTTAACAATCAAGGCAGAATCAGTGCTTGTGTCCCCAGCCAAGATTAATTTAACTATCATCGTGAAGGAGCCAGGCTACACCTTGAAGATAAAGGCTCTAGATGCTTGCGGTGACCCCGCACCAAACGTAACTATAATCCTTGGGGATCTTAAAGGCGTTACCTCTAAAGAAGGCACGGTGATATTTTCACATGTCAACGGAACCTACATGTTGTCGGCGAAGCTTGGAGATATCCCAGTAAGCGAGCCTCAAATAGTCACAGTTGCATCGGATACCCAGATATCCCTAAGGCTCAAACTATATAAGGTACTCATAAACGCAAAAACCGTGAAGGGAACCTCCGCTGAAAATATTATTATCAAAGCTTATGCGGGTATCCAATACTTGTCGACAGCCAGAACCAATAGTAGCGGCATGGCAATACTCAAGAACATCCCTCCTGGAAACATAACTATCAATGCTTATACTAGTGACGGGAAAATAGAACTAGGCACCTGGAGCATAACAGTGCGAGGAGACGTTGACGTGGTCGACCCAGAGATAGTCGTTCCCGAGATAGAAAAAATAGAAGCATAATACCGTGTGGTGACAATTATGCATCTTAATGAAGAAAAGGCAAGGATGCTCACATTTTTGGTCCCCATGATTGTGAGAGCTATTCCAGAAGTCCTATCTTGGCCTTATCCAATTGGGTTCGATACCATTGTCTATGCTGGCTACGCCGTGAGTGAGACAATTGTCAGAATACCGGTTCTACAAGTGTTTAAGACTACCAGCTTGCTCTTTGTCATCTACACGTTGCTATATAAGGCTCTGGGAGACCCCCTTATCCCCGCAAAGATCCTGGGACCCTTGCTAACGGGCCTAGTAGGTTTCACTATTTATTTGTATGGTAGGGCTGCCGGCTATAAGCCGGGCACATCTCTTCTAGCCTCCCTACTTGCCACCACATATTATGTTGGACTTAGGATTTCCTGGGAGATGTATAGGCAGATGCTCGGAACGGTCTTCCTCTTCCTGATATTTTACCTCGAGACAAGGCCCCAGACGAAGATGAATAGGCTTGGCCAGGCAGTCTTGTCGTTCCTCACGGCGTGGAGCCACGAATTCATAACGGTTATACTTCTATTACACAAGGCTATACAAGCATTGGAAAAAAAGTATCCCCAGAAAATTATAGAGGAAGCCCTACCAGCCGTGCCGGCAGGCCTGCTTTTCCTATATCAAATATACAGCCCCACCACGGGAGCACTGCAGGTTCCAGTTTTGCAGGTAGCTTCGCCAACCCCTCTTCACCTCTTCCTATACATAACTGGCTTTGTCTTGTACCTCTATCTCCCTCTTGCACCCCTAATAGTCTTCGGGATAGGAGAGTTGAGCAAGCCACAGCTCAGGGACTTTGCCATTGTCTGCCTCTTGTTGACCTACTTGCCCCTACTTAGCATGGGAATCGTCGATATTCTGTGGTTTAGGTGGACTATCCTCCTTGTCTACCCAGTAGCGTTTCTGGCGGCTAGGGGCTTCGAGGGGCTCATGAACGGGGAGGCCCCCTTGAGCCGTGAGACTGCTAGGAGGCTTGCAGTTGCAACCCTCGTGCTTAATGTCGTGTTTACTGCTACTTACCTTGTCCTTCCTCCGGAGGGACAGTTTAACAAGTACTTTGGAGACTGGAACATGTATAAACAGTTTATCCAGACATCAATGCTCCAGTCCTGTATACCCCTAAGAGACATACCCCCAACAATAGAGGCCATTAAATGGGTAGTCTCTCTCCCCGGGAACAAGACCCTCGTGCTCCACGAGGCATTCCACAACTGGGCCCAAATATATGCCAAAAACACGAGGCTTGTCAGGATAAACGAGCAGAAGCTATCCTCCCCAATAAGGCAGAACATCTCTCAGCTACTAGTAGCCCTAGCAGAAAAACAAAACACCACAGTCTACACGATATGGTGGACAAACACAACATGGTACAACATGTCTACGCCACCCCCACAGTACAAACTTGTGAAAATATTCGATGATGTAGCGGTTTACCTCTACCAGCCATGAGAGCACGCTCTATGTGTGTCATGATATTCTCTTTATTTTAATCTTTGATGATTAAACTCCTTACCTCCATGTTTGGAAAGACGATTTTCAACAGAATGAATACATCGATCTATTATTTTATCTTAATTTTAACGGACTCAAATGACACCCCTGCACCAAAAATCAAAAAAATAACACTATACTATCATTCCCAAGGCGGTAAAAAACTCTCATCATTGATTACAGGCAAACTAACGATACATTTCTACTCGCAAAAGGTCAGCTTCATGGGGAGAAACATTGCAACGAAAACACCACTACAAGAATGGAAAAGGCAAAACAAAGTGATTCAATTTGATCCTTGCAGAGATTAAAATTTATATTGTTATAGAAATGACGAATATATGATTAAAAGCTTTCGAACCATATCAAACGAAGAAAAAGAACTTGTAACACTAGAGGAAAAAAACGTATTGATTTTCGGCGGGGCCGGCTTCCTTGGTAGCTGGCTAACAGAGGCCCTGCTGAAAATTGGGTCACACGTCACCGTGGTCGACAACCTCTCAACTGGGAGCCTCCAGAACATCAAACACCTCCTTCCACACAAAAACATGGAGTTCATAAAACAAGACATTAGAACCTTTACTGGAAGTAACAAACACTACGACTATGTCGTAAACATGGCTGCCCGGCCATCTCCAGAAGACTATTCTACTCACCCTGTAGACACTCTCCTCACGAGCGCTGATGGGTCGAGAAACGCCCTTGAGATAGCCAGGAAAAACGATGCCGTCTACATCTTCACCTCTACCTCCGAGGTCTATGGAAACCCACATATAATTCCGACGCCAGAAGACTATTGGGGCTACGTCAACCCCATAGGGCCGAGGTCGTGTTATGACGAGGGAAAACGGTTCGCAGAGGCCCTCACAATGGCTTACTACAGGGAAT
>Ga0272449_1003673_pt1 | contig 12995 bp, 10 predicted proteins | sample YNPCB0241_FD_198679 | JGI IMG/M metagenome (GOLD analysis project Ga0272449, IMG submission 198679) | Hot spring sediment microbial communities from Yellowstone National Park, WY, United States - YNP-CB-024-1 | ecosystem: Environmental > Aquatic > Thermal springs > Hot (42-90C) > Sediment...
CGCAGCGGAGACACCGATACCGCCGGGCTGTGACCTCCCGATGCTGGGTGTCCCGCAGCGGTTTGGGGACTTCCTGCACCAAACGGAAGTGTCTCCCCTTACATCCTGGGTAAGGGCAGGACTGGGGGACCTGGAACGCATCTGGCTTCACCGGGGGCAGACGAAAGAGCAGTCGCATCTCTCCTCCTCTCACAAGCACAATTGTCTTCAATTATACCCCGATTTTACCAACAGGTGAACAATCACTCACAGGAATGGAACTTGACAATTCTGGCATAGCCCTGTATAATAAGTGCCAACTTCGGAGGGGTATTCTTGTTACCTGTGAACTCTCAGGCCAGCATAGACGAACAATCTGTGGTAAAGAGGTTCGCCCCATTCACGGAACTCTGAGATGATAGAAATGGTTCGCCCAACCGCCGCTGTGTTGTTGCTTATTCTCATCCTTGTCGTTATTATCCTCCTCGGGGAGGAGGGTCGGCTGCTGGCGGTTGGGAGGAACCACAGGATGGGGTAATTTATATCAACATAATACAGTTTAATTACGGGCCTCCCGACCAGGGAGGCCCGTAATTTTTATCGGGTAGCAGTGGTTCAAAGGAGGAGAGGTTGCCAGCACCCGCGGCGGGGGAGCCTGCCAACAGGGTGATGATCGGACTTTTCCAATCTCGCGCGGAGGAGGGATCCGATGAAACTGACCGGCGCTCAAATTCTCTGGGAATGTCTGGTACGGGAAGGGGTGGAGGTCATCTTTGGGCTCGGCGGAGGGGCAGTGATTCATCTGTTTGACGCCCTGCCCCAATACCCTATTCGCTTCGTCCTGGTGCGCCACGAACAGGCGGCGGCCCACGCCGCCGATGGCTACGCCCGCGCCACGGGGAAAGTTGGGGTCTGCATTGCGACCTCGGGACCGGGCGCGACCAACCTGGTCACCGGCATCGCGACAGCATATATGGACTCTTCACCTGTCGTGGCGATTACAGGCCAGGTACCCACCCCGGTCATCGGCACCGACGCCTTTCAGGAGACAGACATCACCGGCATCACCCTGCCCATCACCAAACATAATTATCTGGTAACCCGCGTGGATGACCTGGCCCGGGTGGTGAAAGAGGCCTTTCACATCGCCCGGACTGGCCGCCCCGGCCCTGTCCTCATTGACATTGCCAAAGATGTGCAGTTCCAGGAAACCGAGTTCTCCTACCCTGATCAGGTGCATCTGCCGGGCCTGAGGCTGGATTTCTCTGACGATGAGGAGGTGCAGGCAGCGGCCGACCTGCTCCGCCAGGCCCGCAAGCCCCTGATCCTGGCAGGCCACGGCGTCATTCTCTCCGGCGCCAGCCAGGAACTCCGGGCGCTGGCCGAACGGGCACAGATTCCGGTGGCGACGACCCTCCTGGGGATCAGCGCGTTCCCGGAAAGCCATCCGCTCTCTCTGGGTATGGCAGGGATGCACGGTTTCTATCACGTTAACCAGGCCATACAGGAAGCGGACGTTCTGCTGGCAGTCGGGATGCGGTTTGACGACCGGGTGATCGGCTCCCCTGCTCGCTTTGCCCCCAATGCCCGGATCATCCACGTGGACATTGACCAGGCCGAGATCGGTAAGAACATCCGTCCCACCGTTGCCATTGTGGGTGATGCCCGGGAGGTACTCAGCAAGTTGCTGCGGCTGGTGCCGCCAGCCACTCATCCCGAATGGCTGGCGCAGATCGGGCAGTGGCGGGAGGAATCGGAAACAGATAGCCCCCTGAATGAGAACCACGATGACCGTCTGCTCCCCCAGTATGTGGTGCGGCAAATCTGGGAAGTCACCCAGGGCAACGCCACCATCGTGAGCGACGTGGGCCAGAATCAGATGTGGGAGGCTCAGTACTATATCCACGACCGGTTCAACAGCCTGATTTCCTCCGGCGGACTGGGCACCATGGGATTCGCACTTCCCGCCTCCATTGGCGTCCAGATCGGACGGCCCAATGAACTGGTCTGGGTGATCGCTGGGGACGGCGGTTTCCAGATGACCATCCAGGAACTGGCGACCGTGGTGCAGGAAAACCTCCCGGTGAAGATGGCCATCCTGAATAACGGGTTCCTGGGCATGGTTCGCCAATGGCAGGAACTCTTTTTTAACCGCAATTACAGTGGTACCCGGCTGCTGGGGCCGGACTTTGCGCGGGTCGCCGAGGCGTACGGCATCCCTGGCTTTACGGTTCGGGAAAAGGACCAGGTGACCCCTATCCTGAGGCGCGCGATGGAAACTCCCGGGCCGGTGTTGATAGATTTTCACATCCACAGCGAGGAGAACGTCTTCCCAATGGTCGCCCCCGGCAAGGCCCTTTCAGAAATGATCCGTCGGAGCAGTTATCAAACTGCCTGAGCAGGAAAGGAGGTGAGGAAGAATGAGACACACTCTGGTCGCCATGGTGGAAGATCAGCCCGGTGTGCTCAACCGGATCGCCAGCCTGTTCCGCAAGCGGAATTACAACATAGAGAGTTTGGCCGTTGGCCACAGCGAAACGCCCGGCATCTCCCGGATGACCTTCGTGGTAGATGGGGACGACCGGGTCATTGAGCAGGTCCAGAAACAACTCTACAAACTGGTCAACGTGATTGAGGTCTGGGACGTGACCCGGATCCCTACCGTTATCCGGGAACTGGCGCTGGTTCGGGTGGGTTGCCCCCCGGAGCAGCGCGGAGAGGTCACGGAACTGGTCCATCTCTTCCGGGCCCGGGTGGTGGATGTGGCGCCGGACTCTCTGATCATTGAAATCACGGGGACCGAGGATAAGGTGGATGCCCTGTTAGGCCTTCTGAAACCGTACGGAATCCAGGAAGTGATTCGTACCGGCCGGGTGGCAATGGTGCGCGGCAACCATCGCTCCACCGAACCAGCAGTTTCCTCGCCGCAATAAACTTTCACTCTACGAAAGGAGAACCATGGCCAGAATGTACTACGACCAGGATGCCGATCTGAGCCTCCTCCAGGGGAAGACCATCGCGATCATCGGCTACGGGAGCCAGGGGCACGCCCATGCCCTGAACCTCCGGGACTCGGGGTGTACCGTGGTGGTCGGCCTGCGCCCTGGGGGAAAATCGTGGGATCAGGCCCGGGCCGAAGGCCTGACTGTTCTGCCGACGGCCGAGGCCGCCGCCCGGGGGGACATCATCATGATGCTGGTACCCGACCCGGTCCAGCCGGAACTCTACCGGCGGGACATCGCCCCTCATCTCTCCGCCGGTAAGACCCTGATGTTCGCCCACGGCTTCAACATCCGGTTTCACCAGATTACCCCTCCCTCCGATGTGGATGTGAGCATGGTCGCTCCCAAGGCCCCCGGCCATCGGATGCGGGAAGTGTTCCGGGAAGGCGGTGGAGTCCCTGCCCTTCTGGCCGTCCATCAGGACGCATCCGGTCAGGCCAGGGAGATCGCCCTGGCCTACGCCAAAGGGATCGGATGCACCCGAGCTGGCATTATAGAAACCACCTTCGCCGAGGAGACCGAGACGGACCTCTTTGGCGAGCAGGCGGTGCTCTGCGGCGGCGTCACCGCGCTGATTAAGGCTGGCTTTGAGGTCCTGGTGGAGGCCGGCTATCAGCCGGAGATCGCCTACTTTGAGTGCCTGCACGAATTAAAACTCATCGTGGACCTGATCCAGCAGGGCGGGTTGAGTTACATGCGGTACTCCGTTAGCGATACTGCGGAATTCGGCGACTACATTGCCGGCCCCCGCATCATTTCCAAGGCAGTCAAGGACGAGATGCGCCAGATTCTCCGGGAAGTGCAGGATGGGTCCTTTGCCCGCCTCTGGATTCTGGAGAACATGGCCGGCCGCCCCTCCTTCAACACCATGCGGCAACGGGAGAGGGAGCATCTGATTGAACAGGTCGGTCAGAAACTGCGGGCGATGATGCCCTGGCTGAACCCCAAAACAGTACCCTGACTGCCGGAGGTGAAACATCGGGTGATTGCCGATGCTCCCCGCACAGCATCCTTTCTGCAGGAGGAGAAATGGAGAGAGTTCTGATCTTTGATACCACCCTGCGCGATGGGGAACAGACACCAGGGGTCGCCCTGAACGCCGAGGAGAAAGTCCAGATTGCCCGCCAGCTGGCCCGATTGGGAGTGGATGTGATTGAAGCGGGCTTCCCGGCGGCCTCTCCGGGCGATTGGGAGGCCGTGCGGCGCGTGGCAATGGAGGTCCAGGGTCCGATCATCGCCGCGCTGGCCCGGGCAACTCCCGGGGACATAGAGAAAGCCTGGGAAGCCATCTGTGGCTCTCCCCGGCCGCGTATTCATACCTTCCTGGCCACTTCGGACATCCACCTGAAGTATAAACTCCGGATGTCCCGCGAAGAGGTGCTGGAGCGGGTGCGGGAGATGGTCGCGTATGCCCGCAATCTCTGCGACGACGTGGAGTTCTCCCCGGAGGATGCCAGCCGGAGCGACCCGGAGTTCCTGTACCGGGTGATTGAGACGGCCATTCGGGCAGGAGCCACCACCATCAACATCCCCGATACCGTCGGCTATGCCCTGCCGGAGGAGTTCGGCGCCCTGATCCGGGGCATTCTGGAGCATGTGCCGGGTGCAGAACGGGTGGTCATCTCTGCTCATTGCCACAACGATCTGGGGCTGGCGACAGCCAACAGCCTGGCGGCCATCCAGGCCGGCGCCCGCCAGGTGGAATGCACCGTGAACGGGATTGGCGAACGGGCAGGCAACGCCTCCCTGGAGGAAATCGTGATGGCCCTCTATACCCGGCGGAAGGTCCTTCAGGTAACCACGGGCATCCGCTTCGCCGAGATTTACCGCACCAGCCGGATGGTCGCCAGTTACACCGGGATCAGCGTTCAGCCCAATAAGGCCATCGTCGGGGCCAACGCCTTTGCCCACGAATCCGGCATCCACCAGGACGGCGTGCTCAAGAACCCTCTGACCTATGAGATTATGGACCCCAAATTGATTGGCCTGGACCGCAGCATGCTGGTGCTGGGGAAGCACTCGGGCCGCCATGCTCTGCGGAAACGGCTGGAAGAAATGGGGTATCAGTTGACCCCGGAGGAACTGGAGCGGGTGTTCGCCAGTTTCAAAGCGCTGGCAGACCGGAAAAAAGAGGTGACCGAGGCCGACCTGGAGGCACTGATCAGCGATGAAGTCTCTCAGGTGACCGACGGGTATCACCTGGAGCACGTGCAGGTCTGTTGCGGCAACATGATTCCCACGGCCACCATCCGGGTTCGCGGACCCGATGGGCAGACCATCACCGAGACCGCCATCGGAAACGGGCCGGTGGATGCCGTGTATCAGGCGATTACCCGAGTCGTCGGTCTCCCCAATCGGCTGGTGGAGTTCTCCATTAAAGCGGTCACTGGCGGCCTGGATGCAGTGGGCGAGGTGACCATCCGCATTGAAATGGAGGACGGTAACGGACACCCCCGGGTGTTCAGCGGCTACGGCGCTTCCACTGACATCATTGTTGCCAGTGCCAAAGCGTATATGAGCGCACTGAACAAAGCAGCGGCCGCCCGCCGGATCGCGGCCACAGAACGCCTGCCCGCCCTTTCCCCTGTGGCTGCATCCTGAGCGCTGGCGTCCGATGAACGACATCTTCTATACAGGAGGTCTCCCATGGGAATGACAATGGCGGAGAAAATTCTGGCGGCCCACGCCGGGCTGGACGAGGTCCACCCGGGTCAGTTTGTGATGGCTCGCGTGGACCTGGTCCTGGCCAACGACATCACCGCTCCCATCGCCATCCGGGAGTTCCACCGACTCGGCGTGCAGGAGGTCTGGGACCGGGACCGCATCGCCCTGGTTCCCGATCACTTCGCTCCCAACAAAGACATCCCGAGTGCCCAGCAATGCCAGGTGATGCGGGAATTCGCCCGCCAGCAGGGCATCCGCTGGTACTTTGAGGTCGGACGGGGAGGCATAGAGCACGTCCTGCTTCCGGAGAAAGGGCTGGTTCTGCCCGGCGACCTGGTGGTGGGGGCGGATTCCCACACCTGCACCTACGGCGCGCTGGGCGCTTTCGCCACCGGCATGGGCTCCACCGACATCGCCGTAGCGATGGCGACTGGCGAGGTCTGGCTGCGAGTCCCGGAGAGCATTCGCTGCATCTACTTCGGCGAACTCCCCCGGTGGGTCAGTGGGAAAGACCTGATCCTGTACACCATCGGCCAGATAGGTGTGGACGGCGCCCGCTATCAGGTGATAGAGTTCACCGGACCGACCCTGGCACAACTTTCTATGGACGACCGATTCACGATGGCCAATATGGCAATAGAGGCGGGGGCGAAGGCTGGCCTGTTCCCGGTGGATGCCGTCACCCTGAAATATGTGGCCAGCCGGGCGACCCGTCCGTACCGGATCTACTCCAGCGATCCCGACGCCCAATACGAGCAGGTACTGGAATACGACGTGCGTTCCCTGGAGCCCCAGGTCGCGCTTCCTCATTCGCCAGCCAACGTCCAGCCACTCAGCCAGGTGCATGGGATCCCCATTGACCAGGTGGTAATCGGGAGTTGCACTAACGGGCGCTGGAGCGATCTGCTGGTGGCGGCGGAACTGATGAAAGGGCACCGCGTCCATCCGGACGTGCGGTGCATTGTCATCCCCGGCACCCAGGAATTGTTCCTGCGCGCGGTCCGGGAGGGGCTGGCGGATATATTCGTGGAGGCGGGAGCGATTTTCAGCACGCCCACATGCGGGCCCTGTCTGGGCGGTCACCTGGGAGTCCTGGCAGAGGGGGAACGGTGTCTTTCCACCACCAACCGGAACTTCGTGGGCCGCATGGGGCACCCCAAATCGGAGGTGTATCTGAGCAGCCCCGCCGTCGCCGCCGCCAGCGCTGTGCTGGGGCGAATCAGCAGTCCGGACGAACTCCCATCCCGGCGGCTCTTCAACTTCACCCCATCCCCGGTGGCTTCGTTGCTCCCCCCTCCCATGCATGTGGATTTCTGGGAACGGGAGCGGATCATCAGATTTTGAAGCCACTGATAGCAGGCTGTGGGAGTAACATCAAGTATCCGGGGGGCGAAAAGGCCCAGCCTGGGGGAGGGAATGCTGCCGCCAGGTGGCGGGGAGGTGAAGAGGCCTGTAAGTTACCCATTCCGGAGGTGAACAGTGAAACTTCAGGGCACTGTATGGAAATACGGCGACAACATAGATACGGACGGCATCATCCCGGCCCGCTATCTGAACGTCTCCACACCTGAGGCACTGGCAGCCCACTGTATGGAGGATGTGGACCCGGAGTTTGCCCGCCGCGTCCGGCCGGGGGACATTCTGATGGCCGGGGAGAACTTTGGCTGTGGCTCGTCCCGCGAACACGCCCCGCTGGCGCTGAAAGGCGCCGGGGTTTCCTGTGTGATCGCCCGGACCTTTGCCCGCATCTTCTTCCGGAACGCCATCAACATCGGTCTCCCTGTATTGATGTGTCCCGCGGCGGTGAACGGGACTCAGGCGGGGCAGACCGTGGAAGTGGACCTGGAGCGGGGCCTCATCCGCAATCTGGATACAGGGGCTCTCTTTCAGGCGGAGCCGTTCCCGCCTTTCCTGATGGAAATCATCCGGAGCGGCGGGCTGGTGGAGTTCATCCGCCGCCGGTCGGAAAGAGGCCAGTGAGCATGGACGGGCGCGAATCCGCTGTTCGTACCTTTCGCGTCTCTCAAGGAGTGAAATGAAAGCCCAAATCGCGGTTCTGCCAGGGGACGGTATCGGCCCCGAAGTGGTCGCGGTTGCAGTGCAGGTGCTGCAGCACGTCGCCGACGTCTATGGCCACCAGTTTACGTTTCAGGAAGGGCTGATCGGCGGCATCGCCATAGACCAGACCGGAGACCCGTTGCCGGAAGAGACGCTCTCCCTTTGCCGGGCCAGTGATGCGATTCTGCTGGGCGCGGTGGGAGGGCCCCGGTGGGATGATCCCTCAGCCCCGGTTCGCCCGGAACAGGGCCTGCTGAGACTGCGCAAGGAACTGAACCTCTTTGCCAATCTCCGGCCGGTGAAACTCTACCGGCCCCTGCTGGATGCGTCCCCTCTTAAGCCGGACATTGTGACCGGGGTAGACCTCCTGGTGGTTCGGGAGTTGACTGGAGGCATCTATTTCGGCCCCCGGGGGCGGGAGGGGAACCGGGCCTACGACACGGCGGTGTACACCGTTGAAGAGGTGGAGCGGATTCTGCATGTGGCGTTCCGGCTGAGCCGTCAGCGGCGCCGCAGGGTGACCTCGGTGGACAAGGCGAACGTCCTGACCACTTCCCGCCTGTGGCGGGAGACGGCCATCGCGGTGGGGCAGATGTATCCCGATGTGGAACTGGAGCATCTGCTGGTGGATGCCTGCGCGATGATGCTCATGTTGCGCCCGACGCACTTTGATGTGGTGGTGACCGAGAACATGTTCGGGGACATCCTCACCGACGAAACAGCAGTGCTGGCCGGCTCCATCGGTATGTTGCCTTCGGCATCGCTGGGGGAGGATGGCCCTGGCCTCTATGAGCCCATCCACGGCTCTGCTCCTGCGCTGGCAGGCCGCGATGTGGCCAATCCCCTTGCCACCATCCTCAGCGCCGCGATGCTCCTGCGCCACTCCCTGGGCCTGGAAACGGAAGCCACAGCAGTGGAGCAGGCCGTGGCAGCCGTCCTGGAGGAGGGGTACCGCACCCAGGACATCGCTCAGCCCGGCACCCGGGTGGTGGGCACCCGGGAGATGGGCGAACAGGTCATCCGGAAAATCACAGAAATGGGCGAATCCGTTCAGTAAAGGGGGGAGCCATCATGAACACTGAGCCCGGGCAACTCATCCTCTATGATACAACATTACGAGATGGAGCCCAACAGGAGGGGATTTCCTATTCCCTGGCGGACAAACTCCGCATCACGCGCAAACTGGATGAGATCGGGATTCACTATATTGAAGGGGGATGGCCGGGCTCCAATCCGAAAGACACGGAGTTCTTCGCTGAGGCCCGCAAACTGCGCCTGACCCATGCGACGCTGGCAGCATTCGGGAGCACCCGGCGCGCGGGCATCCCGGTGACGGAGGACCCGCAGATTCGTTCCCTGCTGGAAGCAGGGACCCGGACGGTGACCCTCTTTGGCAAGAGTTGGGACCTGCACGTCCTGCGGGTACTGGAAACCACGCTGGACGAGAACCTGCGCATGATTGCCGAGACCGTGGGCTATTTAAAGGCGCAGGGGCGGGAAGTGATCTATGATGCAGAGCATTTCTTTGACGGGTATAAAGCGAACCGCTCCTACGCGCTGGAAACGTTGCGGGCCGCGCAGGAGGCGGGCGCCGATTGGATTGTGCTCTGCGATACCAACGGGGGGTCTCTTCCTGAGGACATCCAAAGAATCGTGGCAGACGTACGGCAAACCATCACTGTCCCGCTGGGGATTCACGCCCATAATGACAGCGAACTGGCCGTCGCCAACTCTCTGGCCGCGGTTCGGGCGGGAGTGGTCCAGATTCAGGGGACGGTGAACGGCTACGGAGAGCGGTGCGGAAATGCCAACCTCTGTTCCCTGATCCCGACCCTGCAGTTGAAAATGGGGTATCGGTGCATCACGGACCAGCAATTGCGGCGTCTGGCGAGTGTTTCCCGGTATGTGAGCGAAATTGCGAATATTCCGCCGGACCCCCGGCTTCCGTATGTGGGGCGGAGCGCCTTCACCCATAAAGGCGGTGTCCATGTCCACGCCTGGCAGAAGTGCCCGGAGAGTTACCAGCATATAGACCCGGCGTGGGTGGGGAATCAGGCCCGCACGGTGGTTTCCGAACTCTCCGGGAAGGCCAACATCCTGGAAAAGGCGCGCGAATTCGGTGTGGACATCACCGCTGAGGAGGTACCTGCCATCCTGCAGCGGGTGAAGGAGTTGGAGAAGGTGGGGTTTCAGTTTGACGGCGCGGAGGCTTCGCTGGAATTGCTCCTCCGACGCGCCCGGCCGGATTACCGGCCGCCCTTTGAGTTAATTGATTTCCACGTTCTGGTGGAGAATCGGAAGGGGCGGGGGATCATCGCGGAGGCCACGGTGAAGGTGCGAGTGCAGGGGGAGGTAATGCACACGGCGGCCGAAGGAAACGGTCCGGTCCACGCGCTGGACCTGGCATTACGCAAGGCGCTGGTGCCCGTCTACCCCCGTCTGGCGGAGGTGCACCTGACCGACTACAAAGTGCGGATTCTGAACGGCGGGGCCGGTACAGCGGCCATTGTGCGCGTGCTGATAGAGTCGGCACGGGGGGAGCGGTCGTGGAGCACGGTGGGCTCCTCCACGAACATTATTGAGGCCAGCTGGCAGGCCCTGGCCGACAGTATGGAATATGCTCTCCTCCTTCCGGATGCCGCTGATGCGAATTGACGGAGTCGAAGGCGGAATGGCGGCAACCGTCAGAGCCCCCGAATATGGCGACCGGGCGTTGTGTCAGGGTTTCTGGAGCACGGCCCCCGTGTTGGCGGAAGTCACCTGCGCTGCGTACCGGGCCAGGTACCCCCGGTTGATCTTCGGCGGCAGGGGTTGCCACTCCCGCCGACGCCTCTCCAGTTCCTCCTCTGAAAGAAGCACCTGAAGCCGGCGGGCCGGGATGTCTATCTCTATGAGGTCCCCTTCCTGGAGCAGGCCGATGGGGCCTCCAGCGGCCGCCTCTGGAGAGATGTGGCCGATGGATGCTCCCCGCGTGGCGCCGGAAAAGCGCCCGTCCGTGAGCAGGGCCACTTCCCGGTCCAGCCCCATTCCGGCCAGAGAGGCCGTCGGGGCCAGCATCTCCCGCATCCCTGGCCCGCCCCTCGGCCCCTCATACCGGATGACCACCACATCGCCCCGGCGAATCGCGCCCCCCAGAATGGCCCGCACCGCCTCCTCTTCGGAGTTGAAGACCCGTGCCGGCCCCCGATGGATCAGCATCTCCTCAGCCACCGCAGCAGCCTTCACGACTGCTCCGTCCGGCGCCAGATTGCCGTAGAGAATGGCCAGCCCTCCCTCGGGCCGATAGGGACGGTCCAGAGGGCGGATGACATCGGGGCGCCGGATCACCGCGCTGGCGATGTTCTCCCCCACTGTACGGCCCGTCACCGTCAGCACGTCGGTATGGATCAGGCCCCCCCGGCTCAGTTCCTTCATCAGGGCGGGGATGCCCCCCGCCTCATCCAGGTCCTGGATATGGAGGGGACTGGCCGGGCTGATGGAGGCCAGGTACGGGGTCCGACGGCTGATCCGGTCAAACTCCTCCAGCGATAGGTCCACCCCGGCCTCCCGGGCAACGGCCATCAGGTGCAGCACGGTGTTGGTGGAGCCTCCCATGGCCATATCCACCGTGATGGCGTTGACGAAGGCCTTATAGACCAGGATGCGCGAGGGGCGCAGGTCGTTGCGGACCAGGTCAACAATCTTCCGACCGGCCTCTCTGGCCAGCCGGAGGCGGGCAGCGTTCACGGCCGGGATGGTCCCATTCCCCGGCATTGCCATGCCGAGGGCTTCCGTCAGGCAGTTCATCGTGTTGGCGGTAAACATTCCGGCACACGAACCGCACCCGGGGCAGGCGGAAATGGCCAGTTCCTCCAGGTCCTCTTCGCTCCATTCCCCCTTCTCAAACTTCGCCACCGCCTCAAAGACGGTGCTGAGGTCCACATCCCGCCCCCGGAAGCGGCCCGCCAGCATCGGCCCTCCGCTGACCACGAGGGCGGGCAGGTCCAATCGGGCTGCGGCCATCAGCATCCCCGGAATGATTTTGTCGCAGTTGGGAATCAACACCAGGCCATCCAGGGCATGGGCCAGAGCCATAGACTCCACACTATCGGCGATGAGTTCCCGGCTGGGCAGAGAATAATGCATCCCCAGATGGCCCATCGCGATACCATCGCAGATGCCGATGACGGGGAACTCTATGGGAGTTCCTCCCGCGCTGTAAATCCCCGCCTTCACCGCCTGGGCAATGGCATCCAGATGGATATGGCCGGGGATCACTTCGTTGTGGGAATTCACCACGCCGATCAGCGGGCGGTCCAGATCGGAGGGTGTGTACCCCATGGCGTAAAAGAGGCTGCGGTGGGGAGCGCGCTGACTTCCACGGGTAACCTGCTCGCTTTTCATCGGTTTCCTCCCTTGCCGGAATGTGGAGAGTATTCATAGCACGCTTGGGCTTTTTTGTCAACCGCCGATATACCTGGGGTGTGTCCCAAAATCGTCGGGGCCCGGTGGGCCAGGCCGTAAACGGCCTGGCTGAGGTTGCGCAGGGCGCTGGAAGCGCCCTCTCCCTTCGGTAGCCCTTCAGAAACATGAGTTGCCAGGGCGGAGAGGGGCGCTTTAGCGCCTCGTCTTTGCCTGAGCCTGGCCGTTTACCCAGGCGGAAAGGCCGACGGCCCAAGCCCGACGAAATTGGGACAGACCCTATACCTGCGCATTGGGTGTGTCCCAGAATTGTCGGGCAGCCCTGCGGCGAGGTTGCGCTGCACCCCTGTCCCCTTTCCTCAAGTTTAGCCTTTTCGCCCACAGAGATAAAGGAAATATATTTTTCACTGCGGCGGCTGCGCCGCCACAATGAAAAATATATTCTGTTTATTCTCATCGGCTCGCCAGCGGGCTGACCCTGACGCTCCCGACGAAATTGGAACACACCCTGCGCATTTGCCTGTTTCGCCAGTCGGTGCTAAAATCATGCTGGGAGCAACGAACCGACCGGAACGAAGTTCTTGGGGAAAAGGACGGCATGCGTTGATACTATGGTGAGCAATCTGCACCATAAAGGGTATTTCCGGTTGTGCCAGGCCTTTTGGGGGTACCGGATGATGCGGTTGCCCCTTTCTCAACGGCTACCAGGCGCCGGGTGACCAGGGTTACCCGGCGCTTATATTTTTTCTGCCCCCTATCCCATTTCAGGAGGTGAGCCAATGAACTTCAACTTCAGTCTGGACCGGGAGATTCCGGTGTTGGACTGGACTCCATATCTGGCCAGTCGGGCCCGGACGATGAAGAGTTCGGCCATCCGGGAACTGCTGAAAC
>Ga0272449_1003678_pt1 | contig 12985 bp, 12 predicted proteins | sample YNPCB0241_FD_198679 | JGI IMG/M metagenome (GOLD analysis project Ga0272449, IMG submission 198679) | Hot spring sediment microbial communities from Yellowstone National Park, WY, United States - YNP-CB-024-1 | ecosystem: Environmental > Aquatic > Thermal springs > Hot (42-90C) > Sediment...
TCTGCCACCTCACATCAGTTCATCATAGATATGATGACAGAATATTTCTTAAAGAGTGTAAAACTCTTTCTGATGCTGGCTTTGATGTTAATTTAATAGTTGCAGATGGTAAAGGAGATGAAGTTGTTGATAAGATCAAAATCTATGATGTTGGAAAGCCAATAAATAGAAAAGAAAGGATACTTAAAACAACAAAAAAAGTTTTAAAAAAAGCTTTAGAAATTAATGCTGAAATTTATCATTTCCATGATCCAGAACTTATACCTATTGGAATAAAATTAAAAAAACTTGGCAAAAAAGTTATTTATGACGTTCATGAAGATTATTATTCAAAAATTTTGAATAAAGATTATATTCCTTCTTATATTGTAAGAAAGGTTACTGCAATTTTTTTTAACCTTTTTGAGAAACTGGTTTCAAAAAAATATTTTGATTATATTATAACTGCTGATAACCATACGAAAGAAAAATTTAATGCTAAAAATGCTGTCCGAATAGCTAATTTTATTCCTATTAGTGAAATTAATTTGCAAATCGAATCTGCCCAAAACCTGTTAACTAAATCAGAAAAAGAGGAATATATCTGTGTATATGTCGGAGGTTTATCAAAAAATAGAGGTTTATTAAAAATGGCAGAAGCTATAGAAAATATGCCTTATAAAATAAGGTTACACTTGGTTGGGAAATTCGAAAATCAAACTGATATAAATTTAATAAAAAAATATACAAAAACTCAGTATTTGGGTTTTAAACCATGGAATGAAACTATCAAAATAATTATGAATGCTGATATAGGACTGCTTTTATTACAGCCTATTCCATCATATTTATATGCGGGTGAAAATACAATTAAACTTTTTGAATATATGTTTTGTGGTATTCCAATAATTACGTCAAATTTTAAAAACTTAACAAATATTATCGAAGAAAATAACTGTGGTATTTGCGTTGATCCAACGAAGCCAGAAGAAATAGCCAAAGCAATTGAATATTTAATTACTCATCCAGATAAAGCAAGAAAAATGGGAGAAAATGGAAGAAAGGTAGTTTTAGAAAAATATAATTGGGAGAAAGAAAGTGAAAAATTGATAGAAATTTACACAACACTTACTGGAGGGTTATAATTGTATATATCTAAAATCCCGTTAGAACAAATTAATAATTATGATAAATTAGCAAAGGAATATGGAACTATCTTTAATACTTATGAGTGGTTAAAATTATTTGAAAATATTGAGTTATATGGGATATACGATAAAGGAAATAACTTGATCGGTGGTTTTCACATTTATAAACAAAAGAAAATGGGCTTTTCTATTTATAGAAATCCTCCATTTACTCCACATATTGGTCCATTTTTAAAAATAGATGCTCAAAATTCTTCAAATGTAATAAGCAAGTATAGAGAAGCTCTTTTATTAATGGCTGACTTTTTAGATAATATTAAATATTCAATAATTTCTATTTCATTAGATAAAAATATAATAGATGCTTTGCCATTTATTTGGAAAAAATTTAAAGTAGTTCCGGGGTATACTTATATTTTAGATTTAGATAGATCTCTTGATGACATCTATAAAAATATGACAGCTGAAAGAAGGAATGATATAAAAAAGGGAGCTAAGGATAAACTAATTGTAGAAAAAACTAATGATTATAATATTGTAAAATCTTTAGTTATAAAAACATTTCTTAGGCAAAAGAAAGAAATTAATAAAGAGATGATAAATAAGATCCTTTTTGATTTTGCAAATAATAATAATTCTTTTGCTTTTGTTACATTCAAAGATAAAGAACCTATCGCCACAGTATTTTGTGTATATGATAAACAAACTTCCTATTATCTTTTAGGGGGCTACAATTTTGAAAATAAGCACCATGGAGCTGGACCTTTAGCACTATGGGAGTCAATTAGATATAGTAAAGAAATTGGATTAAAATATTTTGATTTTGAAGGTTCAATGATTCCCCAAATAGAAAAATATTTTCGCGGTTTTGGTGGGAAATTAACACCATACTATAGAATAAATAAAGCTAAATTGCCTATTGAAATTTTATTAAAATTTTTTAAAAGGGAGTTATTCTAAATGAAAATTATAATTTCTCATGATATAGACCATATAACAGTTTTTGAACATAAAAAAGATTTAATTATACCAAAATTTATAATTAGATCTTTTATTGAATTGGGTCTGGGTTATATCTCCTTTTCAGAATTAGGATTAAGATTTAGAGATATACTAAAAAATAAATGGAACAATATAGAAGAACTTGCAACTTTCAATAAAGAAAATAATGTGCCAGCAACTTTGTTTATAGGAGTGAATAATGGAAGAGGTTTATCTTACTCACTTGAAGATTCAAAATTTTGGATAAATAAAATAAAAGAGAAAGGATTTAAAATAGGAGTTCATGGAATAGCTTATGATAATCTTGATAGTATTAAGACAGAATTTGAAATATTCAAACAAATTTCGGGCTTAGATAAATTTGGAATAAGAATGCATTATTTAATGAAAAATGATGAAACCATTGAATTACTGAGTAAGGTGGGTTATGTTTATGACTCATCAATGTATGGAATTAATAATCCTATAAAAATAGGAGATTTATGGGAATTCCCATTATGTATCATGGATGGTAATTTGGTTTATAAAAATTCTCGTTATCAAAATCAAACATTAGAACAAATTAAAGATACAACAAAAATTATGTTAGAAGAAGCGTTCAGTAAAGGAATAAATTATTTTACAATTTTGTTTCATGATAGGTATTTTTCAGATAGTTTTAAAACATGGAAAGATTGGTATATTTGGCTTATTGAGTATCTAAAAAAGAATAATTTTGAATTTATAGATTTTGAAAATGCCATAAATGAATTAAATAAAGTTCACATAAATGAAAGACAATAACAAAACCCTCTGGATTATTAACGAATATGCAGGTTCTCCTTATCATGGTATGGAGTTTAGGTATTATTACTTAGAAAAAAATGGTAAAAAATAGGAAGGGATAAAAATGGAGAAACTTAATATTTGGCTAACACAAATTGGAGAAATTTTACCATTAGATGAAAAGCAAAGGAAGATGAGGACCGCTTTTTTAGTTGATAAACTTGTAGAAAAAGGACATAATGTTTTATGGTGGACAAGTGCATTTGACCATTTCAAAAAGGACTGGATTTTTAAAAAAGATACCGAAGTTACCCTAAACAGTGGGCTTAGGCTTTATGCCTTAAAAGGAATAGGTTACAAAAAAAATATATCTTTATCTCGTTTTATAGACCACAGAATTATTGCTTGGAAGTTTAAAAAAATAGCACCTAAAATGTCTAAACCAGATATTATTATTGCCTCTAGCCCTCCTTACGATCTTGCTTACCAAGCAGTGAAATATGCAAAAAGAAATAAGGTACCTATAATTGTTGATATAAGGGATGAATGGCCTGATTTATTTTTAAATTTTTTACCTTCTAAATTACAAAAAATTGCAAAACTTTTTCTTTTTAGTGATTTCAGGATGATTAAAAAAACAATGATGGAGGCAGATGCTTTAATTTCTATGATAAATTCACTTTTGGATTGGGGGCTTAAGTATGCAAATAGAAAAAAAAGGGAAACCGACAGAGTTTTTTATCTTGGTGCAAAAAAAGTTTTAAATATAAAAAATGTTTTGAATTCAGAACTTCAAAGTAAATTACAGAATAAATTTGTTATTAGTTATATAAGTGCTTTTTCAAATATTTATAATCCAGAAATTTTAATAGATTGTGCTAAAAAATTAAAAAATAATAAAAATATTATTTTTGTTCTGGCTGGTGATGGTCCTTTGTATAAATATATTAAAGAAAAGGCATCAAATTTAGCAAACGTAGTGATGCTGGGGTGGTTAAATCAAAATGAAATATCTTCTATTTTACAATATTCAAAAATCGGTATTATCCCAACTCCTTTTTTAATTGAGGCATTTCCAAATAAGGTATTTACATATTTATCTTCAGGTTTGCCTATTATTTCTTCTCTTCAAGGAGAATTAAAAAGTATTATAGAGAAATACCAGATTGGATTTTATTATCCACCAAATGATGTAGAGGTGTTTGTAAATTGTATATTAAAATTGTATAATAATCCTCAACTTTATAAAAAAATGTCAGAAAATGCAAAAAGAATTTTTGATGAAATGTTTGATGCAGATAAAATATATGAGGAATATGCGGATCACATTGAAAAAGTTTATGTAAATTGTAAAAAATGAATTAAAAGGGATCTGAAATGGGTTATTACGAGATAACAGAAATACCTGGTTTAAAAGCGACAAAAGAACAAATAGAACGACTCTATCACAGATATCACTTTGCTAGGAAATTTGCTATAGGAAAAGATGTTTTAGAAGTTGCCTGTGGTGCTGGTTTAGGCCTTGGCTATATTGCAAAAGTAGCAAAAAGCATAATAGGCGGTGATATTGATGAAACAAATGTTAATATCGCAAAAAATTACTACGGAGATAAGATAAAAATTGATATTATGGATGCCCAGGCTCTTCCATTTGAGAATGAGCGATTTGATCTTGTTTTACTTTACGAAGCCATATATTATTTAAAAGAACCTCATAGATTTATTCAGGAGGCAAAAAGAGTTTTAAGAAATGAAGGTACACTTATTATATGTACAGTTAATAAAGATTGGGAAGATTTTCATCCCTCCCCATATACATATAAGTATTTTTCCGTCCCCGAACTATACGAAGCACTGAGAAATGAATTTGGAGAAGTTAAATTATATGGTGCTTTCAAAGTAGAAAATGTGGGAATAAAAAATAAAATAATTTCCTTTATTAAAAGATTTGCTGTTAAATTTCATTTAATTCCAGGTAGTTTGAAAGCAAGAGCATATTTAAAAAGAATTTTTATAGGGAAGCTTATACCTTTACCAAATGAGATATATGAGGGAATTGCTGATTATACAGAACCTGTTTTAATACCGGTAGACAAACTCAACAAGGAATTTAAAATAATTTATGCAGTTGCAAGAAAAATAAAGAAGGAGTAAAAATGGATGAAACAAGAAAAGTCCCATTTTTCAATTATCCATATGTGTTTACTTCTCATGAAGAAGAGTTTTTATCTATTATAAGAGATGTTGGAAGGCGTGGGGCTTTTATACTGCAAAGGGATTTAGAAGAATTTGAGCAAAATATTGCCAGATATGTGGGTGCTAAGTATGCGGTTGGAGTTGGTAATGCCACAGATGGACTCCATCTTGCATTAAGAGCGGCAGGAATTGGACCGGGGGATGAAGTTATTTTTTGCTCCCACACAATGGTAGCAACTGCTTCTGCTATTCATTTTACAGGAGCAACTCCTGTGCCTGTTGATTGTGGTTCTGACCATCTCATTGACCCTCAGGCAGTAGAAGAATCTATTACACCACGAACAAAAGTGATCTTGCCAACCCAACTCAATGGAAGGACATCTAATATGGATGTTTTACAGAGTATAGCAGAAAAGTATAATTTAATCATTATTGAAGATGCTGCTCAGGCACTTGGCTCTAAGTTTAAAGGAAAATGTGCAGGAACATTTGGGTTGGCTGGAGTTGTAAGTTTTTATCCTTCCAAAACTCTTGGATGTCTTGGTGATGGAGGTATAATCTTTACAAATGATGAAGAAATGTATAGAAAGTTAAAAATGTTAAGAGACCACGGCAGGGACGAAAAAGGAGAAATTGTGATCTGGGGATTTAATTCAAGGTTGGATAATATTCAGGCAGCAATTCTCAATTATAAACTTAAATTTTATGATAAAGAGATTAGTAGAAGAAGAGAAATTGCAAGGTTGTATCATCAGTTGCTTGAAGATGTTAAAGAATTACTTCTTCCTCCTCCACCTGATAGTGACCCTGACCATTTTGATATTTACCAGAATTATGAGATAGAAGCAGAAAGAAGAGACGAACTGAGAGAGTATTTAAGCAAAAATGGTATTGGAACTATAATTCAATGGGGTGGTAAGCCAGTTCATCAATTTGAAAAGTTAGGATTTAATGTAAAATTACCTTATACTGAAAAAATGTTTCAAAGATGTTTACTATTACCTATGAATAGTTTTCTTACAGATGAAGATGTTTGCTATATTGCAAATAAAATTCGTGAATTTTATAGATATGAAGAAAAAGGAAATAGAGATGATTAAAAGAGTTTTTGATATCTCTTTTTCAATGATTGGTTTAATTATACTTTCCCCTTTACTTCTTATAATTGCTTATTTGATAAAAAAGGAGGATGGTGGACCTGTTTTTTATCGTGGAGTTAGGGTTGGACAATTTGGAAAACCGTTTAGGATTTTTAAATTCAGAACAATGGTAGTAAATGCTGATAAGATTGGTGGACCTTCTACTGCTGATGATGACCCAAGAATTACAAAAATTGGAAAAATTTTGAGAAAATATAAAATTGATGAATTACCTCAACTTATAAATGTTTTAAAAGGAGAAATGAGTATAGTTGGACCAAGACCGGAAGTTCCTTTTTATGTAAATATGTTTACTGAAGAAGAAAAGAGAATATTGGATGTAAAACCAGGAATTACAGATTGGGCATCTTTGTGGGATTGTGATGAAGGTGCAATTTTAGCGGGTTCTCCTGACCCTGAAAAGACATATATGGAAAAAATAAGACCTATAAAAATAAAACTTCAGTTAAGATATGTTGATAATCATTCTTTCTTTACAGATTTAAAAATTATTTTTTTGACCATTTTGACTATTATAACTAAGAAAAGTTATATAAAGTATGAGGAGAAGCAATGAGAAGATATTCAAAAAATTTTTTAATTAATTTATACACTACCATGTTAAAAATTAGAATATGTGAAGAAAGTTTAGTTGAACCAATTTTAGAAGGAAAAATAAAAACACCCTGCCACCTTTATACAGGTGAAGAAGCAATAGCAACAGGTATTTGTGCTTCTTTAAGAAAAGAGGATTATATATTTGGAAACCATAGGTCTCATGGACACTATATTGCTAAAGGAGGAGATTTAAAAGAATTGATTGCAGAAATATATTGTAAAGAAACAGGATGTTCAAAAGGAAGAGGTGGTTCTATGCATTTAATTTATCCAGAAGTTGGTTTTCTTGGTTCTGCTCCAATTGTTGCTGGAACAATTTCATTAGCAGTTGGTGCAGCTCTTACTTCTAAAATAAGAGGAGAAAATAGAGTAACTGTAAGTTTTTTTGGTGATGGAGCAACAGGAGAAGGAGTTTTACATGAATCTCTTAATTTTGCTTCTCTTCAAAAATTACCTATAATTTTTGTTTGTGAAAATAATTTATATTCAACTCATATGCCAATCAAAGAATGTAGACCAAATCCTTATATTTTTAAACTTGCCCTTCCTTTCGGAATAAAAAGTTTTAGAATAGATGGAAATAATGTTTTAAAAGTTTATGAGACAGGCAAAAAATCTGTTGAGTTATGCAGAAAAGGGGGAGGGCCTATATTTATAGAATGTGTTACATATAGATTGAGGGGACATGTAGGTCCTGATGATAATATTCAAGGGGTCCATACAGATATAAGACCAAAAGAAGAAATAGAAATTTGGAGAAAAAAAGACCCAATTAAGCGATTTGAAAGATATCTTTTGAAAAATAAGGTTATTTCAAAAGAAAATATAGAAAAAATAAGAAAAAATATAGAAAAAGAAGTAATTGAAGCCCACCTTTTTGCCATTAATAGTCCATGTCCCAAAAAAGAAGAGGTTATGAAATATGTTTTCAAGGATTAGAAAACTTCAATATAGTTTAGCAATAAATGAAGCTTTACACCAGTTAATGGAATCTGATAATTCTGTATTTGTTATTGGACAAGGAGTTAAAAGTCCTTGGTATGTTGGGAATACTTGTAGAGGCCTTATTGAAAAATTTGGCCCTAAAAGAGTTATAGATACTCCTGTATCTGAAAATGCTATAACTGGAGCAGCCGTTGGAGCAGCTATTGCAGGTATGAAGCCAATCGTGGTTCATCCAAGGATGGATTTTATGCTTTTTGCTATGGACCCTATAATCAATCAGGCAGCAAATTGGTATTATATGTTTGGGGGGAAATTAAATGTCCCTATAGTAATCTGGGGAATAATAAATAGAGGGGGGGAGCAGGCAGCCCAACATTCTCAGGCCTTACATAGTATTTTTGCTCATATTCCTGGTTTAAAAGTTGTAGCGCCTTCAACCCCATATGATGCAAAAGGACTATTTATTTCTGCAGTTCAAGACCCTAACCCTGTAATTTACATAGATGATAGATGGCTTTATAAAATAGAAGGAGAGGTTCCAGAAGATATTTATTCTGTTCCAATAGGAAAATCTGTTATTAGACGAGTTGGCAAAGATTTAACAATTATTAGTATTTCTTATATGGTATTAGAGAGTTTAAAAGCAGCAGATTATCTTTCTAAAGATTACAACATAGAAGCAGAAGTAATTGATTTAAGGACTATTAAACCATTAGATACTGAAACAATTTTTGAATCCGTCAAGAAAACTGGAAGAGTTGTAATAGTAGATATAGGTTGGAAAACAGGGGGATTTTCAGGAGAAATTTTATCTATAATTTCAGAAAATATTTTTAATGTTCTTAAATCTTCACCTATAAGAGTTAGTTTACCAGATGCTCCTGCTCCAGCAAGTAGAATTTTGGAAGAGGTTTATTATCCAAATTACAAAAATATTGTAAGTGCAGTATCAAGAATGTTTAATCAAAATTAGAACTAGGTGAGAAGATAAATTAAAAAGAGAAGGTAATTTAATTTGATAATTTTAAGGGAAAATTTTATAATAAAATAATAAATGAAAATTAGAGTAAGAACAAAAAAGTGAAGGATTTGGGTAGAAACTAACAAAAATAAAAGAGAATTAGTTTAAAAAATGGAAATTTTTATTCCAAATCATTCAAAGAGGTTTATATTTTTCCTTATTGGAGATATAATTTTGTTAACTTTTTCCTTTTACCTTGCATTTTTATTTTTCTATAATTTCAAAATCCCACCAGATATGAAAGAAAAATTCCTATTATTAATTCGCTACTTTATCCCTCTTAAGATACTTCTTATACTTCTATTTAAGGGATACAGAATAATATGGAGATATTTTAGTATTAGGGATGCAATAAATATTTCTTTGGGAATTTTTGTCTCTAATATAGTTTTTTTACCTGTTTCATCTTTCCTGTTAAAAATTTCTTTTCCAATCAGTATCCTTTTTATAGATCTTTTTGTTTCCTTATCTTTTATATTATCTTTCAGAGTGTTAAAAAGAGTTTTCTTTGAACTAATTTTTAAAACTGGTTTTAAAAAGGGCAAAAAAACTCTTATTATTGGTGCAGGCAATATTGGAGAATTAATTCTTAGAGATATTGTTAAAAATAGATTTTCAGAATATTATCCAATAGGTTTTGTAGATGATGATATAAAAAAAATAGGTTGTTATATCCATTCTGTAAAGGTATTAGGCCCTTTAAAAATGATTCCATCTATTGTAGAGAAATATGATATAGATTGTTGTATCATTGCTATACGAAATATAAAATCTGAAAAACTGAGAGAAATCTATAAAATGTTAAAAGAAGTAGGTGTAAAATCAATAAAAGTAATTCCAGAGATTTACTCCTCTTTTCCTGAAAAAATTACTGTTAAAAAACTTGAAGAAATAAAAATTGAAGATTTAATAGGAAGAAAAGAAATAAAAGTCAACTTAGATTCAATTAAAAATTTCATATATGGTAAAAAGGTTTTAATAACTGGTGCGGGTGGTTCAATAGGTTCTGAACTTGCTTTTCAAGTTTTTCAATTTGAGCCATATTGTTTGATATTGTTAGATATTGACGAAACAGAAATTTTTAATCTTGAGAGGAAATTTAAAAATGGTTTTTCTAACAATACAAAAGTAGAATTTATAATTGCAGATATTAAAGATTATGAAAAAATTAATGAAATTTTTGAAAAATTTAAACCAGATATTGTTTTTCATTCTGCTGCATATAAACATGTTCCATTAATGGAATTGAATCCTGAGGAAGCAGTTAAAGTTAATATTTTTGGAACATATAATCTTGCAAAAATTTCAGTTTTAAATAAAGTGAAAAAATTTGTTTTTATTTCCACTGATAAAGCAATAAATCCAACAAATGTTATGGGTGCTACAAAAAGAATGAGTGAATATGTATGTAATGCATGGAATGAACTTGGGAATACAGAATTTATTTCTGTTAGATTTGGAAATGTTATTGGTTCTCGCGGAAGTGTTATCCCTATATTTTTGGAACAATTAAAAAGTGGAGGACCAATTACAGTTACACATAAAGATATGAAGAGATATTTTATGACTACTTCAGAAGCAGTGTCTCTTGTTCTTCAAGCATCTGTAATAGGAGAAAGGGGTCAGGTGTTGGTTCTTGATATGGGAGAGCCTATAAGTATATTAAAACTTGCAGAAGATCTAATCAGGTTACATGGTTTTGAACCGTATAAAGATATAAAAATAGAATTTATAGGCATAAGACCGGGAGAAAAAATTTTTGAAGAAATATTGACTTCTGAAGAAGGAACAACAGCAACTAAACATGAAAGAATTTTTGTGGCAAAAAATAAAAAGAGATATAGTTTGGATGAGATAAATAAAATTATTGAAGAATTGAAAGGTGCGGTTTGGAATGTAAATGATGATAAAGGGCAAAGGATCAAAGAAATACTTGCTAAATATATCATTACTTACAAAATTAGTTAACTGGCTACTTACTCTCTTATGGATGGCAATTATTTTTTATTTTTCAAGTATCCCGAATTTAAAAATTACTGAAGGATTTTCTGATTTAATACTGAGGAAAATAGCACATTTTTCTGTATATTTTATCTTAAATTTTTTATTATTCAGGTCAATTATACAAACAAATAAGTCAAATAAAACAGTTTTTTATTCAACATTATTTTCTATTTTATATGCAATTTCTGATGAAATCCATCAAAATTTTGTTCCCACAAGGAATTTTTCTTTTATAGATATTTTAATTGATAGCGCTGGTGTATTTACATTTCTTTTTCTCTTAAAAAGATCAAAATTTCCTCAAAAATTAATTTATATTTCTTTATTATTTCTAATTTTTAGTGGTTGCTCAATTCCATGTAATATGGTTAAAAAAGTTATTGGAAAGGAAGAATATAGTGAAAAAAGAATGGTTTCTTTTTATGAAAAAGAGTGTAATAATTGAAATAAGAGTTGTTGAATAAAGGGATTGAAAATCTATGAAAATTTTGATTATAAAAACAGGTGCACTTGGAGATATAATAATTTCCTCAACTTTTTTTCAAACAATTAGGAAGAATTTCAGACAAGATAAGATTTATTTATTGACCCAGAAAATTTATAAAGAACTTACAGAGACATGTCCTGTATTTAAAAGTATTTTTTATTTGCCAGAAAAATTCAATATTGTTGGTTTTCTAAAATTAATATTGAAACTTAGAAGAGAAAAATTTGACATTATTTTTGATATTCAGGGAAATTTAAAGACAAATATCTGGACTTTTTTGTTTGGAGGGAAAGAAAGATATGGATTTTATAGATTGAAAGCAGGAAGAATTTTCCTTACAAAAGGAATTAGAAAGGATGAAAGAATAGATCCTGTAAGTGGAGTTTTATCAATTCTTAAATTTTTAAAAATTAGAAAATATATAAGGAAAATGAAAATATGGATACCCAAAGAAGAAAGAATAAAATTCAAGGAATTTTTGAAAAATTATAAAATTGATGAAAATAAAAAAATAATTGCTATACATCCATTAAGTGGAACTGGTTGGATTACAAGAAGATGGTTAAAGGAAAATTTTGCTAAACTGTCTGATAAATTGATTGAAGATGGATATCTTGTAATTTTTGTTGGTTCGGGTGAGGAGGACTATGTAAATGATATTATATCAAAGATGAAAAATAAACCAGTAAATCTTATAAATAAAACAAATCTATATCAACTATCTTTTTTACTTGAAAAATCTTCTCTTTTAATTACAGGAGATTCAGGACCACTTCATATTGGAGTTGCTTCAGGCACAAAAGTTCTTGGAATTTTTGGACCTTCAGACCCTGCAATTCATTTACCACCGGATGCTTATTATATTTATAAAAAAATTAATTGTAGCCCTTGTCATAAAAAAATATGTAAGAGTATGAAATGTATGAAGGAAATAAAGGTTGAGGAAGTATATAAAAAAATTAAGGAGATTTTAGAAAATGGAAAGTGTCTCAATAATAATCCCAAACTATAATGGAAAAGAACTATTAAAGAAAAATTTACCAAGTGTGATTAAGGCAGTAAAAAAACATAATAAAAATGATGAAATAATAGTTGTTGATAATGGAAGTTCTGATGGAAGTATAGAGTTTTTAAAAGAAAAATATCCAGAGGTAAAAATAATTCAGTTAAATGAAAATAGAGGTTTTGGAGAAGCATGCAATATTGGGATTAAGGAAAGTAAAAATAAAATTGTAATTCTATTAAATAATGATGTTTATGTTGATGAAAATTTTATAGGACCACTTATAAAACATTTTTCTAACCATTCTGTTTTTTCTGTAAGTTCATTATCTTTGGGGAAGGATAATAAAAAAAAGAAAATACCTGAAAAATCAGTTGAAGTTGAATGGTGTTGTGCTGGTTATACTGCATATGATAGAGAAAAATTTTTATCTCTTGGTGGTTTTCATCCAATATATTCTCCATTTTACTGTGAAGATAGAGATATTGGATATAGGGCAAAAAAGATTGGATGGAAAAATATAATTGAACCTGAAAGTATTGTTTATCATTATGGAGAGGGAACATCAAAAAAATTTAACAAAAAATATGTTGAATATATAAAATTCAGAAATAGATGCATTTTTTATCTCACATGTTATGACAATCCATTTTTAACTTTCTGGTATATTTTTAAACT
>Ga0272449_1003679_pt1 | contig 12985 bp, 11 predicted proteins | sample YNPCB0241_FD_198679 | JGI IMG/M metagenome (GOLD analysis project Ga0272449, IMG submission 198679) | Hot spring sediment microbial communities from Yellowstone National Park, WY, United States - YNP-CB-024-1 | ecosystem: Environmental > Aquatic > Thermal springs > Hot (42-90C) > Sediment...
AATTAGATTATATTTAAAAATTGAGCCGAGGTGGCGGAACAGGAAGACGCGCTGGCTTGAGGGGCTAGTGGGCTTCGGCCCGTGCGGGTTCGACTCCCGCCCTCGGCACTCTCAATCATTCATCTTCTCCCACAGGACTTGCCTCAACATCATAAACCTTAGCTTTGGTTATTCTTACCTTTATCAAATCTCCGGGTAAAGGCGTTTCTTTCGCTTTTCGAGGAAGCTTTACTAAAGTTAGGCCGTCAATCTCCGGTGCCTGAATGCTTGCTAAACCTTTAAGCTTGTTTGGGCTTTCCTCCTCAAGGATTAACACTTCATCTAAAGTTCCAACGCGGGTTTCAAGCCTCTTCTTTGTGATAGCCTGCTGAAGCATCAAAACCTCTTTTCGTCTCCGGATCCTTTCCTTAGCTGGAACCCTTGGCTTCAACTTTTCTGCTCGCGTCCCCTCTTCTGGATAGAAGGGAAAGGCTCCGAGATAATCAAACTCAGCTTCTTTCAAAAACTCAAGAAGATAGCTAAACTCTTCATCCCCCTCACCTGGAAAGCCAACGATAACTGTGCTCCTAAAAGTAGCCCTCGGGTTTGCTTGCCTTACAGATGAAATAAGCTTTAAAATCTTTTCCGGAGAATAGGCTCTATTCATGGCTTTCAAAATCTTAGGATGGGCGTGTTGAATTGGGAGCTCGAAGTAGGGGAGGACTTTCGGGATGGAGAGCATGCTAAGAAGAAGATTTTCGTCCACATGCTGAGGGTGAAGATAAAGAACCCTTATGCGGAATTCAAAAGGGAGCTCTGACAAGGAACAAAGAAGTTTCAAAAGCCCATCTCTTTCCCCGAAGTCCCTTCCATAAAGAGCAGTATCCTGTCCAACAAGGATAAGCTCTTTTACTCCGAGCTTAAGAAGATAAGTTGCCTCTTCTACAAGCTGGGGAAGGGGTTTGCTTCGGAAGGGTCCACGGATTTTGGGAATGGTGCAGTAGCTACATCTATGGGCGCATCCCTCCGAGACCTTAAGATAAGCGTAAAAGGGGCTTTCAGTAAAGACCCGGTCTTTGGGCTCAAATTTTTCAATCTCTTTGTAAGGTTCGATCCCTAAGAATTCGTCAACCTCAGGCAAGAGCTCCTTAAGCTTTTCCTTACCATACCGAGCGGTCAAACAGCCTGAGACCACAAGCTTTGTCCCATCTTTCTTGAAGTCCGAAAGCTCAAGGATGGTGTCGATGGATTCTTGGACCGCAGGCTTGATGAAGGCGCAGGTGTTTACCCATAGGACATCAGCTAAGCTTGGGTCAAGGGTTACCTCATAGCCTTCGTTTTTAAGCAAAGCTAAGGTCTTTTCAAAATCTACCCGGTTTTTGGGGCAGCCTAAGCTTACAGGAAATATCTTGAGAGGTCTATCCATGAAAAGGACTTATTTTACTTTACTTGCCGAGATTTCGTTCTTTTCATCAAGGTAGATAAGCCTTGTTCTAAAATGGGGAATCTCTTCGTCGGTTATCCAGGTATAAGCAACGATGATAAGCTTATCCCCAACCTCGCCAAGCCTTGCTGCTGGTCCGTTAAGGATAACCTTCCCTTTCTCCCCTTCAATGACATAGGTTTCAAATCTTTCTCCGTTGTTTAGGTTGTAAACCCACACGGCTTCAAAAGGACGAATCCCTGCCTTCTCTAAAACTTCCGAAGGTAGGGTGATGCTTCCTTCATAATAAAGGTTCTTTTCCGTAACCGTAGCTTGATGAATTTTTGCCTTAACAAGTTTTATAAGCATGTTTAGTCCCCTCCTGTTTTTAAGGTTTTGGAACAATTATCTTGTTGTCTATCAATCTTGCTTTGCCTACGAACACGGCAAGGGCTAAAAGGGTTGGCTCATCAACCCTTTCAACCTCTTTCAAGGTTTCAGGATGCACAAACTCTATATACTGAACCTTGGTGTAAGGATAGCTCTCGATGAACTCTTTAAGCTTCTCCTTAAGAGTAGCCACCTTTCTTTCCCCTTGATTTATCAGCTCTTCAGCAAGGTTTAAGGCTTTATAGAGGGCGATGGCGGACTTTCTCTCCTCAGGAGATAAATAAGTGTTTCTTGAGCTCATGGCTAAGCCGTCTTCCTCCCTGACTGTTGGATGAGAAATGATCTTAACATCAAGGTTTAGGTCCTGAACCATTCTTTGTATAACCTTAAGCTGTTGATAGTCCTTTTCTCCAAACACTGCAATGTCAGGCTGAAGGATGTTGAAAAGTTTAAGCACAACCGTTGCTACCCCTACAAAATGACCGGCTCTATACCTTCCGCAAAGCCCTGAGGATAGCTCCTTCACCTCCACATAGGTCTGAAACCCAGGAGGATACATCTCTTCAACCTTTGGGCTAAAAAGCACATCTACTCCTTCCTTTTCAAGGAGGGCTTTATCCCGCTCAAGGTCCCGAGGGTAGCGTTGATAGTCTTCACCCGGGGCAAACTGGATGGGGTTGACAAAGATGCTAACCACCACCCTGTCAGAAAGCTCCTTTACCCTTCTCACAAGAGCAAGATGTCCTTCATGCAGATATCCCATCGTCGGGACAAAGCCAATGCTTAAACCCTGCCGCTTCCAATCCTTTACTAAATTTTTCATTTCAGAAATGCTTTCTATTACTTCCATGCCTCAATCACTCTATCTGGGTATGGGTCTACAAGGGTATGTATATACTTTATCAACTCTTCCTTAAGCTTATACTCAAGGGTTAGGGGGAGCCGTCCGTCAAGGCCGCTTGCAACTCTTTTTATAAGCCTTCCACTCATCCATTCCTCATACACCAGCCGTCTTTTGCCGTTAGCCTCCTCCCTAATCGTAAGACTAAGCCTTGTGGTTTCGTCTTTATTTAAGTATAAACCACCTTCCCAGAAGTCTAAAGGTTTAACCATCTTGGGGTAAGCAAGCTTCCTCACCAATTCAAAGAGGGAATTTGAAGAGTTTATGATGTAGACCTTTATGCCGGGCTTGAGATAGGGGAGGACCCGTTTTAAATCATCGTTATCTAAGGCTATGCATCCTTGGGTCCAGTTAAAATCCATCTTCCCGCCTTGCCGCCTAAAGCTTCCTCCTCCGTGTATGCCTATGCTGTTTCCTAAGGTCCTTTTTACGAGACTATCTGCCTTGGCGTTTTCAAGGTAATTTTTCAAATCCTCAAAGGTTATCTTTCCCCCAAAATAGGACAGAGCAAGGTCGTTTAAATTTGGATAGTTTACCTCGGCAAAATAAACATACTGCTCGCTTGACCTAAGGCTTACTATTTGGTAAACACCTTCTGGGGTGAGAAAATCCCACCTTTTCTCCTTGGGATGATACCCAGGCAAGCCATACCCAGCCATAGTTCTAAATAGAACCTTTTCTCCATCTTTAACGAAAAACCAGTAAGTGGATTTGTCAAAAAGAATGTAAGGCTCCTCGGCAAAGGAAGGGCGGGGAAGTAAAAAAAGAAGGCTTATGATGAGTAAGGTTTTCTGCAAAATTCCTTTCAAGTTTAGACGCCAAAGAGCCTTCTCATTAACTGTTGCATCTTGCTTTGGCTACGGAAATGCTTCATCATCTCAAGCATTTCTTCATACTGCCTAAGGAGCCGGTTTACATCCTGGACCGTTGTCCCGCTACCTCTGGCAATGCGTCTCTTTCGGCTGGCGTTGATGATCTTCGGGTTTCTTCTCTCCTCCATAGTCATAGAGTTGATGATGGCTTCGATCTTAACTATTTCCTTCTCATTAAAGGGAAGTTGATTTATCTTTGCCCCTATTCCCGGAAGGAAGCTTAACACATCCTTGAAGGAGCCAAGCTTTTTTATCTGCTGAAGTTGTTCCCTCAGGTCTTCAAGGTCAAACTGAAGCCTTTTGATCTTTTTCTCAATCTCCCTTGCCTTTTTTTGGTCAAAGACCTCTTGAGCCTTTTCAATGAGCGTTAAAACATCCCCCATCCCAAGGATCCGGCTTGCAAGCCTCTCGGGATGGAAGACCTCTAAGGCTTCAACCTTTTCTCCTACTCCGAGAAACTTTATGGGCACACCGGTTACCTCTCTGATAGAGAGGGCGGCACCACCCCTTGCATCTCCTTCAATCTTTGTAAGGATAACTCCGGTTAGTCCAACCCTTTCGTGGAAGGTTTGAGCCATGTTAACCGCTTCCTGCCCCATCATGGCATCGGCAACCAGCAAGACCTCTTGCGGGTTGAGCCTTGATTTTAGCTCCACAAGCTCGTTCATCAGAGCTTCATCTATATGAAGACGCCCTGCCGTGTCCAGAATAAGCACATCCCTCCCCTTTTCTTTAGCAGTTTTGACCGCTGACAAAGCTATGTCCACGGGTTTATCGCTTGGGCTTGCTGGAAAATAGGGCACATTTATCTTTTCAGCCAAGGTTTGAAGCTGGTCTAAAGCTGCCGGTCTATAAACATCAACTGAAGCAAGCATGGGATTATGTCCCTTTTTTCTTAGATAATAGGCGAGCTTAGCGCAGGTTGTAGTCTTACCAGAACCCTGTAAACCGACGAGCATCACAACTGCAGGCTTTCCGTTAAGATTTAGCCCTTCAGCCTTCTTCCCGAGCGTCTCCACAAGCTCTTCATAGACGATCTTCACGAGCTGTTGAAAGGGCGTTAAGCTTTCCATGACCTCAGAAGAGAGGGCGCGAACCTCAACCCGACTAAGGAAAGATTTCACCACTTTATAGTTGACATCAGCCTCAAGGAGGGCTAACCTGACCTCCCTTAGCCCTCGTTTGACATCATCCGGTCCAAGCTTCCCTTTATCCTTTAAGCCTTGAAAAGCCTTCTCAAGCTTTTCGGTTAAGCCCTCAAACATCCTTTAGCACCCCTTTATTTATTATTGATAGGGTAAAATAAGCCTTTTTAGCTGAGACTCTTTCTCTCTCCAACCCTCAAGGGTCTTAACCCATAGTTCAAGATAGACCTTTCTTTTGAGTAAAAATTCGAGCTCCTCGCGAGCAAGGGTGCCGATCTTTTTGAGCATCCTTCCGCCTTTGCCTATGAGGATCCCCTTTTGCGAATCCCTTTCGCAGAATATGGTTGCCCGAATGACAAGGACGCCGTTTTCGGGGTTTTCTTCTATCTCGTTTACTTCTACGGCAACGCTGTAGGGAATTTCTTGATAGGTATTAAGAAAGACTTTTTCTCGGATGATTTCCGCCACAAAGAGCCGAAGAGGAAGGTCTGTGGCCATTTCAGGGGGATAGTAGAATTCGCTCTCAGGCAAGAGTTTAACAAGCTCCTCCTCAAGCTCATCCAATCCGTCTCTTTCTAAGGCTGAAACAGGGACGATGGCTTTAAATTCGTAGAGCTTTGAAAAGTAATCGATCACTGGTAAGAGTTCATTCTTGTTCTTTATCAAGTCTACCTTGTTCAAGGCGAGGATGGTAGGCTTGTTAGCCGATTTTATGACTTCAAGAAGGGATGATTCTTCTTTTGGGGAGCGATTAGCAGCATCAAGGACCCAAAGAATGGCCTCAACCTCGGCAAGGGTATTAAGAGCCTGCTCGACCATTAGCTTGTTCATCAGGGATTTGGCATCATGAATTCCTGGAGTATCGATGAAAACAATTTGATAGTTATCTCGCGTAAGGACCCCTCGGAGGTTAAAACGGGTGGTTTGCGGCTTTGGGCTGACTATGGAAACCTTAGTGCCGAGAAGCTGGTTTAAGAGCGTAGATTTACCAGCATTGGGAAGCCCGATTATGGCTACAAACCCACATCTTGTCTTGGGAGTGGCATCAATCTTTGCCTTTTCTTCCATCATAGCAAATCATAAAGTAAGCCCATTTTTAATTTTATCAACACCTCGAATTTCCCCTGTCATTGCTAATGTCGGTATCACCCTGAGCAGTCCTTTTTGTCACCCGACCCCTTTTTATCACCCGACCCTTTTTTGTCACTCGACCCTTTTTTGTCACTCGACCCTTTTTTGTCACTCGACCCTTTTTTGTCACCCCGAGCGAAGCGAGGGGTCCCTTACAAAGCTTGCCAAAGTATTAAAGACTGCAAGATGGGCAATGCTGTCCTGAGATGCTCAGGCGTAAAGCGGTCAAAGTTTTTTTAAAATACCCTTTACTCTTAATTATAGCAAGGTGAAATAATTTTAAACAATCACTTTTTTAAAAAGTGATTATAGAAATTTCCTTAAACGTTCAATCCATTCATTGGGGAGACCGTTTTAAATGGCTCCTTTGAGAATGGTTTCTATATAGGACCTCGGTGGTTTCCCCCTTTCCTTTGGTTCTGGTCTCACATAAGCTATAGCTTTTATGTTCTTACCCATTTCTGGCAGAAAGACTTCAAATTCCTTTCTTGTGTAACTATAAGGATAGCCTTCATACTTGTCTAAACAGTTAGTCAGATCATCAAAGGACGGAAACTCAAACAGCACTCCCCAAACCTTTTCGCTTGGATTTTCAACCATATTAGCGGTTGGACCACGCCACCCATCTGAATATCCATCAAATACAAGTTCATAGCCTTCAACATACCCAATACCAACTTTTTTCCATAAATTGCCACAACGCTTCTTCATTTGCTCTAAACTCATGTTTGAACCATAGGCAAAATAGTAAACCATAGTGCTCCCCCTTTAATTTTATGCAAAACTTACCCCTCTCAAGCAGCCTCTCATACAAATCCTTGCGATAAGAATAACTCCTCCTTACTTTTTCACCGCCTCCGTCTCCTCAAAGTATCCCCTAAGCACCACATAGCCAACAAGCCAGTTCCCATACCTCGGGAATAGCAAATTCCGTTTTTCAAAGTTAAAAGTCCTGCCAAGGCTCTCTAAAAGCATGCCCCCTGCATAAAGATTATCCACACTAAAAACATCCTTCACCTTTTCTATCTGCTTTTTAGCCTTGTCCCTAACCTCAGGCTTTAGCTTTGAAAGGTCAGGATTTAAAGCTCGGTCTGGATTCTGCCGGACTGCCTGCATGAAGTTTCTTATATCCGAAGCGCTAAGCTTGACATAAGCCTCTTCAACCTGCTCCGGCTTTTGAAGAGTGGTTATAGCCCAAACTATGCCACCCACCAAGAAAACATTCTTCCTGTTTAGGTAAGCTGGGTTCTTTTGGGCTTCCCTTTTGAGCGCTGGCTCAACCTCTTTACTCAAAACCTCAACCAACTCCCTTCTGAAATCTTTACCCTTGCTTGCCCTCTCCGTAAGGCTCACAGTCCCATAAGGCAACTCAAAGCTCCTCACATTTATAGAGTCTCCTACCTTTTCAAGGTATCCTATCTTGGTGTTTCCGCTCCCTACATCCACAAAGATGGAGCTATAAAAATACTTGGGAGGGACAGCCCCCGCAATACCATAGAGCACCTCATCCTTAACCGTCAAAAACTCAAGCTTATAACCCGTGAGCTCCTCCACCCTTTTTGCCAACTCATCCCTGTTTTTCACCGAGGATATAGCACTGCTTGTCACCACAAAGATGTTATTCCCGGGCACGCCCTTTTCTTTTAGCTTTTCTATCAAGGTCTTGACCGCCTGGGCAGTCTCCTCTATACCATCCTTAGAAAAGGCTCCCGTCTCTTTGACCCCAGCTATTATGGTGGTGTTTATGCTTTCCCTGAAGACCTCCTGCAGGTCATAAAACTCATCCCCCTTAAAACCAATCCTATAGGCCTGAGCCTTAACCCCCTTTGACCCAACCTCCACCCCACCGTATACAGCTACCCTTGGTTTTTCAAGCTCTTGTAGACTAACGAAGGCATCAAAAGCACCCCTTTCCGCACCGATGGATTTATACAGATTATAAGCACGAGTGAGGTAGTCTTTGGCAGTCTTTTTGTCTCCCTTGTCTCTGTATAGCCAACCAAGATATTTATATCCGACAGCCTCCCAGTGTTTATCACCGACCTTTTTTACACCCTCAAGACCTTCCAATAGATATTTTTCCGCCTTTTCATAATCTTTCATTTCTCTGTATGTATCCCCAAGGTTAAGTTTCACAATAGAAGCCCCATGATAATTTCCATACCTTTCGCCTATTTCTATCGCCTTTTTGAGGTATTCCACAGCCTTTTGATAGTTTCCTTTTTTATTATAGATAAGAGCAATGTTGTTGTAAGTGGTAGCCTTTTCCTTTTCGTCTGTTTCCAACCTTAAAGACTCTTCATAATAGCTTAAAGCTTTATCCAATTCGCCTTTATTGTCGTATATTAAAGCGATGTTGTTCAAGACTCCTGCTTGCGCGCTTCTATCTCCCAAATCTCTTGCCAAGCTTAGGCTTCTGCTTAAGTAAAGAAGTGCGTCGTCCAAGTAGCCCATTCTATGGTAAATCCTTCCAATCTGATTGTAGATATACATCAAGTGTTCTTTGTTTGAGGTTAAGCTTTCTGCCCTTTTCATATGCTCCAAGGCAAGTTTAAACTCTCCGATTGCAATGTAGCTTTTTCCCAAGCAAAAATGCGCATCTGAGTTTTTTGGATACTTTTGAACTGCTCCCTTTCCAGCTTCTATAGCCCTCTTGTAGTCGCGAGCGTCAAAAAAGTTAAAACACGCATCAACTTCCGGCTGAGCAAAGGCAAGGTTCTTAAAGACTAAAAGGCTAAGGATGATAAAGAGAAGGCTTAAAACTCTCCTCATAGCTTATCCTCCCTAAGCGATTTTTACTCTTTACCCTCGCTTAGTGATTTTATCCAGCGATTTTATTTTAGTCCATACGCAAAGTCAAGCAGCCTTTGAGGCTGTTCAAAAAAGTCCCCCTACTTTGTCCTGCCGAGCATCCTACTTTGTCCTGCCGAGCGTCCTTTTTGTCCTGCCGAGCATCCCTTTTATTGTCATGCCGAGCGTAGCGAGGCACCCCTCACTTCGTTCGGGACAGCGTCCCTCCTTGCTTCGTTCGGAACGGCGTCCCCAGGGGGAGACCCCTCGGCTTGCGCCTCGGCGACAGCAGAAGAGCTTGCACAAAAACATTTTTAATACAGCCTCCGTCTGGGCTTGACAGGATTGGGAAGTTTGGCTATATTTAAAAATTAGCCGGGGTAGCTCAGTCGGTAGAGCAGCGGACTGAAAATCCGCGTGTCCCTGGTTCGATTCCGGGCCCCGGCACCTTTCACCTTCATGCAAGTCTATCCCATAGCTACCCCTAAAAGGACAAACCTTAAAAACTTCTCAGTTATCCTCGTCAACCCCCTTTATCCTGAAAACATCGGCGCTGCCGCTCGAGCTTGTGCTAACTTCGGAGTAGATGACCTTCGCGTAGTCAATCCTGCAAGCCTTGAAGAACTTCCCATGACCGCAATGGCAACCAAACAAGGGGAAGAGGTCCTGCGAAAGATGAAAATTTTCTCAAGCCTTGATCAGGCTTTAGCTGACCTTAACTTTGTAGTCGGCACAACAGGACGTTTGGGAAAAAGAAGGCTTGTCTTCCACACCCTACGGGAGTTTGCCCCTTACCTCTGCGAGCTCTCTTTTAAGAACAAGATCGGGCTTGTTTTTGGAAACGAACGACTTGGGCTTTCTAATGAAGAGCTAATGCTCTGCCATGAAGTAATCACTATTCCGACGACAGAAAAGGCTTCCCTCAACCTTGCTCAATCGGTCATCCTTGTCCTGTATGAGGTCTTCCAAACGGCCTGCGAATTCCATCCTGAAAGACCACCTTTAGCTACCCATGAAGAACTTGAGCTACTCTTCAAGATGGTCGAGGTAACCTTAAGGGAAATAGACTACATGCCCCATGACAACCCGACGCTGTGGTTAACCAACATAAGAAGGTTTATCACCCGCAGGGAGCCGACTTCAAGAGAAGTAAAGATCATGATGGGCTTTTGCAGACAGCTCCTCTGGAAGCTTGGCAAGGAGCTTAAGCTTTCCTCACAAGATGAGCAAGCACCTCAAGGTGATAGCTCTGAGGGAACATGTCAAAAAGATAGAGCCCCTGAAGGTCGAAACCAAGGCTAAGCAGAACCTTAACATCCCTTGCCAAGGTTGGAGGGTCGCAAGAGAGATAAAGAATATTTTTTTCTGCCACATTAGGAAGGTATCGCAGGATATCTTTGCAACCACCCCTTGGTGGGTCAAGAAGCACAAGGTCAAAGGTGCGACCTTCCTTTATCATCTCATGAAGACAGGCATGGCTACTCATGGTTCGCAGGTCAAGCCTACCGTTTAGATTGTTCTTTTTTGCCGTGTATAGACCATCCTCGATCGCCCTAGGGTCGGTGTCAACGCCGAGAAACTCCACCCCACGAGGAAGCTTAAAGGCTAAGGGTAAAAGGAAATTCCCCATCCCTGCGTGAAGGTCAAGCACCCGTTCACATCCCTGAGCAAGCTCAAACATCTTTTGCTGAATAAGGAGATTAACCTCCCAGTTTGTCTGCACAAAGACCCCAGGTTGAACATAATAGGTAAGGTCAAAAAGGGCTTTAAAGAGGCGTCTACCACCATAAGGGGCATCCTTGGGGAAAGGACCCTCAGGTCTTGCCCCGCGAAGTATGTAGAAGACGGATTTTAAATCTTGAATAGTAAGCAAGCTCTCTACATCTCGAGGAAGAGGCTTTATCATCGTCCAAAAGATGAGGGTTGCCTTGTCTTCAGCTGGGGAATGCTCAATCCTAACCCTTTTAACATAGGGTGAAAGCACCATAAAGGTCGGATGATGGTAAAGGCTTTTTAAGACAGAGTTTAGCGTTTCATTAGCTAAAAGGCATTCCTCAATCCTTAAAACCTTGTGGCTTTTCCACTTAACAAAGCCAAGCTTAAAGGATGGAGTTTCAAGCGTGCTTGATGTCTCAACATGGAGCCTCAGCCTGTTTCGGTAGTGAAAGGGTTTAGAAGAGGGGTAAAAGCCAAGCAATGGGACATCGCTTAGCCCAGCTTGGCGCTGAAAGATGTCAATAAGGGTTTCTTTTTTAAGTTCAACCTGTCTTTCATAAGAAACATGCTGAAGCTGACAGCCTCCGCAGGTCCCATAGTAGGGACAGGGTGGCTCAACCCTATCTTTTGCTTGGGAGATGACCTCTAAGAGTTCAGCCTCTGCGTAATCTTTAGCCTCAGCAGTTATACGAATTTTAACCCTCTCGCCCGGTAATACATAGGGCACAAGCACAATTTTTCCGTTTGCAAGCCTCCCAAGCCCAACCCCTCCAAAGATAAGCTTTTCAATCTCGACAACCTCAGTTTTCATGCTTGAAATGCCCCCGTTTCAGATAAAAGTTTATCCAAGAGGAGGTGCGGTATAAGGACCAATCCCTTGGTGGGAGATAGGGTAGGTCTTTGGCCAAGTAGCGTTTTATGGTCTCCTTTGGGTCTCCCTGTCTTAAAACCCTCACATACAGGCAAACCTTTTTGTAAGGATAAACCTCGCAGAAGCTGTTTATGCTCCCTCCGCAAGCCCCGTTAAGAATGTATTTTGCGCACTGGCTCTGAGGGCAGATATAGTTGAAATCCCAAAGCGTGCAATCTCCGCATTCCTGACAATAAAAAAGCGGTCTTTTTATAGCATACTCTAAGGTTGAGAAAAATTTCTCTACGGACCTTTTCTTCGTAACCCAGGTGAAAAACTTCAAAAGTGTCGAATATAACGGCGATTTATTTGAGAAAAAGAGGTTATGAAAAAAGTTGTTGATAGAGTAAGAGAAGGAAAAGCTCTTCTTTGGCAAGGGTTTATCGATGTTGGCTAAGTTTTTCTCTATAAGCTCTCCGTTGTCCTCATAAACTATGTAATCGTCAAATTCCGTCAATAACTCGTAGTAGGTCTCTTCTTTATTTATGATTTCTTGAGATATACGATGATAGAGTTCGAAAAAACGCTTCAAAAGGTCCCAGTTTGGTGGAAAACCGCAAAGATGAACTCCTTTGAACCCCATCCTTTGATATATAGCCGTTAGCTTTGCGCAAACCTCCAAAGCCATCTCTTCAGAAAAGCCAACTTCTTTAAACCTTTTCCAAACTCGCCTCCCAAGGAGGATCCCCGGAACCCTCCCCCTTAGTAAAGCTTTGATGAGAGGTTCTTGAAGGTAGAGGATGCTCGGCAGGATGGGGACTTTTTTAAATTGGCTATCCTCTTCCGGCTTATGAAGGCTTTCATCATTTAGCCTTTCGCTAAAGTATTTAGTCAACCCATCATTGAGTATAAGCTTTAGCTGATAGAGGGTAAAAGGAGAAAAGCCAACTTGAGTTATGATAAACCTTGCACCAGCCTTTAGCTTCCTGTAAAGCTTTAGATACTGCCACCAAAGCTCCTCAATCGTTAGCTTAAAAGGAGAGACAGCGCAACCCTTGAAGAAGGGTATGGGGGGAAGCCTGTTTCCGCCACCTGGTGCCCCTTTTGGAATCTCGACCCCCTTTTCCATTTCAGTAATCAACCGAAGAAGAAGCACAGAATCTAAATCAAAAACTGGCTTTGCTCGCCCAAGATAGCCGTAGAAGGGATAATCACCCGTTAGCACCAAAAGATTGTGTAGGTTTTCTCGGTCAAGGGCTAAAAGCTCGCTTTCAAGCTGATTTCGGTTTTTGTCTTTGCAAGTGAGATGAATTATGGCTGAAAGCCCGAGGGATTTTATCACCCGTCCAAGGGCAACCGGCGAGAGGGCAGGATGCCCTCCAGCGTTGTCTGTTATGCTAAAGGCAGAAAAGTACTCATATTTTGGAGCCTTCTCAATAAACTTTAGGATAGCGCTAAACTGTTGAGTTCGAATGCTTCTTCCTGGGACAAGCTCAAAGGTAAAGATAAAATCTTTCTCTTTGAGGTCCCTCTGGAATCTGTCCATGAAGTAGGGATCACTTTAAGCAAGAAAGAAGATGCCCAAGCTTCTCTTTTTTAGTCTTTAGGTAGTTATAGTTTGTTTCCACAGGGGAAACCTCTATAGGCACTCTTTCCACAATTTTCATCCCATAGCCCTCAAGACCGACGATCTTTCTTGGATTGTTGGTCATGAGCCTCATCTTTTTTACGCCAAGGTCCCGAAGGATCTGAGCTCCTATGCCGTAGTCCCTGAGGTCAGGCTTAAAA
>Ga0272449_1003680_pt1 | contig 12979 bp, 16 predicted proteins | sample YNPCB0241_FD_198679 | JGI IMG/M metagenome (GOLD analysis project Ga0272449, IMG submission 198679) | Hot spring sediment microbial communities from Yellowstone National Park, WY, United States - YNP-CB-024-1 | ecosystem: Environmental > Aquatic > Thermal springs > Hot (42-90C) > Sediment...
AAAATATACATGATGGATTTCCACCTGTAATAATTTCAGCAGTAGATGCTTTAACTTTATGGGGATTAAATGAAAGGGCAAAAGAAATTTTTAAATATTATGTTTTAAATTTTATAAAGGATGATGGCACAATAAATTATTATGGACCTTCAATAAGTGAATATGGACAATTATTAAACATTTTCTTTTTACTCATTGAAAGAACTGGAACTGATGGATGGTGGAAAGATTCTTTTATAAAATTAAATAAACTTGCATTTTATTTATATGATTTATGGGAAGAAGCACAGAAAGAAGATGGATTAATTGTTGGTGGTCCTGAAGCAGATGAAATAGAATTAAATAAAACAGGTAAATATTTCCATAATAATGCCTGGGTAGCAAAAGGATTTTTAAGATGGGCAGAAATATGTGAAAAAACAGGTTCTCTCCCAGAAAAAATTATTTTTAATTTTAAAAAAGCAGGAGAAAAACTTACAAAAGACACAATTAATGCGATTAAAGAAATATGGCCTACAGATGAAAAGGATTACTGGTTACCTCCAAGAATAGAACCAGTTGAAAAACCTAAATATTTAACAGAGACATGGGATTCCTCATATACAAATTATAGATACTGGCCTGAATTACTCTCAAGTAAAATTTTACCTTTTGATATGGCAAATAGAATAGTTGAGGCGAGATTGAATTTCGGAGGTCAATTCTGTGGTATGACAAGATTTATGGATAGAATTGATGACTGGCCTTTGTGTGATTATTTATATGGCTTATGGCATCTTGGAAGAAAAAATGATTTTTTAATTTCTCTTTATGGACATATATATTTTCATCAGGCAGAAGGTCATTTAACTGCTTATGAACAAGTTAGTTTTCCACCGGGTAAAGAAATTGCTCCTTACTGTCTGCCATCTCAACTTGTAGCAACAAGAGCAGGTAGATTATTGAATAAAAAATGAAAGAGAAATTTTATCTTTGGGCACATAAAGAAGGAATGCAAAATAATAGGTGGGGTTTAAAAAAAGAATCAAAAATTTCACCATTTGATGCCTGTAAATATCTTGGTATAGAAAATATAATATTTGTTAGAGAATTTGGAAAACCAGAACCAACTGAATATGAAAAATATGCAGAAAGTTTTAAACCATTAAAAAAAGTTATATGGAGTATTGTAGGAGCAGGTTGTACTTATGAGGAAGGAGAAATTGAAAGAATAATTGAATTGAAGAAGAAATATAAAAATATAATAGGTGCAATAATGGATGACTTTTTTGTAAAAGAAAAACCACCCTTTAAACCAGAAGAGATTGTAGAAATAAAAGAGACACTTAATAAAAATGGGCTTGAACTCTGGACTGTTTTATATCAGCATCAACTTAATTTACCTGTAAAAGAATATCTTGAAAAATTTGATTTAATAACATACTGGATATGGTGGTCAGAGGGAATAAATGAACTTGAAAAATGTTTTGATATATTCTGTGAAATTGTTCCTGATAAAAGAAAGGCACTTGGAATTTATATGTGGGATTATGGGAACAGTAAAGAGATGCAGATTGATTTATTTAAAAAAGAATGTGAAACAGGATTAAAATGGTTAAATGAAGGAAAAATAGAGGGGATAATATTTCTTGCAAGTTGTATAGTTGATTTAGGTCTTGAAACAGTTGAATATGTTAAAAAATTGATTTCAAATATAAAATAATAACCTGACAAAATAAACAAATTTGTTTATTATTTTAAGTAATGGATATTGAGAGATTAAAGAAGAAAGCAGAAGAAAAGGTTAGTATAAATCTAATTTTAAAAGAATACCTACAGGCAGTAACTCTTGATTTTTTCTTCAGAATTAATATGTTTGAAAAAGTTGTTTTTCAGGGAGGGACTGCAATAAGGTTTTTTTATAATGGGATTAGATATTCAGAAGATTTGGATTTTGTTTTAAGGAAAAAAGTATTTCAACCTTGAACAATATAGATAAAAATATTAAAAAAATTTCAATTTTTTTGAAAAAAATGTTCCTATTGTGAAAAAATGTGAATTAAAAATTCAAAAAGAAAGTGAGATTTTAAATATGAAAGACAAGACCGGAATTGGAATTGATTTTGTTCCTTCCTATACAGAGCAGATATCTTTTTTAAGAAATGAATATTTGCCTTTCCCTCCATTGGTTGTTGTTGAAAAAGTTGAAGAAATTTTAGTTGATAAAATTGTATCTTTTGGTGGAAGAAATTATTTAAAAGGGAGGGATATCTGGGATATTTATTTTTTAAAGGATAATGAAGAGAAAATACTTGAGAAAAAAATAAAGGACTATGGAATGGAAAAAGGCAAATTTGAGGATAAATTTTCAAAAAATTTAATTCTTTTGAAAGAAAAAGGAAAGAGATTTTAATAAATGAGATAAAAAAATATCTTCCATTGAGTTATTATGAAAATTTCAAGGAGGAATGTCTGGATATATGCGAAAATACATTTAAATTTTTATCAGGGATTTTAAAATGAAAACAAGTGATTGGCTAAATTTTTTTAAAGAAAATAAAGAAATTAAAATATTTCATATAAGACATCTGTATTTACTCACAAAAATTCAAGTTCATTCTTTAAGAGTGGAGTTAATGCGCCTGGTTAAAAAGGGCATTTTGAAAAGAATTTGTAAAGGTTATTATGCAAATCCTTTTAATCCACCTTCAATTGAAGAAATTGCAACCCAAATTTATTATCCTTCATATATTTCTTTGGAATCAGCCCTTTCTTACTGGGGAATTTTAAGTCAGATGCCAAGAGTATTAACAATGGTAACAATAAAACTTCCATACAAGATGAAGACAAGTTTTGGGATTATTGAATACAGACAGATTAAGAAAGAATATTTCTGGGGATTTATAAGAAAAGATAATTACTTTATGGCAGAAAAAGAGAAGGCACTTGCTGACTATATTTATTTTAATAGAAATATTTGTGATTTTTCAGAATTTCATCTTGAAGATATAAAAAAGAAAAAGTTTGAAAATTATGTTAAAAAAATGAAAATTGAGGAATCAGAGGTTAAAAAATGGATTATGTATTTATAGATATAGACGGAACAATAACTGATAATAATCCGAAAAGAAAATATCCTGAAGAAAAACTTGTATGGAATAATCCCGTTTTTGGAGTTATAAGGGATGTGATGGTTGAAGAGGGATGGGATGAAGATGAAGCAAGAAAGAAAATAGAAGAGTATGCTACAAAAATTGTCTGGTGGGATTATCCTGATTTTATTGCAGAATTTAATTTGCCTGTTAAAAAAACATGGGAAAGAATTTATAATTGGCACAATGAATATAAAATAGTTTACACAGACACAGTTGAATTGATAAAGGAATTATATAGAAAGGGTAAAAATTTATTTATAGTGAGTAATAATCCAATAGTTGGCTGTTTATTAAATTTAAAGGTAGCAGGTCTTGGTGATATAACTGGCTCTAAATATTTTAAAAGGATTCTTGGAGCAAATATTTTAAGAGGTCAGAAACATCAAATTGATTTATGGAAAAGAGCAATTGCGCAAATTGGAGTTGAACCAGATAAAATTGTAAATATTGGAGATAATATTAAAGAGGATGGAGAAATACCCAAAAAAGCAGGAATAAAAAGATGTTTTATTATAAGAAGGAATGAAGCAGAAAAGGAAGAAGATGGAATAATTATAGTTGAAAGTCCTATCTCTATTTTAAAATATTTTTAGTTCATTCCTTTGAAATTATAAAAAGAACCTGACCAAATTCAACTGGTTTTCCATTTTCTACAAGTATTTCTTTAACAATTCCATCATAATCAGATTTTATTTCATTCATTACCTTCATCGCTTCAATTATACATAAAATATCACCCTTTTTAACTTTTTGACCTTGCTGAACAAAAGGAGGACTTGTTGGAGAAGGTGCTCTATAAAATGTTCCAACCAAAGGCGATTTAACATAAACAATATTTTCAACTTCCTGTGATGGCTGTTTTGATTCTTCCAGAATTTTATTTATGTTTATTTCAGGTCTATCCTCAGTTATTTTACCCTCATGAATTTCTTTGCCCTTTTTACTCAGAATTAAATGAAAATCTCCCTTTTTAACCTCAAGATATTCAAGTCCATATTCTTTCATAAAATCTGCATAAACTTTAAGTTCTTCCGGTTTCATTTTACACCCTTGTTATATATTCTCCGGTCCTTGTATCAACTTTTATAATATCTCCAACTTCAATAAATAAAGGAGTCTGAACAACAAGACCTGTTTCAACTTTAACTTTTTTCTTTCCTCCCTGAACAGTATCTCCTTTATAACCTGGCTCTGCCTCTATCACTTTCAATTCAACAACAAAAGGTAGTTTTATATCTATAATTTTTCCTTTATAAAAAAGACCAGTAACTTCAATATTCTCCTTCAAATAAAATTTTTTATCTCCTATTGTTTCCTTACTTAAATTAAATTGTTCAAAGGAGATGTTATCCATAAAATAATATGTTTCTCCATCGGAATAAAGATATATAAGTGGTATTTCTTCAAGGATAATAAGATTAACTTCTACATCGCTTCTGAAACTAAATTCTACTCCTTTTCCTGTATCAATTTCAACTGCCTTTATTTTTACAATACCTCTTCTCTGCTGCTGAACAACATGAGTCGCACTTTTAACTATGTATAATCTCCCTTCATATTCAAAAACATTCCCCTCTTTTAAATCAAGAACATTCATAGAAAAAATTATATCATAAAAATTGAAATTTGGAAATTTTTGACATAATAAAAAAAGTTTTATAAAATTAGTTTGTAATTAAGGAAAAAAAATGAAAGGTGCACAAATTTTTGTTGAATGTTTAAAAAGGGAAGGAGTTGAAGTTATATTTGGTTATCCAGGTGGAGCAGTTTTACCTTTATGTGATGTTTTATACGATAGTGGAATAAGATTTATTTTAACAAGACATGAACAGGGTGCTGCACATGCTGCTGATGGGTTTGCACGCTCCTCTGGAAAAGTTGGAGTATGCCTTGCTACAAGTGGTCCTGGAGCAACAAATCTTGTAACAGGAATTGCAACTGCTTATATGGATTCAGTGCCAATTGTTGCAATTACAGGCCAGGTCGCAACTCACTTAATTGGTAATGACGCATTTCAGGAAGTTGATACAACAGGAATAACAAGACCAATAACAAAGCATAATTATTTAATAAAAGATGTATCAGAAATATCAAGAGTTGTAAGGGAGGCATTTTATATTGCAAAGACAGGTAGACCTGGTCCTGTCTTAATTGATTTTCCTGTTGATATTCAGAGAAAAGAAGGTGAATTTTACTGGCCTGAAAAGGTAGAATTAAGGAGTTATAAGCCAAAATATGAAGGTCACCCACTTCAGATAAAAAGGGCATGGGAATTGATTGAAAGTTCAAAAAGGCCTGTATTGATATGTGGTGGAGGAGTTATAATTTCAAATGCAAGTGATGAATTGAAAAAATTTGTTGAAAAAACAGAGATTCCATTTGTTTTTACTCTTATGGGACTTGGTGCTCTTGATGTTGAAGCCTCTCTATCACTCGGTATGATTGGTATGCATGGGACAAAATATGGAAATTATGCAGTAAGTGAATGCGACCTTTTGATTTCGGTTGGCTGTAGATTTGATGATAGAGTTACAGGTAAAATTGATGAATTTGCTCCAAATGCAAAAATAATTCATATAGACATAGACCCTTCTGCAATAAGTAAAAATGTCCCTGTTGATGTCCCAATAGTTGGAGATGCAAGAAATGTTTTAAAAAAATTGAATGAAATGGCAAGAAAACTTGATATAGATGAATGGAGAAAAAAAGTAATGGAATGGAAGGAGATGTATCCTTTAAAATATGAAATGGATGGATTAAAACCACAATATATAATTGAAAAAATCTCTGAATATACAAAAGGAGATGCAATTATATGCACAGAGGTTGGACAGAATCAGATGTGGACAGCACATTATTACAAATTTAAAAAGCCAAGAACATTAATTACATCTGGAGGACTTGGAACAATGGGATTTGGTTTTCCTGCTTCAATTGGTGCTAAAGTTGCCAATCCTGATAAGAGTGTTATAGATATTGCTGGAGATGGTAGTATTCAGATGAATATTCAGGAACTTGCAACTGCTGTCTCAAATAAAATCCATGTTAAGGTTTTCATTTTAAATAATTGTTATCTTGGGATGGTAAGACAATGGCAGCAACTTTTTTATAATAGGAGATATGCTTTTACCTGTCTTGAAGGAGGTCAACCTGATTTTGTTAAACTTGCTGAAAGTTATGGAGCAATTGGATACAGGGTTAAAACAAAGGAAGAATTTGATAAGATTTTACCGATTGTTTTAGAGGAAAAAGAGAAAGTTGTTTTTGTTGATTGCAGAGTTACTCCTGAAGAAAATGTATTTCCAATGGTTCCTGCTGGTGCTTCTTTAAAAGAAATACTTGATGGGCTTGCATAAATGGAGGATATATGGGAAAAAATAATAATGAAAACCAACAGCCACATATAATATCGGTGACAGTAGAAAATAGATTTGGTGTTCTTGCGAGGATAGCAGGTCTTTTTTCAGCAAGGGGTTATAATATTGATAGTTTATGTGTTGCAGAGACAGAAGACCCATCTATATCAAGGATGACAATTGTTGTTAAAGGAGATGAAAAAATACTTGAACAGATTTATAAACAGTTGAATAAATTAATAGATGTTATAAAGGTTCAAGATTTAACAAAAGAAGAGCATATTGAAAGGGAACTTGCTCTTATAAAAGTAAATACTTCAAATTTTAATGAAAAACAGGAAGTGATGCAACTTGTTAATATTTTCAGAGCCAAAATTGTTGATGTGGGTAAAAAAACATTGACAATTGAAATTTCAGGGAGTAATTCTAAAATAAGGGCTATGCTTGATTTATTAAAAGGTTTTGGAATTAAGGAAATTATAAGGACAGGAAGAATAGCAATTTCAAGAGAATTTAAATGAAAAGGAGGAAGACATGGCAAAAATTTATTATGATAAGGATGCTGATTTAGGGTTCTTGAAGGATAAAGTAGTTGGAATTATTGGATATGGTAGTCAGGGAAGGGCTCATTCATTAAATTTAAGGGATAGTGGTTTAAATGTTATTGTAAGTGAACTTGAAGGAACTCAAAATTATGAGAAAGCAAAAAAAGATGGATTTGAGCCAGTTTCAGCAGACCAGTTAACTAAAAAAGCAGATGTTATAATGATTCTTGTTCAGGATAATGTCCAGCCATATGTTTATGAGAGTCAAATTGCTCCTAATCTAAAAAAAGGTAAATATATTGGTTTTGCTCATGGTTTTTCTATTCATTATAGTCAGATTGTCCCACCAAAAGATATTAATGTTTTTATGGTTGCACCAAAAGGACCTGGAGACCTTGTAAGAGACCAGTTTACAAAAGGTGAAGGTGTTCCATGTCTTGTTGCAGTTTATCAGGACCCAAGTGGAGATACTTTAAAAGTAGGACTTGCTTATGCAAAAGGGCTTGGTGGAACAAGATGTGGAGTGGTTGAAACAACATTTAAAGAAGAAACAGAAACAGATTTATTTGGAGAGCAGGTAATATTATGTGGTGGTGTAACTTCTTTAATTAAGGCCGCCTTTGAAATTCTTGTTGAAGCAGGTTATCAGCCAGAGGTTGCCTATTATGAAACATGCCATGAACTTAAACTTATTGTTGATTTAATTATTGAAAGAGGAATTCAGGGGATGAGGCAAGTTATAAGTGATACAGCAGAATATGGAGATATGACAAGGGGACCAAGAGTTATTAATGAGAGTGTAAGGGAAGAGATGAAGAAAATATTAAAAGAGATACAGACAGGAGAATTTGCAAGGGAATGGATACTTGAAAATAGAGTTGGAAGACCAGTATTTAATGCATTAAGAAGACAATCAGAAGAACATTTAATAGAAAAAGTCGGGAAGAAAATGAGGGATATGATGCCCTGGCTTAAAAAATGAGGACATTTATAGGAATTGATTTGCCAGAAGAAATAAAGTTAAATTTAAAAGAAGTTGTTGATAGATTAAAAAAAATAAAAGAAGCAAAACCAGTAAAAATTGAGAATCTACATATAACATTAAAATTTCTTGGGGAAGTCGAAGAAAAAGAAATTGAGAAAATAAAAGAAAGATTAAAAGGATGTGCTAAAAATTTTAATAGTTTTGATGTTGAAGTAAAGGGGGTTGGTGTATTTCCTTCAGAAAAAAAAGTAAGGGTCTTATGGATTGGTGCTCTGGATGATGGATATTTGAAAAAACTAAATAAAAAAATAGAAGAGGAGGTGGAAAAATTTGGATTTGAAAAGGAGAAAGAATTTGTTTCCCATATAACAGTTGCAAGATTTAAAAGTGTTCCAAATTTAAATCTCATAAAAGATTTAATTGAAAAATATAAAGATTTTCTATTTGGTAAATTTTCTGTAAAAAATTTTCAACTTTATGAAAGTAAATTAACTCCTGATGGTCCAGTATATAAAATAATTGAAAATTTTGAACTTGGCTTATAAAATAAATAAAGGAGGTGAGAAAAATGGATAAGGAAAAAGCACTTGAAATGGCAATATCCCAGATTGAAAAGGAATTCGGTAAAGGTTCTATAATGAAACTTGGAGAAAGGAAATTAATGGATGTTGAGGTTATCCCAACTGGAGCAATTTCACTTGATATAGCACTTGGAGTTGGAGGGATACCAAGGGGAAGGATAACAGAAATTTTCGGTCAGGAATCAAGTGGAAAAACAACTCTTGCTCTTGAAATACTTGCACAGGCGCAGAAACATGGAGGGACTGTTGCTTTTATTGATGCTGAACATGCACTTGACCCTAATTATGCAAAATCTCTTGGAGTAAATATTGAGGATTTACTTGTAAGTCAACCAGATACAGGAGAGCAGGCACTTGAAATAGCAGAAGCACTTATAAGAAGTAATGCAATAGATGTTGTTGTCATTGATTCAGTTGCAGCACTTGTTCCGAGAGCAGAACTTGAAGGAGAAATGGGAGATAGTGTTATGGGACTGCAGGCACGACTAATGTCTCAGGCATTGAGGAAACTCACAGGATACATAAGTAAATCAAAAACAGCAGCAATTTTTATAAATCAGGTAAGGGAAAAGATTGGTGTATTTTTTGGCAACCCAGAGACAACTCCAGGGGGTCGTGCTTTAAAATTCTATGCATCTGTTCGTCTTGAGGTAAGAAGAATTGATAGCATAAAGAAAGGAAATGATATAGTGGGAAGTAGAATTAAAGTTAAAGTTGTTAAAAATAAAGTTGCCCCTCCATTTAAAGAAACAGAACTTGATATTTATTATGGTCAGGGTATTTGTAAAGAATCTTCATTAATTGAAGCAGCAGTAAATTATGGAGTTATAGAGAAAAAAGGAAGTTATTATAATTATGAAGGGAAAACCCTTGGTCAGGGAATTGAAAATATAATTGAAAACTTAAAGAAAAATAAAAGTTTATATGATGAAATAGAGAAGAAAGTTAGAGAAAAGGCGGGTTTAATAAAGCAAAATAAAAAGGAGGGGGAAAGATGAAAGAAATTAAAGTTGCTCTAATCGGTTATAAATTTATGGGTAAGGCACATTCATTTGCTTATAAAAATGTGGAACTTTTTTTTGATTTACCATGTAAAATTGTTATGAAAGTTATATGTGGTAGGACTGAAAAGGCAGTAAGTCAGGCAAGAGAAAAATTTGGATGGGAAGAATATGAAACTGACTGGAGAAAGGTTGTTGAAAGGAAAGATATAGATTTGATTGATATAACAACTCCACCAAATGCACATAAAGATATAGCAATTGAGGCAGCAAAAAATGGGAAAATAGTATTTTGTGAAAAACCACTTGCCTCAACATTAAAAGATGCCTATGAAATGCTTGAGGCAGTTGAGAAATATAAAGTTAAAAATGCAATATGTTTTAATTACAGGAAACTTCCTGCTACATCCCTTGCCAAAAAACTTATTGAAGAAGGTAAAATTGGAAAAATTTATCATATGAGAGCAGTTTATTTACAGGACTGGATTGTTGACCCTGATTTTCCACTTGTATGGAGATTGCAGAAAAGTATTGCTGGAAGTGGTGCTCATGGTGATTTGAATGCTCATTTAATAGATATGGCAAGATACCTTGTTGGTGAATTTGATGAAGTAATTGGAATGAGTGAAACATTTATTAAGGAAAGGCCGATTTTAAAAGAAAAGGAAGAACTTGAAACAGGCCTTGGAGAATTTAAGGAAAAGGCAGAAGAAAAAGGTAAAGTAGATGTTGATGATGCAACAATATTTCTTGCAAGGTTTAAAAATGGAGCAATTGGTTCATTTGAAGCGACAAGATTTGCTCCTGGAAGAAAAAATGGTCAGAGATTTGAAATTAATGGAAGCAAGGGAAGTATTGTCTTTAACCTTGAAAGATTAAATGAACTTGAATATTATAGTAGAGATGATGAAAAGGAAGGAACTGCTGGATTTAGAACAATAATTGCAACAGACCCATCACATCCATATGCTAAAAACTGGTGGCCAGCAGGTCATATAATTGGATATGGAGAGGCATTTGTAAATATGGTTGCAGATATTATTAATGCAGTAAGTAAGGGTGAAAATCCAAGTCCAAATTTCTATGATGGAGTTAAATGTCAGGAAGTTCTTGAAGCAGTTGAAAAGTCAATAAAAGAGAAAAGATGGGTTAAGATAGAAAGTAAAATTTAATATCTATTTTTCTATTTCTGCAATTTTTGTATTTATTTCTCTTATTACATCTGGCTTGAATTTTGGTTTTCTTGAATATGTATAAAGACCATTTACTTCCTGTTCAACATCATATAATTGAGTATAACAGAAACCGCATATTTTTGGATGATTTAATAAAACTTCTGTTAATTTTCTATATCTTTCAATAAATTCTTCTTTTGTTTTTGGTCTTTCTCCATATCCCCATCCATCTTTTATACCTTCTTCATCCCACCATATCCCACCATATTCACTAACCCAGTATGGCTGTCCTTTATAAGGTGCATCATAATCAGGGAAATTCTGCCAAACTTTATCTTTAATTTTAAATTCTTCAAAATCATTCTTAAATTCTTCTGGATTCTGTTTATAATTATGGCAGTCATAAATATCTGTTTCTACATGAACATAACCAGAAGTATCAATTACAGGTCTTGTTTTATCAATCTTTTTTGTAATTCTATATAATGCTCTAACAAGTTCGTTATCCTGATATATTGAAGTTTCATTTAAAGGACACCAGCCAATAATTGAAGGATGATTAAAATCTCTATCTAATACATCTAACCATTCCTTTATTAATGTCCCAAATGCATCAGAACTTATTCCATTTTTTATTCCCCAGTTTGGATATTCTCCCCAGACAATATAACCAAGTTTATCTGCCCAGTATAAAAATAATGGTTCAAAAACTTTTTGATGAAGTCGTGCTCCATTAAATCCCATATCCTTAGCAATTTTAATATCATTTATTATTGCTTTTTGGTCTGGTGCAGTATAAATTCCATCTGGATAATAACCCTGGTCAAGAACCATTCTCATAAAAATTGGTTTTCCATTTAATAGAATTTTTTTATCCTTTATCTCAATTTTTCTAAAACCAAAATATGATTCAATCGCATCTTCAATTTCCCCATTTGAATATAAATAAAATTTAACTTTGTAAAGGAATGGGTTTTCAATTGACCATGGTATAAAATTTTTTATATTGAAATTCAAAAATGTAATATCCTTTCCATAACCTGTTTTCTCATCAATTTTCTTATCTTCTTCATATATTTCAATCTTAACTTTGCCTTCTCCTTTAATATTTAATAAAAAGAGAACATTGCCACTATCAAAATCTGGATATATTTTAAAATTTTCAATATAGTTTTTCCCGGTCGTTTCAAGATAGACAGTTTGCCATATTCCTGTTACTCTTGTATAATAACATCCATATGAATTATATTTCTGGGATTGTTTTCCACATGGTTGTAAAAGAGTTCTATTATCATCATATGCATTTAAAACAATTGTATTTTCTCTTTCAATAAAATCTGTAATATCAAATTTAAAAGGAGTATACCCCCCTATATGACTGCCAGCATATTTCCCATTTATCCATAATTTTGTTAAAAAATCAACTGCACCAAAATTCAAAAATATCCTTCTTCCTTTCCAGTTTTCAGGAATTTCAATTTTTCTCTTATACCATACTGAAACCATAAAATCTTTATTTTCAATTCCAGATAATTTACTTTCAGGACAGAAAGGAACAATTATTTTTTCTTTAAATTTTTTTGTGGGTTCATAATAACCTTTCTCAATTCCTGTATTTGATGTATCAATTTCAAATTCCCACTCTCCATTTAAATTTATCCAGTTTTTCCTTTTAAAATCAGGTCTCGGATATTCATTTCTCATACCCTTCTCCTTTCTTTAATCTAACGTTAAAAATCTTAAAAAAATTAAAATCTATTCAATTCAGCAGGTATTTCAATAAAATCTTTATCATCCCTTAAACTCTGCCATTTTTCTTTTTCGCCTTTAAGATAGTAATCAAAAAAACTCTCAACAAATTCAACTGCCTTCCCACCAAAACTTTTTCCCATCAACTTCTCCATAAACAACATCTTTAATAACTTCAACATTTTCTGAAATTCTTAAATTCTGGCTAAAAAGAGAATTTAAAATGAATAAAATTATTAAGATTAAAATTTTAGGTTTCATTTTTCAAATCCCTTCTGATTATTATACTTTAAATTTTGGAAATTTACAACTTTGGTTAAAATTGGCTAAAATTCCGACATAAGAAACTTTTTAAATCTTCCTCTTTCTACTACTTTTCAATTTTTTATAATTTTCTACTTTTCAACTTTTTTATATTATATCACACATACATTATACCCCCCCCAGAAATTT
>Ga0272449_1003684_pt1 | contig 12972 bp, 10 predicted proteins | sample YNPCB0241_FD_198679 | JGI IMG/M metagenome (GOLD analysis project Ga0272449, IMG submission 198679) | Hot spring sediment microbial communities from Yellowstone National Park, WY, United States - YNP-CB-024-1 | ecosystem: Environmental > Aquatic > Thermal springs > Hot (42-90C) > Sediment...
TTATGGGCCAAGGCCATGGCCACTATGCTCTTGAGCCTCGGATCCTGGAGGAACTCGTCCCATTGGAGCTCCCAGGCAGGGATTTCCCCCGATTTGCTTTCCCTGTAAGCCTCACCCTTGGGCCACTCATTGGGAACAGGCGGTTGCGGCTTGGTGAACTTGGGGGCTAGGGAGCAACCGTAAATGGTCGTAAAGATACTTACGAGGAGTATGCACAATGCGAGGATCCGTTTACTCTTCATTGGCTTTACCCACGGTGTCGGGAGTCGGGCTATGGCTAGCTTTCTTCGACCTCAGGGCTGAAATGAGGACGAAGAATAGGGGAGCGAAAACCGTAACGAGGAGTGTGCCCGAGATCATTCCTCCAACCACACACGTCCCTATGGCATTTTGCGCTCCAGCACCTGCACCTTTTGTCAGGGCTAAAGGAAGGACTCCGAAACCGAATGCCAAAGAGGTCATCACAATGGGCCTGAATCTCAATCTCGCCCCTTCCATAGTGGCCTCCATTACCCTCATGCCCTCCTGGACTTTGGCCTTGGCGAACTGGACTATGAGGATCGCGTTCTTGGTGGTGAGGCCCAGGGTGGTGAGAAGACCTATCTGGAAGTAGACGTCGCTTGGCAGTTCTCGCAAGGTCGAGGCCAAAACACCTCCTATGGCTCCCAGGGGAAGAATGAGGAGGACCGACAGGGGAATGACCCAACTTTCATAGAGGGCGGCGAGACACAAGAAGATGACGAATATGGAGAAGGAGTAAAGAGCTGGCGCTTGGGCTGTGGCCATGCGCTCCTGGTACGATATCCCGGTCCACTCGTAGCCAATCCCCGGAGGCAATTTGGAGACTATTTCCTCCATCGCCCTCATGGCCTCGCCAGAGCTCCTTCCAGGGGCTGGCTCGCCCCATATGTTCAGGGATGGGAAGCCATTGTAACGCTCCAGCCTGGGAGATCCGTAGCTCCACTGACCCGAGGCGAAAGAGGAAAACGGGACCATCTTCCCGGAGGCATTCCTCACGTAAAGCCTACGGAGATCCTCAGGGAGCATCCTGTAGGGGGCATCCGCTTGGACGTAGACCCTTTTGACCCTCCCTCCCTGGATGAAGTCGTTCACGTATGCGCCCCCAAAGGCAGCTGAAATGGTCGTATGGATCGAGGATATGGGAAGGCCCAGGGCCCCCGCCCTCTCCCAGTCCACATTGACCCTGTACTCGGGCACATCCTCCATGCCATTGGGCCTCACAGCCGTCAATCTCGGATCCTGGGAGGCCATCCACAGGAGCTGGTTCCTGGCTGCCATCAATTGGGCGTGGCCCACATTTCCCCTGTCCATGAGCTGGAAATCGAAGCCCTTGGCATTCCCCAGCTCTATCACGGGAGGTGGTGGAAAGACAAACACGAGTGAATTCCTCAGGGCCATCATCGCGGCCATGGCTCTGGAGGCTATTGCCTTGACCCTGAGTTCTTCCCTGTCCCTCAGTTTCCAGTCCTTGAGTTTTATGAATACCATGCCATTTGTCTGGGCCCTCCCAGAGAACCCGAAGCCAGCCACAGTGAGGCAAGACTCCACCACGTCCCTCTCCCTCTCCATGAAGTAGTCCTTTATTCTGTCCAGAACCTCCTGGGTTTGCTCCAGGGTGGAGCCAGTGGGCATCATCACCTGTGCAAGGAGGGTTCCCTGATCCTCCTCCGGGAGATAGGCAGTGGGCATGCGAAGGAAGAGAAAACCCAGGGATGCCACGATCACGAGGTAAAGGAGACAGAACCGGACTTTCCTGGAAAGGGCCCAGCCCACCACCTTCACGTATTGGTCCCTGTTCTTGAAGAACATCCTGTCGAACCAGGAGAGAAAAGGACGGAGGAAGAAGACTGCTTGTCCGTGAATGCCATGTCCTGGGGGAACGGGTTTGAGAAGGGAGGCGCACAATACCGGAGTGAGAATCAAGGCCACGAGAACCGAAAGGAGCATGGCCGCCGCTATGGTTATGGAAAACTGCCTGTAAATGACACCTGTAGAGCCTCCGAAGAAGGCCATGGGGCCGAAGACCGCTGAGAGCACGAGTCCTATGCCAATGAGGGCGCTCGTTATTTGGTCCATGGACTTGGCAGTGGCCTCTCTGGGATCGAGGCCCTCCTCCCGCATTATCCTCTCGACGTTCTCCACAACCACTATGGCGTCGTCCACAAGAAGACCGATTGCCAAGACCATGGCGAACATTGTGAGCATGTTCACGGAGAAACCGAAAAGCCAGAGAACCGCGAATGTCCCCAAGAGCACCACCGGAACCGCTATTGTGGGAATCAAGGTGGCCCTGAAGGTCCCTAGAAAGAGATACATGACCAAGAATACGAGGACTATGGCCTCAAGGAGTGTCCTGACAACCTCTTCTATGGCCACCCTCACGAAGGGGGTTGTATCGTATGGATACACGACCTTCATTCCGGGGGGAAAATACCGGCTCATTTCTTCGAGCTTTTTCTTGACCGCATCCGCTGTGCTCAGGGCATTGGCACCGGAGGCCATCCTGATGGCGAGCCCGGCTGTGGGCTTTCCATTGTAGAAGGCTTGCACATCGTAGAACTCTGTCCCCAGCTCTGTGCGGCCTATGTCCTTTATTCGAACAATGGATCCATCCTGATTCACCCTCAAGGGAATGGAAGCGAACTCCTCTGGGGTCTTGAGGAGGCTCTGGACCACTATCGAGGCATTGAGCCTCTGGCCCTCCACAGCAGGTGTGCCACCAAATTGGCCTGCCGAGACCTCCACGTTATAGGCCTTCACAGCCCGAATCACGTCCTCGATGGTCAAGCCGTATTCCGTCAGTTTGTCAGGATTGAGCCATATGCGCATGGCATACTGGGTGCCGAAGTTCTCCACTTCTCCGACACCGGGCACCCTTGCCAGGACCTTTTCCAGGTTGGATTGGGCGTAATCTCTGAGGTCATTGCCGTCCATGCTCCCGTCCTCTGAGATGAGCCCAACTATCATGAGGTAGTTTCTCGTTGCCTTTCCCACTGCAACTCCCTGTCTCTGAACCACCTCTGGGAGGCTGGCCATGGCAAGCTGGAGTTTGTTCTGCACTTTGGCCCAGGCCAGATCGGGGTCGGTTCCGGGCTCGAAGGTGAGCTCTATCCTGGAGGAGCCAGAGGAGTCGCTCGTCGCCGAGAGGTATATCATTCGGTCGAGACCGGTCATCTTCTGTTCGATGATCTGGGTGACACTGTTCTCGACAGTCTCCGCAGAGGCACCTGGATAGAAGGCTTGCACGTATATGGATGGAGGGGCTATTGGAGGATACTGGGAAACAGGAAGGTTGTAGATGGCGAGGGCCCCTGCCCCCATTATGATTATGGCTATCACCCAAGCGAAGACAGGCCTCTTGAGAAAGAATCTCGAGAGCATTATCAGCCTCTTGTCAGGGATTTTCGCGGTGATTCAGCGGGAACTGCCCTCACCTGCATCCCGGGCCTGACCTTTATGAGACCCTCCACTATCACCTTTTCCCCTGGCTCCACCCCTGATGTGACAAGCCACGCGTCCCCTATGGCCCTCTCTATGGAGAGGATCCTGGGCTCGACTTTCCCCTCGGGGTTGACCAAGAAGGCCACAGGGTTTCCCTTGGGGTCCCTGGTTACGGCTTGCTGGGGGACGAGTATGGCGTCCTCTTTCACTCCCTCCTTCACTATGGCCCTCACGAACATGCCCGGAAGGAGGAGATGATGGGGATTGGGGAAGAGCATCCTCAAAATGACCGAGCCCGTTGTGGGGTCCACTGTAACATCCCTGAACTGAAAGGTCCCCTCGAGGGGATAACGGGATCCATCTTCCAGGATGAGGCCCACTTTGTTGTCCTCCTGGGAGCCGGCCTTGAGGTTCCCTTTCTCGAGCTTTTCCTTCAACCTCAAAAGGTCGGCTGTGGATTGAGGGACATCCACGTAAATGGGATCCAATTGCTGGATCGTAGCCAGGGGAAGGGGCTGATAAGCCGTCACTATTGCTCCCTCAGTGACATTGGACCTCCCTATCCTCCCGGATATGGGGGCAGTTATCCTCGTGTATCCCAGATTGATGCGAGCGCTTTCGACCGCCGCCTTCCAGTAGCGGACCTCGGCCTCGGCTTGTTTCAGGGCAGATGAGGCGTCGTCATAGTCTTGTTGGCTCACTGCCTTCTGCTCTACGAGGGCCTTGAGCCTCTCCGCTCTCGAGCGGATGGCTGGTACATTGGCCTCCGCCCTGGCCAAGGCAGCCAGAGCATTGTCCAGGGCCGCCTGATAAGGAGCAGGGTCGATCTGATAGAGGAGCTGGCCCGCCTTGACATCCGATCCCTCGATAAAGAACCTCTTCTGGATGAGGCCGTTAATCTGAGGCCTTATCTCAGCTATCCTGAAGGCAGATGTCCTGCCAGGAAGCTCGGTGGTGAGGACAACTGGCTCCTTTTCCAGGACCACTATCCCAACTTCCACAAGGGGAGGTGGAGGTGGAGAGCTCTGGGTTTTCTCGCATCCCATCTGGGTGAGAAGCCCCAAGAGAAGAAGGAGCTTGCCCCCGCGGGAAAATATCCTCCTCATTTGCCCACCTCCTTTACAGACGGCTTGATAATTCCACGAAGGTAGCGGATTTCCCGTCATCTTTTCAGTATCCCGTGGAGGAGAATCTTCAGGATGGAGTCAGGATCTCTCAAGGAGGAGCGTTCCTCTGGGCTTTCGAGCCAGAGGAGGAGGGCCGCGTTGACAATGTTCTCCAGGCCAAGGGCAAGAAGCATTGGGTCGGCCACATCCTGAAAAAGGCCCTTGTCCATCCCCCTTTTGAAAACAGAGGCTAGATTTTCCATGAATTGCTTGTAGAGCTCCTGGATTTCAGGGTCCAGCCCTGCTGTGAGGTGAAACCTCGCTTCCTGGGTCACAGTGAGGTAGAGCTTTACGACTTGGACATTCTCTGTGAAGACCCGTATCTTGGCCTCGAGATAATTCCTGAGCTTCTCGATCTCGTCTCTGCCCCTCTCTATGGCTTCGGAGACTGCTTTGTGAAACTTGCGTGCCTGGTCCAGAAGGAGCTCCCTGTAAAGCTCCTCCTTGCTCCTGAAGAAGCGGTAAAGGGTACCCATGGCGAACTCGGTCTTTGTAGCTATCTCCTGCATGGAGACATTGTGGTATCCCTTCTCGGAAAAAAGACTCAAGGCAGTATCCAGGATCTCCTGTCTCTGCCTGAGCCTCTCCCTCTCTCTCCTGGGAAGCCTTTGCTCTTCCATCATCTGCTAGAATCCGTCCGAGAAAAAGAGCTTTTGAACTCTCATTCACAGTTTAGAATCGTAGTTCACATTTTGCAAGGGCATTCCAAATCCCGAGGTAGATCCCCGCCTCGCTCAAGAAGTCTTTGGCCGAGGAGATCTCTCTCAAGTGGACAACCTCAAGGCCCCCTTTGGAGGAAGGAAGCCATGGCTTGAGGTGGAACTCGCCCGAGGATGAGGAGGCCTTGGAGGCTCAAGCCTCCAGGGTCAAGGGCTTAGGAGGATGGGCCTGGCTATCTTGTCATTGCAATTTCCCTACCTTCCTTTGAGGAGAGAGTCGAGCTCCCTTTCCATCTTGGAGATGAGGGAGGTTATGGAGCTTACAGTTTCCTTTTTCATGGTCTCGCTCACCGAAGCCACATTTACGCGAACAGGTATGTTACCTAGCTTGAGCACCTTGCCTGTGAGGAGCTCTTCCAATCTCCTTTTCACCACCAGAACCCCGTTTTTGCCAGTGAAAGGAAGTATGAGGAGAATCCTATTCTCATCCAGGCATCCCACGAGATCTGTGTCCCTGAGCCGGGGAAGGATCTCTTCCATCACGAGATTTCGAACCTCGTGGGGCTTGACGAAGCCCAGAGGCACTGGCTTGAGGGAGACCGCCTTCTGGACGCCCATCAGGACAAGGGAACAACTGTAAGGGTACCTCCTTATGAGCCTCGCCTCTTGTCTCAGCCATACGAGGATCCCAGTCCTGTTGTAGCAGCCCTTGGGGACCTTCTGGATGTCCACCTGGGGCTTCACAACTGAGACCTGCTGGGAGGACAACTCCTTGAGGGGCTCTATGTCCGCACCCTGTGCCTTGAGTTCTTGCATTATGAGTTGAAGGATTCGTGCCTGATGCTTCTGGTCGGAATATGTCCTCTTTACGGATCCCAGTATCTCATTGGGGTCCAAGTGAGGCAAGCCCTCCTCTCCGCCTACAAAGACCCTGAGGGCCCACTTTCTCCTGGCCTCATCGAGCTGTTGAGGGATCCTCCTCTGGGCCTCCTCCTTGACGATCTCCATCACAGAGCTCCTCTTGAGCCTCCTCTCCAGCTCCTGGATGAGCTCCCTCTGGATCGCCTCGATTATCTCGGGAAGCCTCTCCTCCCCTTGGGGACCCTCCTGGCATGCCGTCTCCACCGCCATGCTCGCGCTTATCTTCTCCACGTAGTCGACCAATATCTGGGTGAGAAGATTGGTGTCGTTCTCTCTCCCCAGCGATCTGAGTTCAGCCGCCATTACAATGAGCTCGGCAGCGCTTTTGGGATCTTTTCTCATCTCTGCCAAGAGCTCCCGGGCAGAGACCCCTATCTCCTCCGCCCCCTCTTCTATTATGAAGGCTAGCTCCTCGCTCTGGAGTTCCTTCTCCAGCTCTTTGATGAGCTGGAGGTAATCGGCCAATTCCATTCCATCGGCCAAGAGGGCCTCCTTGAGCTTTGGAAGAAGCCTCTTCAGCTCCCTCACATCGGGCATCATCCTCCTTATTATCTGGGCTAGCCTCTTGACAGAGATCTGCCCTTTTCTGTACTCCTCCCTCACGAGCTGGACCATCACTCCGTCTGTCAGCTCATCGAGCTCCCTTGTTATGGCCTCCTCTTCCAGGGCCTCCCCCCTCTCCCTCCTCTCCCTGACACCCTTTTGGATCTCCTCCTTGAGCTTGAAGGTCGCAGAAACGAGGGACTGGAGGGGCTGAGTGCCCAAGAGTCCCCCCTCGGGGCCTTCCACCTGGGCCCTGAGATGCCTTATCCCTTCCAGGATCGCTTGGCCAGCCTGGGACGTAGATCCATCGGGTCCCTTCCCCTCTTCCACACCCATCAAGATTCGACTCACCTCGATGGGATCCTCCTGGAGCCGCATGAGGGTCAAGGCCCCCAAATAATCCATGAGCCCGGCCTCATAAGGAGAAGCTTCCTGAGTCGGTGTAACTCCTTCGGGCTTCTGGGATGGTTTCACTGTCTGGTCCACTAGGACCTGACCCCAGAGAGCCCCGCCCGTTGACCTGAGAAGCTCCTCTCTGTCCACTACCTCCTCATCGGCTGTGACCTTCTTGAAGAACACATGGTTGATCTTGATCTTCTCGACCCCTACGGAGACGAGGGCCTGCTTCATGGAATCGGCTGTGGGAAAGGTCTTGGGATCCCCGAAGACCCTCGCGAACTGGGCCACATCCCTCTCTCCTGTTCCCCTATCGAATGAGACCGACTGAACGGCTGTCTTCTTCATGTGAAGGACAAGCCTCTGGGTATTGACCCTGGGATCCAGGGGTTCCTCTTCCACGTAGATCCTTTCCCTGTCCAGGACCAATGTCAGTGGGGTCACGAATGCGAGCCCTTCTGCCACAGCTTGGCTCAGAAAGCGTATGGCCTCAGCCGTGCTGGGGTGATTCATGTGGTACATGGCCACCCTGTTGTACATCAAGTTGAAGGCCCGACCCACCTTGTCCGCAACTGTCTTGGGAAGGCTCTCCCTCATCTATCCCCTGGAACCCCCTCCTTGGGTTTCAGCTCCAAGCCCCATCCCTGTCGCGGAAGCGCTTGGATGCGTATGCCTTCAGAGCTGCTGCGAATTCGCCACAGCTCTGGAATCGGTCTTCGGGTCTCAATGAGATGGCCTTGAGGATTATCCCCTCGAGCTCCTCATCTACCCTGGGGTGGCATTCCGACGGTCTCTTGCAAAACATCCCGAGAGGCTCCGATATCTTCCTCTTCCTAAGCCTTTCCACAGGCTCGGGATACAGGGGAAGGGCTGGGACCGCCATCTCGAAAAGTATCACCCCCACAGCGTATATATCCGCCCTCCCATCCACTTCCTGTCCCGATGCCTGTTCAGGCGCCATGTAGAGGGGTGTCCCCAATGCTTTCCCCTGATCAAGATCCTCTCCCCTGAGCTCCCTGGCTATTCCGAAATCCGAAATGAGGACCCTTCTGGTCTTGCTCTCGAGGAGGATATTCGCCGGCTTTATATCCCGATGGACCACCTCCTCATCATGGGCATAGGCCAATGCATCCAGAACCTGCAACAAGATCCCGATGCCCTCTGCCAATGGGAACAGCCTCTTGGAGGGGATGGGGTGTTTTCTGACCCTCTCCATCATCTGGCCGAGAGACATTCCCCTGACAAGCTGCATCACCATGAAATAGAGGTCCTCCGTCTCTCCTACCTCGTAGATGGGGACTATGTTGGGATGGGTCAAAATGGCAGCTGTCTCGGCCTCCTGTCTGAAGCGCAAGGATGCAATGGGATCCACTATGAGGTCCTTGGGAAGCACCTTCACCGCAACGGGCCTTTTGAGGGTCGTCTGGTAGCCCAGAAAAACCACTCCCATGCTCCCCCTGCCGAGCTCCTTTATGAGCTTGCAGGTCCCCAGCGCTGCGCCAGTGAGGTGATCCAATGAGACCCGAGGCAATCCCACAGCCCGCTCCTCTTTCGAGAAAGATCGAGCCACCCCTACCTTCGGGGCTATAGCTCCCTTCTGTTCTCTATGGCCTTCTCCAGGGTGACCTTGTCCGCGTACTGGACGTCTCCTCCTGCGGGAAGGCCATATGCTATCCTGGTGACCTTGACCCCCGTTGGTTTCAGCAACTTGGCTATGTAAAGAGAGGTCGACTCCCCTTCCACCGATGGATTTGTGGCCAGGATCACTTCCCTTATGGTCCCCTTTGTTACCCTCTCCACGAGCTCCTGAATCCTGAGATCCTCTGGCTCGATCCCGTCGAGGGGGGAGATCACTCCGTGGAGAACGTGGTACTTGCCAGTGAACCCACCACTGGATTCTATGGCCATGAGGTCTCCTGGCTCCTCCACCACGCATATCTGGGAGTCGTTTCTCCTGGGATCCCTGCAGATGGTGCAAGGATCTTCCTCGGTATAGTTGAAACAGACGGAACAGGTCCTGAGCTTGCGCTTGAGGTCCACCAAGGCTTGAGAGAGGGCTTCCACTTCCTCAGCAGGTGCCTTGAGAAGGAAAAGGGCTAGACGAGTCGCGCTTTTCTCCCCAATGCCTGGGAGCTTCACCAGTCTCTCTATCAGGTGTTCCAGCGGCTTGGCAAGTTGGGCCATCTCCTTTTCCCCCTCATCAAGTCATAAGTCCGGGTATCTTGCCCATCAAGCCCGCTGGGACTATCTTGCTCATCTCTTCTCTGACCATCTCCTGGGTTCTCCTTTTGGCCTCAGAGACTGCGGCCAATATGAGATCCTGGAGCATCTCAACTTCCTGGGGATTCACCACCTGTGGATCTATCTTTAGCTCCACTAGCTCCCCATGGCCATTCATCACTGCCCGAACCATCCCCCCTCCGGAGGAGGCCTCTATCCTCCTTGCCTCGAGCTCCTCCTGAAGACGCACGATCTCGGATTGGATCTTCATCAACTTCCCTATCTCCCCGAACCCTTTCACCCCTTCACCTCCAAATTCCCCTGCCCCAGTATTGAAAAGACCTCACCGGCCGAAGCCTTGGCCCCAAGACTCCTGCCCGGGAGGATCGCACCGAAGCTCCCCCCTGTGGGATAAACCCGTATCCTTGGCCCTCGAGCCATCATGACCCTCACCTCTTGCCCCAAACCCATCGGCCCCGAAACTTGTCCTGGGAAGAGACGATTCAAATTTCCTCACTTTGTCCCCTAGGTTCCTCGATCTCCACAAGCCTTGCCTTGAAAATCTCAACTGCCTTCTGGACAAGAGGGTGAGATCTAACCTCCTGGCTCTTTCTTTTTGCCGAATTGGACTCCCTGGAATGGTTACTGTTGTCCAAAACTGGCACAACCTTGGTCCCCTTCCCGAAGAATTTGTCACAGGCCTCCCTCAAGTATCTGCCATTTTCCCCGGAATTCAGGGACTCCACGTGAAAGGTGCTGGGCAGGGCGACAACTAGCCTCCCATCCGATGAACAATCCATGAGCCTTCCCTGCTCGAGAATGGAAGCAAGGGAAGGCTTCTTGTCCCTCAGGGACCCTATGAACTCCTGCCACTTCTGGAAAGGGGGTAAAAACTCAGCCCGCGGGCCTGATACCTCCGACTCGATTGGTCTTGCCTCTCCCCTGGGCTCTCTGGAGAGGTACTTTTCTGCCAAGTCCTCTAGCCTTTCTATGAGTTCCCTGGCATCCACTGTCCTCTCGAGGGTTGCCAAGCGCACAAGGAGCATCTCCATCACGTACCTGGCATTTGCCGATCTCCTCATGTCCTCCTCTGCGGAGACCACTATCTCGAACCAAAGTTGGAGATCATCCAGGGTCACCCGCTCCGCCTGTCTTCTCAGCTCTTCCAATTCGTGCTCCGGCACATCCACGAGGGAAGAGGCCTTCTCCACCACCTTGACGACCATGAGATTCCTCAGATGCTCGACGAGTCTGTAATAGAAGTTCTGGAGAGAGTATCCCTCTCGATAGAGCTCCTCGGCTATTTCCAGGCACCGGGCCGGATCTTCCTCTATCACCGCCCAGATCGCCCTGTGGGCCCAGTCGCTGGGGAGCATCCCCAACACTTCGGTCAGGGCTTGGGAATCTATCCGAGTGCCCGAATAGGCGACGAGCTGATCCAGAAGGCTTTGGGCATCCCTCAGACTCCCCTCTGAGTGCTTGGCCAATGCCCTCAACGCGTTCTCCTCTATCTCTATTCCTTCGGTCTGGCAGATGAGCCTCAATTGGCGGACGATCTCCGCCACTGGTATTCTCCTGAAGTCGAACCTCTGACATCTAGAGAGTATAGTGGCCGGGACCTTTTGGATCTCAGTTGTTGCCAGAACGAAGATCACATGAGGAGGTGGCTCCTCCAAGGTCTTGAGGAGGGCGTTGAAAGCAGCGAGGGAGAGCATGTGAACCTCGTCTATTATGTAGACCTTGTATCTTCCCCTCGCTGGCCTATAGCGAAGGGCCTCCCTTATATCCCTTATGTTCTCCACACTTGTGTGGGATGCCCCGTCGATCTCCTGCACATCCACTGAGATCCCCTGGGTTATCTCCGAGCAAGAGGAGCAGAGTCCACAGGGCTCCGGGGTTGGACCATGGTCGCAATTTACGGCCTTGGCAAATATCCTAGCCACAGTGGTCTTCCCCACTCCCCTGGGGCCGCTGAAAAGATAAGCATGCGCTATCCTCCCATGCCTCAGGGCGTTCTGGAGGGTGGTGGTCACGTGACCTTGACCTACGACCTCTTGGAACCTCTGGGGACGCCACCTGCGGGCCAATACTGCGTAAGCCATGGAGCCTTTCCTCGCCCAGAACGGGCCCTCATAAGCGGTTAGGAAGGAAAGATAGGTGGATAGGGGTGATAGCTAGGCGCCCCTGCAGCACCCGAGAAGGTTACGACCGCTGCTTCCTTCCGGACCTGACGGGGTTGGTAACCCCTCGTCGCACAGGACCCAGCTACCACCCCTGTCCACCCATCCCCATCCCCTGATCCTCATCTTTCCGTTCCAACTCCCCCTTTTCCCTCAGATTTCGGCCTTGCCCTTACGGTTGCGTGGCGGAGAGAGAGGGATTCGAACCCTCGGTACACCTTTTGGGTGCACACACGATTTCCAGTCGTGCCCCTTCGGCCATCTCGGGCATCTCTCCGTCTATGAACTCCCATTTTCCCTTTCGATCCCTTGGCGGAGAGAGAGGGATTCGAACCCCCGGTCCACCTCGCGGTGGACAACTGATTTCGAATCAGCCGCCTTAAGCCAGACTCGGCCATCTCTCCGTCCCAAAGGGCTTATCACCCAGGAAAACCCCTCACATGAAGTTTCCCTAAGAGGACCTCGAGGATTCCCCCTTGCCAAGGACTCATCCCAGCCTATCCCTCTTCTCACCCTGCAAGCCATCTTTAGATCGTCTGAGTTTTCTGAAGAAGGCTCTCATGAGGGCCGTGGACTCCTCCTCGAGGACCCCTCCGACCACATCCACTTTGTGGTTGAGCCTCCCATCCAGGTGAACCGAGTACAGGGAGCCAAAGGCCCCCCCTTTGGGCTCCCTGCACCCGTATATGACCTCCTTCAGTCTGGCCAAATGTATGGCCCCAGCGCACATGAGGCATGGCTCCACCGTCACATACATTTTCGCCCCATTGAGCCTATAATTTCCCACTGCCTCACATGCCCTTCTCAAGGCCAGGATCTCAGCATGGGCCGTGGGATCACAGAGCCTCTCGCACCCATTGTGGGCGCTGGCTATGACCCTCCCATCCAACACTATGATCGCTCCCACAGGGACCTCCCCCTCATGAAATCCTCTCACAGCCTCCCTCAGTGCAAAGCGCATGAATGCCCTGTGGGGGTGAGATGGGATGGAAGAGGCGCCCTCGAGGAATCCGTTTTCCAAAGATCCCAGTGGGATGTTCCCTCTCATCTCTCTAAGGATAGAACATGGTCCCCTCGGTGATCAACCCTGAGGCGCAAAGGAGGGTTTCTCTCGAACCTCAGCTTCCGAGTCCGTGGAGAGGGCCGTGAGGTCGTGTCTCATCTCATAACGGGACCCCATGAGGATCACTTGCTTGCCTCTTCTGGTCTTGGGATTTATGAGGAGGGGAGCCAGGAGATTGGCCGTGACTTTCCTCGCCTCCCTGTGGACCCTGACAATGGAGAGGACCGCCGCCTCCCCCACCTCCCCAATCCCCAACTCCCTCAGCTCCTCCTCGGGGATGGAACCCAAGTAGTCCTCATCGACTAGAAGGGGATCTATGACAAGAAAAGCGAGAGCGCCGTCTTCCAGGTTCTGCAACCAGT
>Ga0272449_1003691_pt1 | contig 12954 bp, 19 predicted proteins | sample YNPCB0241_FD_198679 | JGI IMG/M metagenome (GOLD analysis project Ga0272449, IMG submission 198679) | Hot spring sediment microbial communities from Yellowstone National Park, WY, United States - YNP-CB-024-1 | ecosystem: Environmental > Aquatic > Thermal springs > Hot (42-90C) > Sediment...
ACGGTTTGAAGCCAAGTGCCACATTATCTCTAGTCCTAAGGGGTAGGTCTGTGGTGGCCGTTTTTGGTCGGGTCAAATGGGCGGTGAGGGAATCACTGCCAGAAAATCAGCCGGTGTAAGTTTTATCTAAGGAGGCAGCCATGAGTTCTGATTACTACCAAAAAATGATAATAGCCGATTCCGAGGACATTAACACGTATCTTGAACAACTTCAACCAACAGGACAAGGGAGAGACGCACAAACGAAAGGTTTCTTGCAATCATTTGCCGATCTGCTGAGACAAATCTGCACAATAATGGATAAGGAACTTGTTTTGAGGATTTTGCGTTACACAGAGGTGGCTCCCGGAACGCCCGACAGTGTAGGCTTTCTGGAGGTTTTGTTTCTTACTACCGGACCTGTCCCGGGTCTTTGCTTGATAAGTGGACATGGATACAACAACATAGAAACGATAAAAATACAGATACTACCTGAACTGTCGTTTGAGCAAGAATCGGCTGTCAAAAACTGGATCTCCGGGGTATCTGCCCCTCCCACGACTCTTCTGAATTCAACAGTATCTACATGGCAAGAACAGGTGGGAGGAGACAAGTACGAACGAGTGCCTTTGAAGTACAACAATCCCGAGATGGTTTTTGCCCCATGGGTGTCCCCTTTTGTTTCCCCTCCTCCTAAAATAACCGGGCCGTTCGTACGGGAAATGGTAAAGTATTTGCGATTTGCTTTCGGTTACCGAGGCACACCAGCAATATACTATAAGGGCATCGCATCATTTCCTGACGCAGACGGCAGGTGGATTATCTTTGGGTTTGCAAAACCGGAAGAGATTAACCTTCATGCGAAGAGGATATGGATTGGAGATGACCTGTACAACACGCTCCCTGTAGGCCTGATGGGACGACAACACGAGTGTGTTTATCTCAGCGGCGGAGATATTAAAATCTTTCCTGTGCCGAACGGTGTTTATCAGGTCCTGGCTTTTGCTCCAAGCGCTTTTCTTCAGGTAGAACAGGATCGGACTGGCATGTGGAAAACCCGTTTTCACAATGCTTGCCTGATAATTCCAAAAAACCCCCAAACGGCCTTGCCCCCCGCAGAAACGATGAATGCTATCCTTTCGTACCAGGGTGCCCAACAAAACATACGCGAGGTTGTGAAAAAGATATGGCCCCACATCATTCCGGCGTTCTGATCAAGGCACACACAGGAACGCGAAAGATGTGACCATATCTAAATGCGGGTCTGTGTTGTGTGGGCTCACGGAGGCGAAGTTGCGAGAAATCCAGGAAGGTCCGGAAGAACTGTGACGCCAGAGCAGCAGAGCAACGCGGAGCGGCAAAGAGCACTGGGGGCCATCGCGACGCCTTCGGGCCTGGTAAACTTTATGGTCTCCCTGGTGGCGCCGTCTCGCCCCCGTATGCGTGTGCTGGAGCCGGCTTGCGGCAACGCCCCTTTTCTTAGCGCGTTCGCGGAACGGTATGGCTCTCTCCATGAACTGGTCGGGGTGGATATAGACCCGGCGGCTGTGGAGCAGGCCCGGCGGCGAATTCCCTCTGCCACGATTCTGGAAGCGGACTTTCTGCTCTGGCAACCCTCTGAACCGTTTGATCTCATCATCGGTAACCCTCCCTACGGGATTATCGGCGATGCCTCACATTATCCCATCCACATCTTTAAAGAGCGGAAACACCTGTACAAGCAGCGGTTTCAGACCTGGCGCGGTAAGTTTAACATCTACGGGGCCTTCATAGAGCATGCCGTCCGTTTACTCCGCCCCGATGGCAGGCTGGTTTTCGTTGTTCCGGCAACCTGGCTGGTACTGGACGACTTTGTCCAACTTCGGCAATTCCTGGCCCGTGAGGGGCGTCTGGATGTGTACTATATGGGCCGTCCTTTCCCAGGCCGAAGCGTGGTCGCGGTGGTTCTGGTCCTAGAGCGAGGGAAGGGGGGATTGGCCTTGTATGACGGAAGGAGACGGATGCTGGTTGTGAGGAAAGCATCATATGGAGGTGAACTGATCCGGTTTGAAACCCCCGAGGCCCTCGCTTTTGAGCGTGGAGGCATTCCGTTGGGGGAACTGGTGGACATTTATTTCGCTGCCCGAAGTCCGGAAATCCGCTGCCACCCCTCGGTCTCTTCGGGGGCAGGGGAGGGGCTGGTGCCCGTTCTGACCGGTCGCAACCTGAAGCCTGGCTGGATTGATTATGAGCGTTGTTACTCCGGTCTCTGGATGCCGAGGGAGGAGGCGCCGTCGCTACGGTTTTTCTATGCCTTCCCCCACATCGTTGTTGGTCATACCAAGGGTGCTCGCGTGGTGGCCGCGCGGGATAAGTGCTGTTACCCCTGGCGGGAGGAATTTCATCTGGTACCAAAGGTCAGTGGACTGGACGAGGAAGAGATGGTCCGATATCTGAACAGCGAACCAGTCCAGCAGTACGTGCGCACTCTGTATCGGGACGTTGTGCCCCATCTAACGATGACACAACTTCTTCGGGTGCCTGTACCGCCGGAACTGTTCCCGGCCCTCCCACGGGCCCGTTGATTGAACCTATGGGAAGAGATTCTTGAGGAAGAGAGTTCCAGTCATCGTCGGCGTTTGAGCAATTCCTGGAACCCATTCCGCTGGAACAGTATCATCAAGAATTAACGCCCGTCAAACCGTGGGACAGAACCTATCGCCTGACTTGAATCCGCTGCCCGATGTATACAGGGCCTTCTGGGTAGAGGAACTTGTCCCATTTTTGGACCATGAAGCGTTTTCTGAAAAATGGTGAAGTTGGCTACCTGACCCCGCCAGGTGTGTTCATCAGACTACGAAGGCTCTTTTCTCCACACCTCAAAGCAAGAGGCTTCGCATCACAGCAATCTGATAGTAATAAGGAAGAGCAGGCAATCGTCCCAATATCAGGAGGTGAATAAATGTACGGCGTTTTCTTGGCCAAGCCTGAAAGAAATATCATAGAGAAAGCGCTGGAGCCTTGGTCGCCCCCGGCACAATCTGGTCGTTGGTTTGTTGCAGGGAAAGAAAATGAGCCGAACAGGCAAAAAATAACATGTCGTGTACCCCCGTCGCTTTGGTGGAATCTCCTTAGAGAAAACAGCAAAGAAATTGCCGCTGTGATGGTTCTTTTTTGCTACAAAAGACACCCGTTTCATTGTCTTGTTCCCACTGGTATTACAGGAAATATGTGCGTGTGGAACGCCTGCGTATCAGTTCCTGTGGAAGGAGAAGGCATACTTCTTTTCCATACACATCCTAACAGCGAAAACCCAACCCCCTCACATATAGACCTCCGTGCAAGTGCACAGGTAGGCTGGCAGGTTGTTTCGGGAAGTTTTTTCTTGTCCTTGTCTCCTCTGTCTATACAATCCAATGTGGTCTTTTACTGTGATGAAGAAAGACTTGAAGCCCGAATGGTTTTGGTGCCTCAAAGGGTTAGCGCAAGAACAAAGGAGAGGAAATGATTGTCTTGTATGTGGATGGTCTTTGCGAACCAATCAACCCCGGGGGCATTATGGCGTGTGGGGTTGTAGCCTATCGGGGCAAACAAAGAATTCTCGAAGCATCAACGGCATGGGCATCCACCCCCTCTTCCAATAACATTGCCGAATACGCTGCCTGCATCCATGGGCTGAGGTTACTGTCCGATATGGGACTGACGAGTGAGGAGGTTGTGGTGTGTTCAGACAGCCAGTTGATGGTGCGCCAAATAAACGGCGAATACGCCGTACACTCCGAGAACATCGCTGGGCCATATTATCAGGTTCAACAGCTAGCCAGTCTCTTTCATAAGATTCGCTTTAGGTGGGTTCCGCGGGAGCAAAACACAGAGGCTGATGCACTCAGCCGCCAGGCTTATAAAGCATGGATTGAGGAAAACCCCGAACTGTTTCGGGAGCGCTACGGTACATACATGGCATCCCAAAAGCAGATTGCCTTCTTGCGCAGGCTGAACATCACACCTCCACCCTACGTCTCCAAGCAAGAGGCATCACGGCTGATCGGTGATGCTCTGAAGCATGGAAAATCCCCATCTCGGCATTCTCGGTTGGGTCGGTGCAATTTTGAGAAGGATGAATAACTTGGTTTTCTTTCCTGTTTTCAGTGTTTCCGGTTGAATCAAGGGGCAACGTAATGCTTTGCGTGTTCGTGCCAGCGAGGGCGTAATACTGGGGAACATGTGCCGGTCAGCGAGGGCAGTAGGTCGGCCAATTCGGCCCGATGCTGTTGTGGCGTGTGTGCGGGCGAAGAACAACGTGGAAAACCGGAAAGAGACGCCAGATATTGCGGGGGCACTGGATGTCCCGAGAAAACCGTAGGAGGTGAGCAATGCACTACGACGAGCGAACCCAAAAGGAGTATGCCATCATCTGCAACCGATGCGGCAAACGGGGCCCTTGGGGCCTTTCCAAGCAGGAAGCCAAAGAACTGGCAGAACAGGACGGCTGGCAGATGAAAGACGGGCCCCTCTGCCCGGAGTGCCGTCTCAGGGAGGAGCAAGAAATAGCAATATATAACCTTCGGGTGGACCCACTGGTGAGGGAAGCGTACCAGTATGCCCAGTCGTTCCAGAAAGAACATCAGGATGGCAGGACTTACGTAAGGGGCCCGGCGGAAGTGGACGGCCTGCCCATTTACATCCTTTATTTCTGGTATCTGGCCCAGCATGGGGAAGCAGATTACCATTCCCTCGATGGCGTGGCGGTTTACAAGGTCAAAGAAGTGGAACGAACCCTTTTCCCTGACCTGCGCCGTGTGAGTGAGGTGGCGATCTGGGAAGAGAACGGCTTTGTGAGATACAGCGAAAGTTGCAGGGTGTAGCAGGTATTACTCAAAACCGCCTATATGCCGTTCATCGTCCCGCCAGGACAACAGTAACCTGGGTTATCTCGTTTCCGCGCCGGAATGAGACTTCCACCTCTTCCCCCGCTGACCTGGTCCGAATCTCGGATCGCAAATCGGAGCAACTGGCTACCTGATGATTGCCTATGGCGATAATCACATCGCCGACTTTCATCCCCGCCTGTTCCGCCGGAGTCCCCGGCACTACGCGGGTAATCCGCGCCCCATTCTCCGCGTCCTCACACTCCACTCCCAGCAACGCAGGGGCAGAGAACGAAGCAACGGTCGGAATTACTGGAGGGCCAGAAGGCTCAACGGTAACTGGCACGGCAGAGGGCGACGGGGCAACAGTCGATTCGGGAACGGGTATCTCTGCCGGCCCTGTGTCATTGGAGAGGGTGCTTGTTACCCCCAGCGCTACCAGACCCAGAAAAGCGCAAGCAAGACAGGTTTGCAGCGCGAGACCGGCCCAGCCAACAATAATTCCCGCCCTCGCCAGTCTATTGTCTCCTTCGCGCAAGGCCTTCTTCCCTAGCCAGATGCCAACAATCTGGCCAACAACCGGAAGAAGGCCGATTGTGCCTATCACACTTGCAATTAGCGAAATAGTCCCGGTATTCATCGGTCCTCCTTTTTAAAGATTTTCGCTCCTCCTTGTACTGTTATTTTACCAAAGACAACGAGAAGTGCCTGTTTGCCAATAAACCAAAGAAAGCCCCTGGCTTCTCAACCCGGGGCTTTTGATTAGAAGCCGGGAAGGGCCAAATAAAAAACCCCGGCGATAAGCCGAGGCTTTTATCTACAGGCCTAGCGGCAGGGGCATACCCTGCTACGTTTTTAGTGTCGCTTGCCCGAGGCCCCTGGCAGGTAGTCGCTTTTAGTTCTGCATTTTCCGAAGCGTCACCAGGGGTTCGTTACCTTCGCCATGGAGTATGAGAAGGCGGGAAGATGTGTGGAGTTGGCTCAGTCTGATATCCAACTGGAAAGGGAAGAGAGATGGAAAATAAAGTAGGCTGTAGAGGTACAGGGTAGTATCAGAGAAAGACCTCAGCGTTGCCTCTATTAGCCAGACCGAAAGTTCTGGATGAGGAGAAATCCGTGTGGACGTTCCCTGGTAAATGCCCCGCCCGTCCCCAAGTGTCAGCACTCCCCAGTCGACCAGAGAGGAGATGACCCCGCGAGCCGCGTAGTCCAGTGTTGTTCGTTCACCCCAGCGGGCCACCAGTTCTCGCTGCACCTGTGCCAGAGTGAAGCGGTCCTGGGACCGCAGGAGACGCCCTACAGTTGTCACCACATCTCGGAAGAAGGGATAGGCCAGAAGCGCCATTCCCCAATGCAGCCACAGACGCCCGGCATCGGGCACCTGTGACCACAGAGAAAGGGCCTCGTCCCGCATCGCGCAGTGCGCCTTCGGGACCCGCAACCAGATGCGGGTCAGGATGTTGACCGTCTTGTGCCGGGCGTCGGTCCCCTGGATTTCGCCCGCCAGGGCCCGATGCAGGGCGGCCCGGACAGCCGACAGGGCGGCGGGGTCCGGGCTCTCTCCCGGGCGGGTTGCATGCAGGGCTTCCCCAACGATCTCCGCCGTCCGGTCCAGCCAGGCCAGGCGGATCCGCCGGTCAAAACCAACAGAAAGATTTTGGGCTTCCCGCTTATAGGGCATATACTTCCTTGCCCTCCCGTGCGTGCAGCAGTGCAGCACGCACCTTTCGGGTGTACGCGCTGGCACGCCTGTATGCGCGCCAGAGCTCGCGCTGCTTGTTCGTGAGGGAGTTGGTGAACTTCTCCCAGACAAGAGAGCGCTGTTCTTTACTGTTCTCCCCCCTCCGAGCCCTGGAGCCCAAAAGCCAGTACTCTTGCCAGAGCTTGGTCTGCTCTGGCGAAAACGAGTCGCGGAATTCTCTCCACGCGTTTCGTTGATCGCGAAATGCCTGGCCAAGTAACCTTTCAATGTCATCAACCGACAGAGGAGGAGGGGAGAGTTCTTCTTTTGGAACAGCGACGTATGTGACTGTTCTCCTACGCAGGTAACGAGTTGCTCTCTCTTTAATTTGCCGCACCCGCTCCCGGGTGATACCCAACCCCCTCCCTATTTCCTCCAGCGTTTTCCCCTCCAGACACTGTAGAAAAACGCTTCTGTCCCGCGGCCTCAGTTCCCCGAGCGCAGCGCGCGCCGCATCGGAGAACCCGGGGAGGGGTTTGGCGCCCGGGCCAAAGAGCCGGACAGCAAGTTCCTCGTCGGTATCGTACGGAATTCTCTCTTCCATGGCCCAAACCTTTACTCTCCCTGAACGAGGACAAAACCCATCCCCGCTGCCTCGGCGGCGAGGCGGTCTGAGTCCTCGTCGCCGTAGAATGTCGCTGGCCGCCCCCGGGCCAAGAACTGTAGCCCCCAAGGAGACGGCTTGCGGGCATTAGGGGAGAAGGACAAAAAGATTATACCTTCGGGGATGGGGAAGGGGATGACGGGAATAGCCTTCCCAAAGCGGGCCAACGCCCGCCCCAGCGGGCGTTGCTCCTGCTTGGGATGGTACAGAGCCACCAGAGCCCGGCGGGCGCCGGAGATCCCCATCCCCACCCGCACCCTGTGCAGAGCCTGGCGCAAGGTGGGATACTTGTCTGCACCGGGTATCTTACACCAACGCAGGGGGACACCTCCTTGGTTGGTAAGGACCGCGTCCGCCGGGCCAGGGCGCGGCCCGGGGCAGGGGTCGTAGTTCCCCGGGAACCAGCGGGACAGGATCACCCCGTCTAAGTCGGAGATGGTCATCGTCATCCTAGCCCCTCCACTTTCTCCGTCTCACTCGGGGATGGGTTCTAACCACCCTCCATAGCAGCAATGCACATCGTCCCACTCCAATAGGAGGGCAAGTGTGGTCTGCCCCCAATTTACCACCAAAAACACATCCACCTCGCCCCCATCATAGTCGGGGCGGGAACTGAGGAACTCAAAGGCCGCCGCGCGGGCGGCCTTTTCGTACTTCTGGATCTCAACGCAAAGCTCGTCAAACCACCTCGCGTTGCTAACTATGGGCGGGGTGGCTTCTACGAGCACGTCCCAATCAGAATCCGGGCGCGCATCTCCTCGCGCCCGAGACCCAATCAACCTACAAGAAAACATATTTCCTCTTCCACCGCTTGCGAGCAGACACCCCACACGGGCTGGACATCGTGGCGGCCGATGGGAAATTGTGTCCTCTTCTTTCTCGCCTCCTCCCGGATGGCCTGGAGGTCCAGAATTTCAGCGACCTCGTGCGAGGGTGAGGCCCCCGCCATCGGCCGCATCCGGAAGCATGGGGGGAAATACCCCATCCGGCTGTGGAGTTCGGCCAGGAGCACCACGGCGATGAAGTTGAGGGACGGCGGGTTGACCAGCAACGGCAGGGTTTGCCACTCGGCAGGCGAAAGCCCGCAGGCATCGGCCAGCGCCACCACCTGGGGGACCAGCGGCTGCTGAGGGTCAATCTGGGTGGGGATCTCCACCATCCGATCCACCTTCTGGCCGATGAGGGCTTCCACCTGAGCGATGTGTTCCTGAGTCAGAGGATGGGCGAAGTTGAGCAAGAACATTTTTTACCTCCCAAATGGATTGCGGTCGAACAGAAGCAAGAAGTCGTTCCCCTTCAGAGGGACAGCATATACCTCCCCGGGGAAATTAATATCTGGGATATCTGGGGGATGCCCACAAATCTTAATCTTATATGCCGCCTCCCACCCTCGGGGTGGAAGAAGGGGAACGGGAAAGATTATCAGGGTGCGCATTATGGCACCGGTTACGATAGCCTCAAACTCGCGCCCACACCTTTTCTCCAGGGTGTGGTACAAGTTTTTTTCGCGCAATGCGTAAGCCCCAGGGTGGAGGTCAACCAGCCATCTCCCGCCGAGACCCACGTCATACTGGACTCCCCTCGCCATCGTGGAGTTGCGGGAGATTTTTACTTTGACCCTCCCTTCTTTGGGGAGGTCAAGACCCCAGAATCTTGTGATTCCTCCCCCCGAGGAGGGGTTAAAGACCGTGCGCACCTCCCTGCCGCAGAGTGGGCAGGTGTAGTCCACCCACCCCCTCAGGGGATGGTGGTCATCGGCCACCACGCCCAGATTATTCCGGCATTCCTCGCCCTCAATGTAGTGGGCGGGGTAGTGTCTGACAGCTAATTCCCTCAGCATCTCCACCCTGTTGTGGAGGCGGAGGCCTCTCAATATCGCAGCCTCTGCCTTCCTATTCATCTCTCCTCCTTTTGGTTGTTGCCCCCTCCCGCCGGGGTGGGCCTGGCAGGAGGGGGCGCGAATTTTAATCTTCGACGTAACCGCCTATTCGACTACCTCCCTGACATGGGGTGGTAAATCCTGGCTGGACTCCACCCACACAATCGGCATCCCCCAGCCCCGGGGGAGCCGTTCCTCGCCAGGGGCAGGAAAGACGGAGTCGTCCAGAACCCGGACTCCCCAGTCACCGCCCCACACAAGGAACCCCATCTCCCCAGAGGTGGTGCGGACATGCGCCACACTAACTGGGCATGTGCTCCCGCCGAAGAGCGAGCACCATCCCACCACCTGGTGCTCCTCCCCATCAGGGCCGAACGGGAGAGTCAAGGATTCTCCCCTCCACACCCCTCCGATTACCTCGAAGGTCATGAGAGGTAGCGAGCCACAATTTGTGTTTGGCTTCACGTAGACACTGATATTCATCTTTCACCTCCTTGCGGATGCCCCGCCGGTGGCGGGGCTGGCGGGAGGGGGAGCGAATTTAATCCTCGCCGCCTCTCGCTCCTGTTTTATTATGGAGCCATAGGCAGGCTTACTGCCCCCCCCAAAAATCTTCTCTGCTTTACGAAACGCCTCGTCCACGTCCCGGGCGACTACAGTTCCAAGAAATTTGCGGAACACTGTGTCGCCGATAGCGTTTTGCTCTTGGGCCGGGAGCTTGATACGGCTTAAGTCAATGTAATGCTTGGCGTTTTCGCCAGAGCTCCGCGGCCCAGGCTCGACAGCAACAAGATAAACAAACCAAGTCTCCATGGCAAACCTCCCATTTTTGGTTTAATGGGGGCCAGCCGTCCACCGGCCCTTTCTTCGTCCTGCGCGTGTTATACCGCATGCCGACCGTCCCTGTAGCCATCCCAGTAGCCCCTGCTCCCCGCATCCTCCGCAGCGCACTCAGCGGCGCGCAGGGTTTCCTTGTACTGGTACTCCAGGTCTTGCTCCAATTCGGCAATTTCCTGACGAAGCCTCTCGTTCTCCCTGCGAAGACGCTCGCATTCCTCACACCGATCTGGCTCCTCTGGCCGGTTGTGGCAGTGCGGGTTCGCGACCCGGCACATCATTTTGCTTACCAGAGGAGGTGCTGAATAAACATAGACAAAGAACTCGGGGTAGCGCTCCAGTCGCTCTGGCGGGGCGGCAAGCCGGGCCAGCACCTTGCCCACAGCCTGCTCTGCCTCGCTCTGGCTCGCCTCGTCTACCTCCACGACGCCCAGGAGTTCGTCTATCTCCTTGCCTCCGGGAACAGCGCCGCAAACGACCGCGAAATACATCTCACTTCCCTCTTGCCGTGATTGCGAGCACTCCGAGGTGTCGGAGGTCTCGCCCTGTGATGCGCCAGCAACCTGGCGCTGTACGTAACAAGCCGGGTGCACATCAGATCTCGCCGTGCTGTCCTATAAAGTATGGGACAGCACGGCGAGAGCCGATGCACACCCGGCTTGTGCAGGCTAGCTCTATGGCGCTTTTAAGCGCCCCCTGTCTCGGTGTGACACTTGCCATTTTCCCTCTTTTATGTTGGGGGGCCGGCCGTTCACCAGCCCCCGCTGGTATGTTGTGTCCTGAGAACGTGTCCACACCCTGGGCACAACTGGAGTGCCTCCATCTGCTCGTCTTGAACGAGCACGTTGAGAACGTGTCCACACTCTGGGCACAACTGGGGCACCTCCACCTGCTCGTCTTGAACGAGCACGTAGATGCCGTTCTTTCCGAGCGGGCGGTACCCACTCCGGCTGATGCCGTCGCCGTCCCAGACCTCCACAACTGCGAATGAGGTCCGGGGCCGCAAGAGATAGCTCTTTACACGCCGGAACCCATTGTCATTGTATGTTCCGGCAATCGGGTGCGCGTCAATTTCGCCCTCGATGACGCGCCACCCTGCGCTAAAGCCCCCAGAGCCAAAATATGATGCCCCCTTGCGGCAGACGAGCTCTCGTAGCTTTTCCATTGTCTCACCTCCTACGTTTTATATGTTTGATGTTGTTGCCCCTCCCGCCGGGACGGGCCTGGCAGGAGGGGGGGGCGAAACCTACCACGCAGGCTATCATTAAATTTTCGGCTATTCGCTTTGGGGCCGAAGGCGATACTCCTCCGGCCCCCGCGCGTGTTATGCTACAACACACGAATTTGTCAGGACTCTGGGCATTGACCGGAAAAATTCCCGTTTGGCGGGAGTGGGCGCGAAACTAATCCAATTTCCACAGCCGCACGGTGTTGTCCTCCGACCCCGATGCCAAGGTCCGCCCATCGGGGGAGAAGGCCACGCTCCACACCCAATTCGTATGCCCCTTTAGGATGCGCAAGGGTGTGCCATCCGCGGCCCGCCACAGCCGCACGGTTTTGTCACTCGACCCCGAGGCCAGTGTCTTCCCATCAGGGGAGAAAGCCACGCTTAACACCGAATCCGTGTGCCCCTCCAGGGTACGCAGAAGTGCACCGGTGGCAGCCCACCACAGCCGCACGGCGTTGTCCCCCGACCCCGTGGCCAGGGTCTGTCCATCGGGGGAGAAAGCCACGCTCAACACCGGACCCGTATACTCATCCAGGACGCGCAGGAGGGCGCCGTTCACAACTCGCCACAGCCGCACGGTTTTGTCATCCGACCCTGAGGCCAGGGTCTGTCCATCGGGGGAGAAGGCCACGCTAACCACCATATCGGTATGCCCCTTCAGGGTACACAGGCGAGTGCCGTCCGCAACCCGCCACAACCGCACGTTTTTGTCCACCGACGCCGAGGCCAGGATCTGCCCATCGGGAGAGAAGGCTACGCCCCACACCGGACCACCCGTATGCCCCTTCAGGATGCGCATCAGCCGCCCGTCTGCCACCTGCCACAGACGCACAGTGTAGTCATCCGACCCGGAGGCCAGGATCTGCCCATCGGGGGAGAAGGCCACGCTCATCACCCGATCAGTATGCCCCTCCAGGGTACGCAGAAGTGCGTTGGCGATCTGCCACAGTAGCACGGTGTTGTCCCACGACCCCATGGCTAGGGTCTGTCCATCGGAGGAGAAAGCCACGCTATACACTGGGCCTGTATGCTCTACCAGGGCAATCGAGGAATCGTCCACCTCCAATTCCATTTTTACTACCACCTTTCCCATCCTTTTGTCCTCCTTTTGTGCAATTTAAGAAGACACAGCGGTGTATATTCCCCATATAAAGGAAGCAGGTAGTTGGTGATGTGCGGCGTTATGGATCGCGCCGCTCGTTGCAACTGTGTTTCCTGCTGACTGCTCACAATCCCAATGTCCTTTTGCTGACTGACGACAACTCCATTTTGTGACATGGAAACTATCACCAATATGCTGGGGAGGGCAACCAAATGCGCGTATAGGCCACACCGTATCAACTCGCATTTGTAAGGAGTTTGGTGTGTTGCAGATGCCGGTCGCGATGAGGGCGGGGTGAGGGCAGGGCACTCGGAATAGCAGGTCGCCATGGCCGGCTGACCCTCTCAGGAGTGACGACGGGGGGATTTGAACCCCCAACCCGGGGCTTATGAGTCCCCTGCTCTGCCTTTGAGCTACGTCGCCCGTGCATGTTATAGCGAAAGGATTCCAGTTATCAGGCCTGCCGTGATTGTTCGCCTGCCGGTAAAATCGGGTACAATTACCGCGCCGAACCCCTTGACAAATTTGACGGAGCACACTATAATATGAGCAGTTTCTGGCCTGCCCGGTTCAGCGGAATTGGAGCCTACCTCGCCTGCTCCGCCACTGGCGGCAGCGGCCCCCATTTTCTCCGGAAGGCCAGAAATTGTGACTAAGGGGCCCAGGATGCCAACATCCTGGGCTTTTTGTTTATCACTCTGCACTCTTGCTCAAAGATGGCACTTGGCCTAGCCCCG
>Ga0272449_1003693_pt1 | contig 12953 bp, 11 predicted proteins | sample YNPCB0241_FD_198679 | JGI IMG/M metagenome (GOLD analysis project Ga0272449, IMG submission 198679) | Hot spring sediment microbial communities from Yellowstone National Park, WY, United States - YNP-CB-024-1 | ecosystem: Environmental > Aquatic > Thermal springs > Hot (42-90C) > Sediment...
CTCAAAGCCAAAGAGCGTCTTGCGGCCCCAGATGCCAGCAACATCGACGCCAAGCGCCTGCCGCAGATCGGGCGCGACCTCCCCCAGCATCTGGTACGGCTCTATGACCTTCACCGGCGCTCCAGGTGGGTCCAGGTGGAGCGCCTGCCGCAGCCGGTAGATGGAGCTCACGTGCATGCCCGTTACGGCGCTCGCCCCCAAATCCAGAGGGCATTTGTCCGGCTCCCGATGGCAAAGTGCTGCTAATAGCCTTTCCCTGCTCGTCATAAGGCTGACCTCCCCTTGCGCTAGGCTCCCAGCGCTCAGGGCCATTGTAGCCAACCCAGGGGAACTTGAGAACCACACCTTGCCTGCATGGCCCAGTTGTGCTATTTTTTGTGCAGGTGGAAGTAGGGCCCCTGTAGCTCAGAGGATAGAGCAGTGGCCTCCGGAGCCACGTGCGGGCGTTCGAGTCGCCCCAGGGGTACTGGTGGTGCGGCGCAGCCGCACTTTTTTGTTGCCCCTGGGTTTCGCTGTGAGTGCTATCCCGGCCCTATAATGCAGCGCCGGAGGGCCTTCACCATGGAAGAGGTCGGTCTTAACCTGAAGATGAAGGAGGTCCGCGCCCTTTGCGATGCCAAGGGCTTCTCCTCTGACCCCACCCGCATCTGGGAGATGCTCACGCTCATCCACAGCGAGGTCTCCGAAGCAGCGGACGCTTACAAGAAGGGGGAGCCGCTGGAGGCTGTCGGCGAGGAGCTCATCGATGCCATCATCCGCATTCTGCACCTGCTCTCCGCCCTGAACCTGAACGCGGAGGCCCTCTACCAGCAGAAGATGGCCTACAACTGGCAACGGCCACCAAAGTACAACACCGTTCGGGGAGGCTGATGCCAAGAGGCCGGGTCTTTCGCGCAAGAGGGCTCGTCCTGCGCCGGCGCGATTTCGGCGAGGCCGATCGTCTGCTCACCGTGCTCACCGAGGAGCGCGGCAAACTTGTCCTTCTGGCCAAGGGGGTGCGCCGCCTGACGAGCCGCAAGGCAGCCCACCTTGAGCTTTACAACGAGGTGGACCTGCTTGTCCACCAGGGGCGGACCTTCGGCATCGTCAGCCAGGCTGAGGCCATTCGCTGCTTTCCCTCCATGCGCGCCGACCTGCAGCGCCTGGCAACAGCGCACTATTTTGCCGAGCTCATGGACTCGTTAGTGGCGGATGGGGAAGAGGCCAAACCAGCCTTCATGCTGCTGCGCAATTGCCTGGGATGGCTCGATGAAGGGGCTCCACTGGAGCTCCTCAGCCACTACTACGAGCTGCACCTGCTCGAGCTTGCTGGTTATCGGCCACAGCTTTACCATTGCCCACAATGCCAGGAATGGCTGCGCGAAGAACCCAACTACCTCGAGCCAGCAGCAGGTGGCTTCCTCTGCCCGCGTTGTGCCGCTGAGCGGCCGCAGGCGATGGTGGCCTCTGTGGGGGCGCAAAAGGTGTTGCGTTTCCTGCAGCGTTCGGCGCCGCCCCAGTCATTTGGCCTCTTGCTGCGGCCAGCCCTGCGCGCCGAGCTCGAGAGGCTCATGGCTGCCTACGTGTGCCACATCCTGGAGAGGGTGCCACGCGCAAGCCAATTCCTTGCCGAAGTGCGGGCTCTGACCGAGACGCGTCTATCCTCCTAATCCTGCAAAGAGGGCCAACATGAGACCTGATGCACCATCCTTTCAGGAGATAATCATGCGCCTGGAGCGCTTCTGGGCCGAACAGGGCTGCCTCATCTGGCAGCCATACAACGTCCAGGTTGGCGCTGGCACCATGAACCCAGCCACGTTCCTGCGCGTGCTCGGCCCAGAGCCCTGGCGTGTCGCTTATGTCGAGCCATCCGCCAGGCCAGCGGATGGCCGCTACGCTGAGAACCCTAACCGCTGGCAGCAGTACTACCAGTATCAGGTCATCCTTAAGCCAGATCCGGGCAACCCTCAGGAGCTCTACCTCCGCAGCCTGGAGGCAATCGGCGTCGACCTCTCTCTGCACGACATCCGCTTCGTCGAGGACAACTGGGAATCGCCAGCTCTTGGTGCCTGGGGCCTGGGCTGGGAAGTCTGGTGTGATGGGCAGGAAATCAGCCAGTACACCTACATGCAGCAGGCAGGTGGCTTCACCTGCGACCCGGTCTCTGTCGAGCTGACGTATGGGCTGGAGCGCATCGCTCTCTTCCTGCAGGGCGTCGATACCTTCCCGGAGATAACCTGGATGGAAGGCATCACGTACGGCGACCTCCTGCGCCAGCAGGAAGTCGAGCATTGTACCTATAACTTCCAGGTGGCGGACGTTGAGCGGCTGCAGGCCCTCTATCGGTTCTTCGAGCAGGAGGCTCTGGCCAATATCGACCGTGGGCTGGTGATTCCTGCCTACGACTACGTGCTCAAGTGCAGCCACACCTTCAACGTGCTCGACGCTCGCGGCGCCATTGGCGTCACAGAGCGGGCAAGCTACTTTGCCCGCATGCGGGAGCTTGCGCATCGCGTGGCCGAGCTCTACCTCAAGCAACGCGAGGCAGCGGGCTTCCCGCTCCTGCAGCGCGCCATATGGGCTGTGGGTGGGCCGGCTGCCGCGTGCGAGCCGCCTGGCGAACCCCCACAGATGCCAGCGCCGCTCCTCGTCGAGATCGGCACCGAGGAGCTACCGCATGCGGATCTTCAGGCGGCGCTTGCCCAGCTGCGCGAGCGCATGCCGCCTTTCCTTGCGGAGCTGCGGCTGGCCCACGGGCGCATTTGTGTGGAAGGGACGCCAAGGCGGCTCGTCATCAGCGTGGAGGCGGTCGCCCCGCGCCAGGACGATGTGCTGCGGGTCATAAAGGGCCCGCCCGCCACCCTTGCCTTCGACGCCGAGGGCCGCCCAACCAAGGCGGCCGAGGGCTTCGCTCGGCGACAGGGCGTGCCGCTTGAAAGCCTCAGGGTCGCTGAGATCGATGGTGGTCAGTACCTTGTGGCGGAGCGCAAGGAGCAGGGGCTACCAGCGTCGCTTGTCCTTTCGGAAGGCCTGCCTCGCCTGCTGGGCTCGCTTCGTTTTGCAATGAGCATGCGCTGGAACAGCACTAACGTCGCCTTCTCGCGGCCAATCCGCTGGGTTGTGGCACTCCTAGGCAGCACCCTGATCCCCTTCTCCTTCGCGGGTGTGCCATCGGGCCGGAGCACGCGGCTGTTGCGCGACGGAGAAGGCCACTCCACCCAACTGAGCCATGCAGCTGAGTACGCGCCGCTCCTTGCCGAGCACGGCATCGTTCTCTCCCCAGAGGAGCGCCAGCGGCTCATTGCTGCTCAGGCTCAGGAGCTTGCTGCCTCTGTGGGCGGCCAGATCCGGGAGGATGCCGAGCTGTTGGCGGAGGTAGCTGACCTGGTGGAAGCCCCTGTCGCCATCCTGGGATCCTTTTCCGGGCAATACCTCGAGCTGCCAGAGGAAGTGCTCGTCACCGTCATGCGCAAGCACCAGCGTTACTTCGCCGTCGAGAAGGAAGGCAAGCTCCTGCCTCATTTCGTGGCCATTTGCAACGGGCGGAAGCGCTCACTCGAAGCAGTTCGCCACGGCTACGAGGCTGTGCTGCGCGCTCGCTTTGCCGATGCGGCGCATTTCTTCCAGCAGGATCTCGGGCGGCCGCTCGAGCAGCTCTTGCCGCGGCTGGGCACTCTCACGTTCCAGGAGCGCCTTGGCTCCATGCTCGACAAGGTGCAGCGGTTGCTGAGCCTGGCACGTGAGCTTGGCCGCGCTTTGGGTGTGCCGCAAGAGGACATGCCCCTCTTGGAGCGCTCGGCCAAGCTGTGCAAGGCCGACCTTGCCACCCAGATGGTAGTGGAGTTCACCTCTCTTCAGGGCGTCATGGGCCGCATTTATGCGCTGCGCCAGGGGGAGCACCCGCGCGTTGCCCAGGCCATTTTCGAGCACTACCTGCCGCGCTTTGCCGGTGATGCCCTCCCTTCGGATCGGCTTGGCCTTGCCCTTGGCCTGGCCGATCGCCTGGATAGCCTGGCCGGGCTTTTTGCCGCTGGGCTTGAGCCCACCGGCTCCGCCGACCCCTATGCTCTGCGGCGCGCCGCCTCGGGGGTCGTGCAGTTGCTCCTGGGCTGGCAACAGCGGCTAGACCTGCGCTGGGCGCTGGAGCGGGCAGCCTCGCAGCTGCCTTTGGCCGCCTCTGCGGAAGTTCAAGAGCGGATCCTGGATTTCATCGTCCAGAGGCTGCGCGTGCAGCTCTTGGAGAAAGGCTATCGCTACGATGTCGTGGATGCGGTGCTTGCCGAGCGCGGCCATGATCCATACCTTGCCGGGACAAGCGCACAAGAGCTACAAGCATGGGTTGAGAAGCCAGGCTGGATGGCCACCCTAAACGCGTACGCCCGTTGCCTGCGGATCGTCCGCGACGTGCCCGAGCGCTACCAGTTGGAGCCAGCAGAGCTGCGCGAGCCAGCATCACAGGCGCTCTACCAATCCTACTTGGCACACGCAAGCCACATTGGCCCACACTCTTCTGTAGATGAGCTGCTGCGATCACTGAGCGCGCTCGTCGAGCCGATCAACCGGTTCTTCGTCGAGGTGCTCGTCATGGCCGACGACGAGAAACTCCGCCGCAACCGCATCGCCCTTGTGCAGCAGGTGGCCTACCTGCCGCAAGGCATTGCGGATTTGAGCAAGCTGGAGGGGTTCTAGCCAGTGCAGGCACCTCTGGATCCGCTTGCCAGGCAGGTGCAGCGCTTCATTGAGACTCACCGTCTGCTGCAGCCGCAGCAGACGGTGGTTATCGGCGTCTCTGGTGGGCCGGATTCCCTGGCTCTCCTCTCTATCCTCAAGGAGCTTGCCCCACACCTGGAGATCTCACTGCACGCAGCACACCTCAACCACATGCTGCGCGGGACGGAGGCAGAAGCGGATGCGCAGTTCGTTCGCGCCATATGCGCAGAGTGGGGCATCCCATGCAGCATAGACTCAGTGGACGTGCGTGCCGAAGCCAAGGCACGGCGCCTGGCCACAGAGGAAGCAGCCAGGCAGGTTCGCTATGCGTTTCTGGGGCGGGTGGCCGAAGAAGTCGGGGCTGCCGCTGTTGCTGTAGGCCATACGGCCGACGACCAGGTGGAGACTGTGCTCATGCACCTGCTTCGCGGCTCAGGGCTCGCCGGCCTGCGCGGGATGCTCCCCAGCACGGCCCTTGCAAACCTTCACCTCCTCGGGGCAAGAGGAGGCCCAGCCGGAGTGCAGCTCATCCGGCCACTGTTGCGCACCTTCCGCACGGAGGTCATTGCCTACTGCGAGCGCCAGGGCCTGCGCCCGCGGCAAGATTCGACCAACCTCGACCGGACCCTTTTCCGCAACCGGCTGCGGCATGAGCTCATCCCCTACCTTGAGACCTACAATCCACGCGCCCGCTCCCTCATCCTGCGCACGGCTGAGCTCCTGGCTGCCGACTATGACTTTCTGTGCCAGGCAGCCGATGAGGCCTGGTGGACCGTCGTGCTGGCGCAGGACGAAGAGCGCATCCTCTTCTCTCTCGAGCGCTTCAGTGCCCTGCACCTCAGCCTGCAGCGCTCCCTCTTGCGACGAGCCGTCTTCGTGCTGCGGCCAGCCCTGCGCGACGTTGGTTGGGTGCATGTGGAGCGAGCGCTGGCGCTCCTCGTGCCACGACCGCGCGTCGGCGCAAGCGCAACCCTGCGGGGTGGCCTTGCTCTCTTTGTCGGCTACGACCGGCTCGCCATTGCCGCGCAGGAATGCGACAACCCTTTTGGCGAGCTGGGCTGGCCACAGCTGCCAGCCGGCGCGCAGCTACTCGAGCTTGTGCTGCCGGGGGAGCTTGCGTTCAACTGCTGGCTGCTCAGCGCAACCTTGCTCCCAGTTGGCGAGCTGCCCGCCGATGCCCTGCACAGCCCGCATCCGTGGATTGCTTACCTGGCCCGCGAGGCCTGTGGGCAGAGGCTGTACCTTCGCCCCAGGAAGGAAGGCGAGTGCATCCAGCCGCTTGGCCTCCAGGGCCACAGCAAGAAGTTGAGCGAGCTCATGATCAACTTGAAGATCCCGGCCAGCTGCCGCGCCCGCTACCCCATTCTCGCAAATGAGGAGCACATCCTCTGGCTTCCAGGCTTCCACATCGACCATCGCGCGCGCATTACGCCCGCCACGACAACGGTCGTGGCTGTTTCCCTGAGGCGCAGGTGCGAGGCGGACGCTCCTTGAGCAAAGCCTGGCCTCTAACGCTGCCCAGAGGCCGGCTGATCGGCGTTCTCATGGGCTTGGGCTATGGCAGCGGTTGGGCCGTGTGCACGGTGTGGCTGCGCGGCATCCTCGATCGCTATCAGCCTGAGCCCGGCCCTACCATGTTCTACCGGGGCGCATTCGTCTCGCTATTCCTTTTCGCGCTCATTGGGCCGTCTCGCTTGCGCTCCGTACGGCCCAAGCACCTGCCGCTGCTCGGGCTGTTTGGCCTCGTGGGGATCGCGCTCAACAACTATGCATGGGGCTATTCCGTTCACCTGAACGGTGTGACGGTTGCCACGGTCCTTGCCTACGGCGCGCCCATTTTCACGGTGCTCCTTTCACGCCCACTTTTTGGTGAGCGCATTACCCGCCGCAAGCTCTCCTCCCTCTTCCTGGCGTTGGCCGGCTGCACGCTTGTCTCACAGGCCTACGACTTTTCGGGTGTGCGGCTGCAGGCGGCTGGCCTCCTTGTGGCCTTGCTCGTTGCCATCTCCCAAAGTGGCAGAGATCTGTTGGGCAAACAGATAGGGTCACTGTACCCCGAGCTCATCAATCTCTTCTGCGGTTTCGCCATTGGCAGCGCCTTTCTCGGCGCAGCCCAAGCGGCCGGAGTGAGCCGCTTCTCCTTGCCACCCACCGGCTGGCTTGAGCTCGCGTTGATGTCCGTCTTGGTCGGCGCCTCGTACCTCATGTACCTCGGCGCGCTGAGGCGGCTGCCAGTGAGCGTGGCGAGCATACTCGGGCTCTCAGAGGCAGTGACGGCCGCTTTCCTGGCTTACCTGGTCCATGGTGAGGTGTTGAGCGCTGCACAGATAGCAGGCGCAGCCATGGTCGTGGGCGGGGTTGCGCTCCTGGAGGTGAGCGAGGATGCCTGAGCAAGGGCGCATCACCTTGCGCCCGGGCCGGGAGCGCAGCGTCTTGCGGCGCCATCCCTGGATCTACAGCGGCGCAATTGCCTCTGAGGAGTGCCCCGACGGCGCCATCGCCGATGTGCACGCGGCCGATGGCTCTTGGCTTGCGCGCGGCTACTACAACAGCCGCTCCCAGATCCGCGTGCGCATCCTCACCTGGCAAGAAACCGAGAAAGTGGGCACTTCCTTGTGGATGGAACGGCTAGAACGGGCCGTGTGCAGCCGCCTGCAGTTGCCCGAGCTACCCATCTCTTCGGCCATACGGCTTGTCAACGCCGAATCCGACGGCCTCCCCGGGCTGGTGGCTGACCTCTACATCGGCCAGCCACCAGAGGATGCAGCGCCGAGTGTGGCCGTGCTTGTGTGCCAGTTTGGCACCCTCGGGGTGGACCAAAGGCGCATGGAGCTTGCGCGCCTCCTGCAAGAAGCAGTTGAAGGAAGTGAACTGCGCCACCTCTTCCCGTGGCGCAGGCTTTTCCTCTATGAGCGCAGCGACCTGCCAGAGAGGTCACTCGAAGGTCTGCCAACGCGGAAAGGACCTATAGAGGACGACGAGCCACCGGAGGAGCTCCTCGTCCGGGAAGGCAACCTGCGCCTCCCCGTGAGTGTGCGCGATGGCCACAAGACAGGGGCTTACCTCGATCAGCGTTTCAACCGCCTTCGCGTAGCGCGGTACTGCAATGGCGCCCGCGTGCTGGATGCCTTCTGCTACACTGGCAGCTTCGGGCTGCAGGCTCTCGCAGCGGGAGCCCGAGAGGTGCTTGCCCTGGATTCATCGCGCCACGCCCTGGCCATAGCCGCCCGAGCCGTCGCCCTCAACGGCCTGGATGCAGGGAAATGGCAGGCCATCGAAGGAGATGCGCTCCAGGAACTTCGCTCCCTGCGCGCCAAAGGCGCCCGTTTTGACGTCGTCGTGCTCGACCCGCCCAAATTCGCCCAGCACACAAGCCAGGTGCAGGCAGCATGCCGCGGATACAAGGACATCAACCTCCTGGCGATGCAGCTGCTACAACCCGGCGGGATCCTCGTGACCTTCTCGTGCTCCGGCCGAATCTCCCCCGATTTGTTTCAAAAAGTCGTCTTTGCTGCCGCCTGCGACGCGAAAAGAGATGTCCAGGTTCTCGAGCAGCTCAGCCAGGCTCCCGACCACCCAATCCTCCTCACGTTCCCCGAATCCCGGTACCTCAAGGGCTTCATCTGCCGCGTTTGGTGAGCTCGGAGCTCCCGCAGCACGTCACCGCTCTTGGCGAATGGGGAACTTATCCTGCGGTAGCGGTGTGATGATGCAGTACGCTCCCTGCGGGCCCCACTTCGTGAACCAAACTGCATCCTCCGGCGAGAGCCGTATGCAGCCGTGCGAGGCCGGGTACCGGCCCAGCGCCTCCAGCTCCTGGTACACCTTTTGCCCGTTCACCAGCACGTAGGGGGCACCGTGGATCAAGATCCCCCCATCGGCACGAAAGAGGTACCAGCCCTCGTCCTGAGTCGTGCCAAAAGAGGAAAAGGTCCCGACGTAGTGGCCAATGCGGCCCTCCCATGCAGGCGTGTAGGTATTGGGCGTGGGCTTGCCGGTGCTCACCGGCATGATGCGCAGGAGCAGGCCGTCCTCGAACACGTACATCACCTGCAGGGCCTGGTCAATGATCACCAGCTTGCCTCTGGAGTGCTCAGCCGGCACCGTTGGCACCGGGAAAGGGGTCGCTGTTGCCGTTGGGGTGGGCATGGGCGTGGGTGTGACGGCCGGCGTGGCCGTCGGGGTCGGGGATGGTTCGGGTGTTGGCGTCGGCTCCGCAGCTCCCGGCTGGAAGTTCTCGGCAACGGGCGGGTCAGCCTGCCGGATGAAGCTCGGCAAAGCTGCGGCACCGCTGATGAGGACAAAGCTTATCGTCACAAGCAGCGGGATGACGAGGATGGCATTCAGCCTAGTCTCCACCGCGCATGTGCTCCTTGAATCGGTCCAGAGCCAGCCGCAGCCGCGCGCTATCCTGCGCCACAGTGAGGTCAGAGCGGGTGCGCTCCAGGACCATGCGCACCATATCTGTGTTGCGGCGCAACCCCCCTGTAACCGCTTCCGGGAAATCCACGGTCATGAGGAGCCAGTAGGCCTCGTCCATGATGGCCAGGATTTCCTCAGCCCGTTCCAGCCTATCCTCGCGGATGAGGTCGAGGACGTGGCGGCGCATCTCGCCCAACGCCTCAGCTAGGCCGTTCAGGTATGCAGCAGGCTCCACACCGAGCTCCTCTGGGCTCGGTACCTCCGCGTCAGTGAGGACAGCGTGGGTAATGTGCGCCTCCGCGTACTCCTTGAGGGCGTCCTGCGTGTAGCCGGCGAAGTATATATCCGGGTGCTCAGCGAGCGAACGCCTCATCTGCGCAGCCAGCTCATCAGCCCGTTGCAGCAACTCTCGTGCCTGCGCAAGGTCCGCTCGATGGGTGGCCCTGATGGCGTTCGCGCAAAGGCGCACCAGATCCCGGGAGCGAGCAAACACTGCCTCTCGCACCTGGTTTTTCTCATCGAGGCGGGCCCGTAGCCCCTCCACAATCGAGCGCAAGCTCATGAAGCCCCCAGGCACAGCACCTTGGCGCGCAAGTTTAGCAAAGGCGCACTCAGCCCACAAGAGCCGCGGCCCTCGAGGTTCGCCTTCCTGGCACAGCACGCCTGTGCCGCTGGGAAAGTCTTGGCGCCCAGCGCAGCTGGTTGGGGCCCACCTCAGGAGCAGCGCAACAGCTCAGCGGTAGAGCCCGCGCAACGCATAGTAACGCACGCGCAGCACGTCCTTCAGATTGCGCCACGAGTCATGCAGTGGGTTCACCTTGCTCCCAGGGCCATAGCGCCACTGCACAGGAACCTCTGCAACTCGGTAACCCTTGCGATGAGCGAGGTAAAGGAGTTCCACGTCGAAGCCGGTGACAGCAGGCCGGCTCAGGACTGCAGCGTTTGGCCCATACAGGCGGACACTCTGGAAGATGTCATCAGCTGCACGCCTGCTAAAGGCCTTAAAGCCGCACTGAGTGTCTTTGTGCTGCCCAAGGATGAGCAGCCGCACAAGGAGGTTAAAGGCACGCCCCATAAGGTGCCGCAACGGCGGCTCGTTCAGCCGCAGCGCGCCATAGGCCTCGCGGGAGCCAATGGCGACATCGGCCCCAGCCTGGAGCGCCGCGAGCAGCTTGCCCACCTCTTCGATCGGCGTCGCGAGGTCTGCATCTGCAAAGAGCACAAACTCGCCGCGTGAGGAAAGCACTCCTGTCCGCACAGCGTAGGCTTTGCCACGGTGATCGTTGCGCAGGAGCCGCAGCCCAGGCTCGCCGGCGCACAAGCCCTCAACAATCTGCGCCGTCTGGTCAAGGCTGCCGTCGTCAACGACAATCACTTCCCAGGTGTAGGGCTGCGTGCGCAGATAGGCGCAGACAGCGCGCAGGTTAGCCTCTATGCAATCAGCCTCGTTGTACACCGGGATGACGACCGAGAGATAAGGACGTTCCGCATCCATAGACCCACTCATGACTCTGGCTCGACGCGCCGCCATATAGAGTATTGGGGCCAATAATAAGCGTCAACCGAGAAGGCCGCACCTTGGCACCGCCATTTGCAAGCATCTCGGCCGCAGCTATAATGCTGCCTGTGGAAGAGTGGCCCGGCCGAAGGGTTACAGGGCGAATGTGGGTGAGACGCATCGGGCCACCTTGGGAGGGGCTTTGCGAGAGTTTTTGATTGGCCTTGCGCCGTTCTTGCGCGCTGTGCAGCTTTTGATTTGCTTTGCACTCATTGGCGTGGTCATCCTCCAGGCCCGCAGTGGGGGCCTGGGTTCGATTTTCGGCGATACCTCGCTTTACCGCACAAGAAGAGGTCTCGAGCGCACGCTCTTCCAGGCGACAATTTTGCTGGGCGTGCTATTCGTGCTCTTCTCGATGCTGAACGTTTTGGCCACGCCGTTGCCCACGTAAAAGCCTGTGCTGAGCGAACGTTCTGGCCCACCAGGCCTCCATGGGCTGCGCTGGCAGGTTGTGGTAGCTGGGGTGGGTGCTCTCATCCTCTTGGGTTTTCTCCTGCAATCGGCAGCAGCCTATGAGACTGTCCTTGTCCCCGCTGCCGGCGGCACCTTGGTGGAGGCGATGGTCGGTGGGCCACGGTACATCAACCCGCTCCTGGCCGCATTTAACCGCGTGGATGCCGACATCAGCGCCCTCGTCTTCTCTGGGCTCACACGGCTGGATGGATGCGGCAATGTCCTGCCGGATCTTGCCGAAAGCTGGGAGATCTCAGCCGATGGCCTGAGCTATACCTTTCACCTCCGGCCCGACGCGGCCTGGCAGGATGGTGTGCCGCTTCTCAGCCGCGATGTCCTCTTCACGATCGGCCTCATTCAGAGCCCGGACTTCCCGGGCCCTGAGCCACTGCGACGCTTTTGGCGGGATGTGCGCGCTGAGCTTCTGGACGATCACACCATCCGCTTCGTGCTGCCTGCCCCCTATGCGCCTTTTCTTGCCCATACGACACTCGGCATCTTGCCGGAGCACCTGCTCAAGGGCGTTTCAGCCGCAGGGCTCACGGAGCTGGAGTTCAACCGGCTCCCTATCGGCAGCGGCCCCTACAAGGTCATAGAATCCGATGTTGCGCACGTTGTGCTCTCGCGCAATGAGCTGTACTACGGGGAGAAGCCGCTCCTAGAAGAAGTCGAATTCCGGTTCTTCCGGGACTATGGGGAGGCGCTCAGAGCTCTGGAGCTTGGCCAAGTGATGTCCCTGGCGCAGGTGCCAGCGGAACTCTTGCCACGCGCGGCTGGGCTCGAAGGGGTCAACCTCTACTCGGCACCCCTTTCGCGCCTGGTACTTGTCCTCCTCAACCTGCAGAACCAAAATGCTCCCTTCCTTTCCGAACAGCCAGTGCGGCAGGCACTTTTGTACGGGCTCGATCGGGAGGCGCTTGTTTTGCGCGTGCTAGAGGGGCGCGGGCTTGTGGCCCATGCGCCCTATGCGAGCTGCTCATGGGCGCTAAACCCGAAGGGCGCCACCTATGCATACGATCTGCCGCGCGCCAAGGACTTGCTCGAAGCAGCCGGCTGGGTGGATCAGGATGGCGACGGCACACGCGAGAGAGATGGCACCCGCCTCCAGCTCAACCTGTTCGTGATAGATGATCGCTCGCTGGAAGCCGTGGCGCGGGAGATCGCCAGGCAGTGGCTCGCTCTGGGCGTGCAGACGACGGTCGTTCCCCTGCCGTTCACCGAGCTCGTCGGCCAGGCGCTCGAGCAGCACAGGTTCGACGCCGCCCTCATCGAGGTCGCCCTGGGAGGGGATCCTGATCCGTATGTGCTGTGGCACTCATCGCAGGTCGACGAGGGGCAGAATTACGGTTCGTTTGTGGACCGTGAGGCGGATGCGTTACTGCAGCAAGCCCGGCAGCAATGGAGCCAGGCTGAGCGACAGGCCATGTACTACCGCTTCCAGGAGATCTTCGCTGCACAGCTGCCAGCGCTCCCCCTCTATTACCCCGTCTACACATACGCGGTCAGCAAGGGCGTCCGAGGCGTCGAGCTTGGGCCGCTCATTGAGCCAGGCGATCGCTTCCGCTATCTGGCCAAATGGTACGTGAACTTCCGCCGCCTGCGGGTGCGGCAGCCGCAAACAGAGCTAGGGGAGTAGCGCCATGGCATGCCTCTTGCAGGCCGATATGGCGCTGTGCGCTGCTCTGTAGCGTTGGCCACGTTGGGATCCACATTGCGGCAACGCGCTTGCGCAGCAGGAGCCGTGCGCGGCGGCTCACAGGGCAGTTGGGCCTTTTTTGACAAGGGGCTCGGCATATGTTATCTATAGAAGCAGCTAGCGCCGAAGTGGTGG
>Ga0272449_1003699_pt1 | contig 12938 bp, 8 predicted proteins | sample YNPCB0241_FD_198679 | JGI IMG/M metagenome (GOLD analysis project Ga0272449, IMG submission 198679) | Hot spring sediment microbial communities from Yellowstone National Park, WY, United States - YNP-CB-024-1 | ecosystem: Environmental > Aquatic > Thermal springs > Hot (42-90C) > Sediment...
GGCGGCGTCCTGGCCGCCCCCTCGCCGGAAGCGGCTCTGGCCCGCGCCGCCCGGAACGAGCGGGTGGTTTCCCACGAAGTCTCCCTGGAAGAGCAGCTGGCCACGCAGGCCATGGTGACGGAGGAGGTCATCGCCAGCGCCAAGCCGCTGCCCATGCCTGCCTTGGCAGAAGGGGCCCTCCAGGAGGAGGACTTCATCGTCGGCCCCACAGGCCCCTTCGGGGCCGTCCCTGGCGGCCTCCCCGAGGGGTACGAGGCGGCAGCCTTGGCCGCTGACCTGGCGGCGCCCGTGGTCGCGGGTGCGCCGGCCAGCCTGGATGCCTACGCCTATCCCCCGCCTTACACCCGCTACACCGTGAACCAGTACACCTACATGTGGAAGTACTTCCCCTGGATGACGATGGGCAAACTTCTCTTCCAGAAGCCCGGGGACGCCTCGTGGTACTACTGTACCGCCTCGGTGATGTACGGCCGGGCCCTCTGGACCGCGGGGCACTGCGTCTACACCAAGGGGAAGGGGTGGCACACCAACATGACCTTCGCGCCCGCCTACCGCGATGGCGCTGCCCCCTACGGCACCTGGACGGTCTTCGCAAAGGCAACCCTGACCGGCTGGCAGGCCGGCAACTACGCCTACGACATCGGGGCCGCGGCTGTGAGCGACCAGGGTGGCAAGAAGATCGCCCAGGTGACGGGGTACCTGGGGGCCATGTGGAACGGTAGTTCCATCCAGCACTTCCACTCCTTCGGCCTGCCCAGCAACATCCAGAGCGGCAAGTACCTGATCGTCTGCGCCGCCTCCACCAACCGGCTGGACCCCATGTCCGGGCCTGACCCCATCGGCATCGGGTGCGACATGCTCCACGGCTCCAGCGGTGGGCCGCGGATCGTGACCCACCAGCCCTATGCTGGCGGGGCCAACAACTACGTCAACGGCGTGAACTCCTACTATTACACCGACAAGCCCAAGCAGGTCTACGCGGCCTACTTCGGCGACGGAGCCAAGAACCTCTACGATTGGGGCAAGACCAAGTAAGGAGCCTTACGGAGCAAAAAGCCCTGCTGGCCCCCGGGTCAGCAGGGCTTCTTCTTTGGGGGAAGGGGCCCCGCAGCAAGGGCGGTTGGGGCGCCGCCCTGGGCCGCCCTCAGCCCTGCAGTGCTCCGGCCTTCAACTTCTCGCGCAGGCGTGCTAGCATATCCTCCACCATGGCCGGCAGGTCGTACTGGGGTGCCCACCCCCAGTCCTCCCGTGCAGGCGTGTCGTCAATGCTGCGCGGCCAGGAATCGGCGATGGCCTGGCGGAAGTCGGGCTTGTACTCCACCGTGAAGGTGGGGATGTGCTTGCGGATCTCCGCCGCCAATTCCCCCGCCGAGAAACTCAGCGCGGCCACGTTGTAGTCAGCGTGATAGCGCAGGCGGCTCAGGTCGGCCTCCATGAGCGAGATGGTGGCCCGGATGCAGTCGGGCATGTACATCATGGGCAGGACGGTATCCTCCCGGACGAAGCAGGTGTAGTGGCCGTGCAGGATGGCCTCGTAGAAGATGGCCACGGCGTAGTCCGTGGTGCCGCCCCCGGGGAAGGTCTCCGCGCTGATGATGCCCGGGTAGCGCAGGCCGCGCACGTCCAGCCCGTACTTGTGGAAGTAGTAGTTGCAGAGGAGTTCGCCCGCGACCTTGGTCACGCCGTAGATGGTGGTGGGGCGCAGCACCGTCTCCTGGGGCGTGCGCTCCTTGGGCGCTTCGGGGCCGAAGACGGCCATGGAACTGGGGCAGAAGAGGCGCACCATGTTCCGCTCCCGCGCCACCTCCAGGACGTTGTACAGCCCGCCCATGTTGACCTGCCAGGCCAGTTGGGGCTTCTGCTCCCCCGTAGCCGAGAGGATGGCCGCCATGTGGTAGATGGTGTCAATGGCGTACCGGTCCACCACCCGTTCCAGCGACTCCCGCTGGGTGACGTCCAGGAACTCAAAGGGGCCTGAATCGCGCAGCCTGGGGCTGGGTGGCGTGCGATGGCCCGCCGCCACCACGTTCTCCGCCCCGTACCGCTCCCGCAGGGCCAGGGCGAGTTCCGAGCCGATCTGGCCTGCCGCGCCAGTGACAAGGATGCGCTTCATCTCTCTCGCAGCCATGACGACCTCCTGATGGGGATGGGAGACCTTTCTGGATGGGGAACACAGAAAAGCGTGAAAGCTGCCTGGCGAAGGCAGGCGACGCCTGCGGAGGAAGCCCCTTTGCCCTGTCTCGGCCCGATGTGCGCCCAGGCTTCCGGATCGCGAAGGGCATGGCCTGTGCTCTCCTTTGAGACAGCCTTCCATCGCCAGCCGAGGGACCCGCTGGCCGACGGGAGTATACCATGTCCGCCCCAGGGCGTCAACTGTCGCGTCCGGCTCAATAGTCCCGGGAGAGGAGGTGGCGGTTGCCGATGTGCACCCGCCGCAGGCCGGCCGCTCGGGCTGCCGCTGCCGCTTCCTCCGCGTGGCGCACCGAGGTGCAGGGGAGATCAGGGATGAAGAAGTGGGGGTGGAAGCCCAGGAGGGAGAGGGGGATGTCCGGGTGGACGCTGGCGATGAACTCGGCCAGGCGCCGGACCTCTTCCACGTCCACGTAGCCAGGGACGAGGAGGGTGCTCGCCACCACAGGAGGTGGCTCCGGCCGCTCCGCAAAGCGGCTCCCCAGGCGGGCGAAGTTCTCCAGCGTCTGGCGGTTGGAGACGCCGGTCAGGGCACGGTGCAGCCCCTCGTCCAGGGCCTTCAGGTCAAACTTGACGCACCCCCCGGTCCGCAGCGAGAGGTCAAAGGCCTGGTCCATCCACCGGGGGTGGGCCGAGCCGTTGGTCTCCCAACAGATGACCACGCCCCGCTCCACCAGGAGGCGGGAGGCGGCCAGCGCGTGGGGCATCTGTGCCGCTGGGTCACCCCCGAAGTAACACACGCAGTAGGTCCGGGGGTTGGCCTGGTCCGCCAACTCTTCCGCCGAAAGGAGGCGCTCCCGGGCGGGGTCCATCTCTCGGAAGTGCCAGTTCTGGCAGAAGAGGCAGTCAAAGGTGCAGGCCCCGTAGAAGACGGCCAGGTTGTGGTACCCCCACTGACGGTGCCCCGTGCAGACCCAATCGGCCACGCAGTTGGTCGGCAGGGGGTCCCGGTACCAGTGGAGGAGGGCCCGGGCTGGCGTCCCGGCCCGGTGCACCAGGCGCCCCGAGAGGTTCTCCCGCAGGCCGCAGTAGCCCCGCTCCCCCGGCCCCATGCGGCAGCGGTTGGCGCACCCCTCGCAGCGGATGCCCCCCTCCGTGTCCGGCGGGGAGACGGGCAGGTGGAAAGTGCGGCGGCTGAGGTCGTGGGCAGCCGCCACGTAGGGAGCGCATTCGTCAAACCGGGTGCGGAGGCAGTCCGCGCAGACCCCCAACACCTCGGCGATGAGGGGGGATCGCTTTCCGCAGACCCGGCAAACCTTCTCTTCCATTCCCTTCACCAAGTGCCGCTGGAGGCCGTCACGGGGTGGGCAGGGCCATCCGCTGCAGCAGCGTGCCCACCCGGACCCGGGACATGGCCACCAGTTCCACATTGCCCTGGGCCTCGGCCAGCCTCTCGCAGGTTTGGAGGGCCTGGAGCGCCTCCAGGAACTTGCCCGAGCCCTCGTAGGCGCTCGCCAGGACGTAGAAGGCGTGGGGCGACTGGGGGTTGAGTTCCGTGGCCCGCAGGGCGTGGGGCAGGGCCTGCCCGAAGTCGCCGGCCTCCACGTAGAGGCGCGCCAGGGCCAGTTCGTAGGCAAAGGGTTCGCCGAAGCGGGACGCGGCCTCCTGGAAGGAAGCCTGGGCGGCCTCCTGGTCCCCGGTGCGCTCCTGGGCCCAGCCCAGCCGCAGCCAAGGCTCGGGGTCTTGGGGGTCCAGCGCTGCCGCTTCCTGGTAGTGGGCGAGGGCCTCCTCCCAGCGCCCCTCCTGGATGGCCCGCTCCGCAGCCGCGTACAGGCGCAGTTTCTGGGCCGTGAGGGGGTCTGGCCGCAGGAAGAGGTAGGCCGCGCCTCCCAGCAGGGCCAGGATGAGCAGGGCGATGCCCACCGCGCGCCCGGTCCTCGCCATCCTCCGGCGGCGTTGCTCCGCCGCCAGGAGGTCCAGGCGCCACCACCAGCGTTCCTCTGGGGGGCGGAGTTCCTCGCGGGCCTGCCGCAGCGCGTCCGGGCCCTCGCGCGCGTGCCGGACCAGGCGTTCCGCCCCGCGCTGGAGTTGCGTGCAGAGGGATTCCCAGCGCGTCCGCTCCGGCCGCAGGTCAATCCCCTCGGCCTCCAGGGCCTGCAGGCCCTCGGCGACGGCATCCAGGCGGCGGAGGAGGGTGAGGAGTTCCCCCCGTCCCCGCAGGAGGAGGGCTGCCCCCTCCTCTGCCTCCCGCAGGGTCCGGCGCAAGGTGTCCGCTGGCGTCTCCACGACGGGTTCCACTGGCCGTTTCACCATCTCCGGACTCCCTCCCAGTCCAGCGTGAAGGTCGTCTCTACGGTGCCCACGGTCAGCCCTCGGTGGTTGGTCAACGGGCGGCTGCCCAAAGGGGCGAGGGTGGGAGGCAGGTCGCCCCCGCACACCCCCAGCAGGCGCAGTGCTTCCAGCACGGCGGGGTCGCGCCCCCGCCGGCCATCGCCATCCTCCAATTTGACGACGAGGCCCAGCCCTGGGTTCCCGTTGCCCAGCGCGCCGGGCAGGATGCCCACGGCATAGTACCCCTCGGCCCCCGCCTTGGCCACCAGGCGGCCGGGCCAGGCCCGCATGAGGAGGGTGCAGAGGCGGCCCTCTCCGGCCACCATCTCCGGGTGGGCCACCATCGCCGCCACCACGCGGCGGCAGGCCTCCGCCAGGATGGGGGGCAGGCCCTGGGGATCCACCAGGCGGGCGAAGGCAGTGGCCGCCGCCCGCAGGGGGAGGGCGTGCACGGGCACGCCGCAGCCGTCGGTGCCCAGGACGATCGCCTCTGCCGGGAAGCCAGCCATCTGGGCGAGGACCTCCCGGATGCGCACCTGCACGGGGTGGTCCGGGCGCTCGTACCCCTCGGTGGGCCAGCCGCGGTGCCGGGCCAGGGCCAGCATGCCGGTGTGCTTGCCCGAACAGTTGTTGTGCAGGGGCGAGGGGGTGAGGCCCTCGGCCTGCAGGCGCTTCTGCTCCTCTGGGTCAAAGGGCGGGTGGACGCCGCAGGCCAGGGCCGAGGCGTCCAGGCCCAGGCGGGCCAGGCTGCGGGCCACGGTCTCCACGTGGCGGCGGCTCCCGCTGTGGGAGCCGGCCATGCAGGCCAGTTCCTCGGGGGCGAAGCCGAAGCGGTCGGCGGCCCCGCTCTCCACCATGGCCAGGAGCTGCAGCGGCTTGGCCGACGACCGCATGTAGGTGACGTGCTCCGGGTCTCCCACGTGGGCCACCACCTGCCCCTGCCCGTCGGCCACGACAACCGCTCCCCGGTGGAGCGCTTCCACAAGGGGCCCCCGGCGCACGGCGATCAAGGGCGGCAGGGGGCGGTCTTCTGAAAGGGTCCACTGCGACATAAGGCCATCTCCTCGGGATCCACACACCCCAGCGACCTGCTCAGAGGGGAGGCTCGCTCAGGCGCTGGAGCTTCTCCTCCACTTCCTGCCAGGCGATCTCGGAAAGGCCCAACTTGCGGCGCAGGCGGTCGGGCTCCATGCCCGCTTTCCAGTCCCGCAGCGCGGCTGTCCAGCGCAGGCGGTCAAAGGACACGCTCCCCTGGATGCCGGCCCGGCGGCCCAGGTCCCGCAGCACGTACTCCAGGTTGCGGGCCGTCCACGGGAAGAGGAACTCCTGGGGCTGGTAGCGGTCCAGGTAGGCCTGGATCGCCGGGACCAGGGAGGCGGGCAGGGCGAGGCGGCGCTCCTTGTGCTGCTGGCGGGGGTTGTCGTAGCGGATGAACACCGAAGGCCCCTCCCGCGCCGAGAGGTCCAGGTCCGCCAGGCGAATGCCGACGCACTCGCCCTTCTTGATGCCCGTGTGCACGAGGAGCGCGGCCAGGACGTAGGGGCGCGGGTCCGGCTCCTCGCCGGCCATCTGCTCCCTGGCCGCGGTCAGGAGCCGGTCCACCTCCTCGTCGGTGAGGGGCCGGGGCAAGGGGGCGCGCACGGAGCGCTGGATGAGGGGCGCGGCGGGGTCCCGGGGCAAGACACCCGTCTCGTAGAGCCAGCGGAAGAAGACCTTGAGGGTGGTGACGCGGCGGGCGTACGTCTTGGGGCGGCACGGGCGGCCGCGCCGGTACAGGAGGTAGGCCAGGAACTGGTTGAGGACCTCGGTGGAAAGTTCTCCCAAGGGCCGTGCATCGCCCACGTACTCCCGGAGCCGCTTCAGGTCCCCCAGGAAGGATTTGCGGGTGTTCTCCGTGAACCCCTGGCGCACCATGTAAGCGTCAAAGGGCTCCATGGCGGCCCAGAGGGGCGACCTGGGGCTCAGAGGCTGGGGTTCTGCCTCCTCGCCTGGGGGCTCCTCCGGAGGGGGCAGGTCGGGGAAGAGGGGAAGTTGTCGGGCAGCCATCGTCCCTATCCCTCCCGTCCGAACTGGCGGGCCAGCAGGGCCGCTTGGATGAAGATCATGGTGGGCCGGCCGTGGGGGCAGGTGCGCGGCGACCGGGTCCGCTCCAGGCGGCGGACCAGTTCCCGCATCTCCTCCAGGCTGAGGGGCTGGCCCCCCTTGACGGCGACCTGCTTGCAGATGCTGGCCACGACTCGGGCCTCCTGGGAGCCCTCCAGGGGCCTGGCCGCCCCTTCGGCGAGTTCGTCCAGGATGTCCGCAAGGGCGCGGGCCAGGTCGCCCCGGTTGAGCACCTGGGGGACCCCCCGCAGGAGCCAGGTGTCCCCGCCGAAGGGCTCCAGGCCAAAGCCGTGCTTCCGCAGGTGTTCCAGGTGCTCCTCCAGGGCGGCGGCCTGGCGCGGCGTCAGGCGCACGGGCAGGGGTTCCAGCAGGGCCTGGGTGGGGGGCGCGGTGCCGCGGTCCGCCATCAGGTCCTCGTACAGGACGCGCTCGTGGGCCGCGTGCTGGTCAATGAGGTAGAGGCCGTCGGGCCCTTCGGCCACGATGTAGGTCAGCGCCACCTGGCCCACGACCCGCAGGGGCGGCATGGAGGTTGCCTCGGGCCACAGGGCTGCGGTAGAGGGGGCCACGGGGGACGGGGGCCCGGGGGTGGGCGCGGCGGGGGTTGGTGTCCCTTGCCAGCGGGGTGGCGACCAGTCGGGGGCGAGGTGGGCGGCCACCGGGGCCTGGGTGGTGAGGGCCTTGCGCACAGCCGCCTGCACCAGGGCGAAGACGGCCTGCCCGTGGCGGAAGCGGACCTCCCGCTTGGTGGGGTGCACGTTGACGTCCACCTCCGACGGGGGCATCTCCAGGAGCAGGATCGCCACCGGGTACCTGCCGATGGGCAGGAAGGTGTGGTACGCCTGGCCCACCGCCGCGGAGAGGCTGCGGTCCTGGATCCAGCGGCGGTTGACGAAGAAGGCGATGTCGGCGCGGCTCGCCCGGTGGAGGGAGGGCGGGCTCACGAACCCCCAGAGGCGCGCCCCGTGCTCGCCCTCGGCCTCCACCGGGAGGAGGGCCTCGGCCGTCTCCACGCCCAGGACGGCGGCGAGGACGTCCCGCAACTGTCCGCTCCCTGGGGAGAGGAAGAGGGGACGGCCATCGCTCACCAGTTCAAAGCGCCGCTCGGGGTAGGCCAGGGCGTAGCGGGTGACCACCTCGTGGATGTAGGCCGCCTCGGTGGGGGGCTGGCGCAGGAACTTCTGGCGCGCTGGCACGTTGTAGAAGAGGTGTTCCACGGTGACGAGGGTGCCGGCTGGGGCCGCGGCGGGGCGGTTCTCCACCAGGCGGCCGCCCTCCACGCGCACCCGGCGGGCGACCGGCTCGTCGGGGGGGCGGGTGAGGAGGGTCACCCGGGCGACGGCGGCGATGCTGGCCAGGGCCTCGCCCCGGAAGCCCAGGCTGGCGATCTCCTCCAGGTCGCGGACGTCCCGCAATTTGGAGGTCGCGTGGCGGGCGAAGGCCAGTTCCACCTCCTCGGCGGGGATGCCGCAGCCGTTGTCGGCCACCTGGATGAGGCGGCGGCCGCCCTGCCGGATCTCCACGCGGATGTCGGTGGCGCCGGCGTCCAGGGCGTTCTCCACCAGTTCCTTGACCACGGAGGCGGGCCGTTCCACCACCTCGCCGGCGGCGATCTTGCTCGCGACCTCGGGCGGCAGGATTTGGATGGGCTTTCGGCTCTCTGCGTCCACCATCGGGCGGAATTGTACCACAGGAGGCGGTCCGGGGGAAGCGAAGGAGGAGCCACCGCTTGAGGCCGGAAACCTCCCCCCAGCATGGGGTGAACCGAAGCGAGGCCATTGCATTTGGCAATTCCGGTGAGGTGTGGTATAATAGTTTCAGCCTCGGGCGGTTAGCTCAGTTGGCCAGAGCGCCACGTTGACATCGTGGAGGCCATAGGTTCAAGTCCTATACCGCCCACTGGCCAAAGGGAAAAGGCAAAGCGTGGACCAGGACGAGTACGCCGGGGCAACGCCCCAGGGAGGGATGGCCGCGGACTGGAAGCCATCCCGGCGGGAACCGGCGGAAAACCCCCTGGGAGCGGGTGCCGGAAAAGGGTCTCCTGAGTAAGGCACCCCGGGGTGTCCCGTTACAGGCAGCAACGAGGGCAAGAAGGCTCTCCCCAGGGGCCTTCTTGCCGAACGTGGGTGGAACCGCGGGAAAGCCTCTCGCCCCATGGGTGAGAGGCTTTTTCTATCCATGCAGCAGAGGATGCTTGAGGAGGAGAACATGGCAGAGAACGAACGGCCCGACCTGGAGCGGCTGCGGCATTCGGTGGCCCATGTGATGGCGCAGGCGGTGCTGGACCTCTTCCCGGAGGGGAAACTGGCCTTCGGCCCGCCCATTGAGGACGGCTTCTACTACGACTTTGACCTGCCCAGGCCCCTCACCCCCGAGGACCTGGAGGTCATTGAGCGGCGCATGCGGGAGATCATCGCCGGCGCGCACCCCTTCCAGCAGCGGTTCGTCTCGGTGGAGGAGGCGCGGAGGATCTTCGCCGACCAGCCCTACAAACTGCAGCAGATTGAGCGGTTGGCCTCCGGCGAGGTGGACGAACACGGCGGCGCGGCCGCCGCTCCTGCCGAGTGCCTCTCCATCTACACGCACGACACCTTCACCGACCTCTGCCGGGGGCCCCACCTGGAAAACACCGCGCAGATCAACCCCGACGGGGTGAAACTGCTGCGGGTGGCCGGGGCCTACTGGCTGGGCGACGAGCGCAACCCCATGCTCCAGCGCATCTACGGGACCGCCTGGCCCACCCGGGAGGAACTGGAAGCCTACCTCCACAAACTGGAGGAGATGGAACGCCGCGACCACCGTCGCCTGGGGCGGCAACTGGACCTCTACAGCCAGAACCAGGACCTGGGGGCCGGGTTGACCCTGTGGCACCCCCGCGGGGGCATGATCCGCTACAAAATTGAGGAGTTCTGGCGGCAGGAACACCTCAAGTGGGGGTACGAACTGGTCTTCACGCCCCACATCGGGCGCGCCTGGCTGTGGCAGACCAGCGGCCACCTGGACTTCTACCGCGAGAACATGTACGCGCCCCTGGACATTGAGGGCCAGGAATACTTCCTCAAGCCCATGAACTGCCCCTTCCACATCATGATCTACAAGAGCCGGGTCCGCAGTTACCGGGAACTCCCCCTGCGCTGGGCCGAACTGGGCACCGTCTACCGCTATGAGCGGTCCGGCGTGCTCCACGGCCTCCTGCGGGTGCGGGGTTTCACCCAGGACGATGCGCACATCTTCTGCCGCCCGGACCAGATAGAGGAGGAGGTGCTGCGCTGCCTGGACCTAACCTTCCACCTCCTGGGGGCCTTCGGGTTTGAGGAGTACGAAGTAGCCCTCTCGGTGCGGGACCCGGCCCACAAGGAGAAGTACATCGGCAGCGACGCCATGTGGGAAGAGGCGGAACGGTCCCTGGTCCACGCCCTGGAACGCCGGAACCTGCCCCACATCCGTATGGAAGGCGAAGCCGTCTTCTACGGCCCCAAGATTGACATCCACGCGCGGGACGTCCTGGGGCGCAAGTGGCAGTTGACCACGGTGCAGTTTGACTTCAACCTGCCGGAGCGCTTTGACGTGACCTACGTGGGCCAGGACGGCCGGGAGTACCGCCCCTACATGGTGCACCGCGCCCTCCTCGGTTCCATGGAGCGGTTCTTCGGCATCCTCATTGAGCACTATGCCGGCGCGTTCCCGGTGTGGCTCGCGCCGGTGCAGGCCGTGGTCATCCCCATCGCCGACCGCCACAACGACTACGCCTGGAAGGTGAAGCGGTTCCTCGCCGAGGCTGGCCTGCGAGTGGAGGTGGACGACTCCAGCGAGCGGATGGCAGCCAAGATCCGCGAAGCCCAGGTGCAGAAGGTCCCCTACATGCTCATCGTCGGGGACCGGGAAGTGGAGCAAGAAGCGGTGGCCGTGCGCCTGCGCACGGGCGAGGACCTGGGCCCGCGCCCCCTGGCCGAGGTGCGGGAGATGATCCTGGAGGCCGACCGCACCAAAGCCAACGTGTGAGGAGGGGACACGAGCCTGGAACAGCCGAAATGGCAGGGGCAATTCGTGAATTGCCCCTACAAACCTCACCTACCCCCCAGCCCCCTCTCCCTCTCCATCAGCGGATGGAGAGGGAGGGGGAGGCCGAAGGCCGGGGGTGGGTGAGGTGCGCAGGGGCGAGACACGCCTCGCCCCTACGGGCCGTCCCCCTGCGGAGAGGGCGTCGGCAGAGGCCGACGCCCTGTTTGAGCCCCGATTTGAATCGGTGGCTGAAAATGGCGGGGCGAGACACGCCTCGCCCCTGCGGGCCGTCCCCCTGCGGAGATGGCGTCGGCGCAGGCCGACGCCCTGTTTGAGCCCCGATTTGAATCGGTGGCTGAAAATGGCGGGGCGAGACACGCCTCGCCCCTACGGGCCGTCCCTCTGCGGAGAGGGCGTCGGCGGAGGCCGACGCCCTGCTTGAGCCCCGATTTGAATCGGTGGCTGAAAACGGCGGGGCCATCCGTGGATGTCGTTGGGGGGCCTTCGGAGGGCGGCGCTCACCTCACGGGCAGGAACCCGAGGGGGTTGCGCTGCACATCGTGGTAGCGGATCTCAAAGTGCAGGTGCGGCCCGGTGGAGTTGCCGGTGGAGCCCACCGACCCGATGCGCGTCCCCTTGGCCACGGATTGGCCAACGCTCACGAACATCTCTGCGAGGTGCGCGTACAAGGTCACGTAGCCGTTGCCGTGGTCAAGGATGATCAGGTTCCCGTAGCCGGAGTCATCCCACCCCGCGTAGACCACGAAGCCAGAGTCCGCGGCCACCACGGGCGTGCCCGCAGGCGCGCCGATATCCACCGCCCGGTGCAGGTTCCAGAAGATCTGGGTGATGCGCCCAGAGACTGGCCACCCGAAGGCCCCCGTGCCCTTGGAGGCATCGGCAGGGATGGGGCCCGTGTACTGATGCACGCGCCGCGGCACGTAGGGCTTCTCGCCGCCGGGGATGACCAGCATCTGCCCCGGGGTGAGGGTGTAGGGCGGGCTTAGGTGGTTGAGGTGGTACGTGGCAATGGCCTGGGGGTCCGCCTTGAACTTCTTGGCCACGGCTTCCAGCGTATCCCCTTCCTGCACCTGGTAATACACCCCTGAGACGGGCAGGATCACGAGTTCCTGCCCAATCTTGAGGATGTCGGGGTGCAGTTCCAGGTCCCCGTTGGCCCAGACCACGGTCTCGGGCGAGATGCCGAACTTCTTGGCGATGGCATGGACCGTATCCCCCGGCTGGACGGTGTAGGTGATGATCTCCAGGCGCGGCCGCTCCGGGATCTCCGTCTGGGCCAGGGCTGCCCGGATGAGCATCCCGGAAGGCGGGGCCTTGTAGGCCGGCGCGGGAAGGGGGGGCGGTTCCGCCGTGGGAGCGCCCGCGCGGGGCGCGGCGAGGACGAGGTCCCACAGGGGCAGGGGGTGTCTATCCAGCCAGAAGGCGGTTCCAGCCAACAGCCCGACGAAGACGGACAGGGCGAAGAGGCCCAGGAGGGAACGGCGTGCCCGGCGGCGGCTGGGGGAGCCGAGGCTGAGCCATCCGGGACGGGAGGCGAGGGGAGCCAGGCTCCCCGAGCGGCGCCGGGACATGGGCATGCCCCCTTAGAGGATGTCCTTGTTGAGGGTGCTCAGGAACTCCTTGTTGTCGCGGGTGCGCCGCAGCCGTTCCAGGACGGCCTGGGTGGCCTCTGGCCCGCCTCCGATGGCATCCACCATGCGGCGCAGGAGCCAGGAGCGCTGCAGGGTGTCCTCGTCCAGGAGGAGTTCCTCGCGCCGGGTCCCGGAGCGCTCAATGTCCAGGGCCGGGAAGATGCGCCGTTCGGCCAGTTTACGGTTCAGGTGGAGTTCCATGTTGCCGGTGCCCTTGAACTCCTCGTAGATGACGTCGTCCATGCGGCTGCCGGTGTCCACGAGGCAGGTGGCGATGATGGTCAGGCTGCCTCCTTCTTCCACGTTCCGCGCCGCGCCGAAGAAGCGCTTGGGTGGGTAGAGGGCGGCCGGGTCCAGGCCGCCGGAGAGGGTCCGGCCACTGGGCGGCACCACCAGGTTGTAGGCGCGGGCGAGCCGGGTGATGGAGTCCAGCAGGATGACCACATCGCGCCGGCCCTCCACCAGCCGCTTGGCCCGCTCCAGGGCCATCTCCGCCACCCGCACGTGGTTCTCCACCGGGTCGTCAAAGGTGGAGGCCACCACATCGGCTTCCACGGAGCGGTCCATGTCGGTCACTTCCTCGGGCCGCTCGCCGATGAGGACCACCATCAGGTGGATGTCGGGGTAGTTGGTGGTGATGCCGTTGGCGATCTGCTTGAGGATGGTGGTCTTGCCGGCCTTGGGGGGCGAGACGATGAGGCCGCGCTGGCCCCGGCCGAT
>Ga0272449_1003705_pt1 | contig 12921 bp, 9 predicted proteins | sample YNPCB0241_FD_198679 | JGI IMG/M metagenome (GOLD analysis project Ga0272449, IMG submission 198679) | Hot spring sediment microbial communities from Yellowstone National Park, WY, United States - YNP-CB-024-1 | ecosystem: Environmental > Aquatic > Thermal springs > Hot (42-90C) > Sediment...
GATTAAGGCAGGCCTGGAATTCTACAGACCGCGCCCTCGTACAGGTGATCCGGGAGTGCACGAAAAGGTTATAAATTATTACAAAGATTCCAGAATACCTGAGGAAAAACTGGTAGGTAAACTTTTAGATGAATTAAGAAAATATAGAAACGATGCTGATTATGATAAAAGAAGAAGAACCGGCAGAGATCTGGCAGAAAGAGCAATACTAAAAGCTAATGAAGTACTTAGAATTTTAGGGGAGAAGATATGATTCCAGTCGATCTTTTACACCCAGATCAAAGACAGCCAAGTAAGGCTTACTTGGTTAATTCCCTTCGTAAGGCAGTATACAGCCGGCGAAAACAGGGTTATTCAGGCACGACTGCTACAACAAAGAGACTTTTGCAATACTGGTTTAATGAAGATCATCTGGTTAATGGTGAGCCATTTCAATTCTGGTTCTGCCAGAGAGAGGCGATTGAGACGCTGATTTATGTTTATGAGGTGATGAAGAAACGAAACTTCATAGATATGGCAAGAGACTTTGGGGCAGGACCTATTCAGAACTATGACCCATCCTATGATCAATATCCCCTATATGCTTTTAAAATGGCAACAGGTTCAGGTAAAACTTTTGTGATGGCATTAAGCATTGTCTGGCAATATTTCAATCATAAGAAAGAGAGCAAAGATGATTATACTTCAAAATTCCTACTTATAGCAGGTGAAAAAAATGTGATATATGACAGACTTACGAGAGATTTCAAAGATGGTGAGATATTCAGAGAATTACCACTTATCCCTCAAGAATGGCAGGAAGAATTTGACCTGAAAGTAATTCTTAAAGAAGACCCGATTCATATTATTCCCGAAAGTATTTTGTTTTTAACCAATATTCAGCAGTTGGAAGAAAGACAAAGCAAAAAGAAAGAAGTAGAGAAATATGTAGATAGGCTTATGGAATTGCCAGAAGTCTATAATGTTTCGGATATCTATCAAGAAAATAGAATAAAACAGGTTTTAAATTTATGCCCTAACATAATGATTTTGAAAGATGAAGCCCATCATATATACAACTTTGAAAAGGAATGGAAAAAGATACTATTAGGTCTCAACCGAAGCCTTCAATCTAAATATGGAAAAGGCGTAAATATGGAACTTGATTTTAGTGCCACACCTAATATGGAAACTGGTGCATTATTCCCCTGGGTAATTGTAGACTTTACACTGAAAGAGGCAATTGAGATGAATATAGTGAAGTTACCATTAAAGGGGAAGGTAAAAGGTGCGGAAGAGATTGCATCCAGGAAGGCAGTTGAAAGGTACAGAGCCTGGATTGACGCAGGAATAAGAAGATGGCGGGAATACAGAGATAAGTTGAAGCCATTATCTAAAAAACCTGTACTCTTCTTTCAATGCCCGGAGAATGAAGTGGCAGATGAGATATTTGCATATGTTAATTCAATATCAGATCTGAAAGGTAAAGTCCTCTTGATTCATACGGATGACACAGGAGAGGTAAAGAGAGAAGATTTGCCAGCGGCAAGATGGTTTGCTAAGACTATTGATGATCCAGACCCTGATAAAAACCCATATGAGGCGATTGTAAGTACTCTTATGTTAAATGAGGGCTGGGATGTAAGAAATGTAAATGTAATTGTGGGACTCAGGTCATATACCTCTAAGAGGAGAGTACTTCCGGAGCAGGTTATAGGCAGAGGTCTAAGGAAGATGTTCCCTGAGGAGGATGCAGATATAGAAAACTCAATAAATGTCCTTGAAGTCATAGGCCCCCCTGGTTTAATAGATATTATCGAAGAATTAGAAAAGCAGGAAGGTATCAACTTTGTTGAGTTTGATACATCAAGATCACCTAATATTACAACAATATATGTTGATGAGTCCAAACTTGATAAGGATATTGAGATACCTATTCTATCTCCGAGGATTATTATTAGAGAGTTCTGTCCGAGGGAAGATGATATTGATAAATTGCCGAAACTTTCATTAAAACTGGAGAACAAGATTTTAAAGACAGAGTATGTAGCCGTAGATATGTTGAAAGGAGTGGAGGTAATAAAGAGAAAATGGGATCTGCCAGTTCCTCAGGACTCAAAGAGTGTCATCGCATATTACACAGACCAGATACTCAAGCAATTAAAAATAGGTGGTGCTTTTGCTACTTTCTATCCCATTGTGAAAAAATATGTTATTGAGAAATTATTTGATGAAGAAATAAATCTTGATGACCCAAGGGTTTTGTACAAGATAAGTACACCAGAAGTTCGTTTTCTTTTATTTATCCCAAACATCAGGAACCCCCAAAGGCATAGGATAGAAAAATTCTCCTCTATGAATTAATTGATTGAATCTGAGACACCCCGTCTGTCTTCGACAGACACCCCTCTTAAATACAGTGACGGTGTACGGTGAACCGTGTCGGTCTCCTGATCAATTCTTTATAAGAGGGGAATTTTACTTACCCATTTCTTATTTACCCATTTACCCATTTATTAGTATACTCATTTTTCACTTGTTACTTACCCATTTATCATTATCTTATAATCAATTATTGCGAGAGAATTTCTTGAAATTAATAAAATTGATTGGTAGTATTGTTACTATGATTAACGAATCACTCAATTTAGGTTATAGAAGTGTACTTCTTACAATTACAATCCTTATATTCATCTCCTGTGGGTATCGGGTTGGGTATGGGTTGAAGGAGGCGGTGGGGGAGAAGGGTATCTATCTCGGTTTTGTGCGAAATATGACCAATGAGTATGGGATAGAACAGGAGTTTATCAAATCGCTGCACCAGAGATTTCTATCTCAGAATATACGGTTTTCAGATGATAGGAACAAGTCTGACTATGAACTGAATGTGATTATCAGGAGTGTGGTTAATATGCCAATCTCATACAGGCAGGGGATTAATGTGGCATACACCTATTTATATGAATGCAGGATAAATGCGGATTTTTTGTTGATAAATCGTAAGACCAATAGTAGCAAGACATTCACTATCTCGGATGTGGCAAGGTACTTCTCTTCTGATGTACCAGCCACCACCGAGGCAAACAGGAGACTGGCCCTAAACAGGGGTATTAATCAGATTGTTGAACGATTTATCAGGGAGTTGACCATTGGGATTCAAGGAATATAAGAGGCAGTCAAAGAGGTCAGATGAGGGTATCAATAACCCGGAGAACCTGCTCGAAGAGGTCAAGAAAGGGGAGTACAAACCTGTAATGATCTTCTTCGGCGAAGAGAGGATGAGGATAGATAGCGCCGTAGATTACATAAAGAAGTTCCTCCTCGGGGATAAGATAAACGAATTCAATTATGACCTTGTATATTGTGAGGAAGGGAGCGGAATACATCTGTATCAGAGTTTTGTGACACCTCCCTTTATGGGGAGGGGAAAGTTGATCGTTGCAAGGGATTCTGACAGGTTGAGGGAGGAGGACTATTCGGAATTGAACAAGGCTTTGAGATTTGATAAATTCAATGGGAGCGTGTTAATCCTCGTGTACTATGCCCCTGAACTCTCTATAAGAGGGAAGAAGGCACAGGAGTTCATAAAGGTATTGAAGGGGAGAAAGGCTATCTACAGATTTGATCTATTGAGTATCACTGATCTGGAGAAGAGGACGCAGAGTTATCTCAGGAAGTTCGGTATAACTATGGATTCTGATGCCTTCAGCTATCTTGTGCAGGAACTCGGAAATTCTCAGGAGATAATATTCAGCCTCCTGTCTCAACTCGTAATGTACGAGCCAGAGAAGAAGAGAATTACCCTCTCGGATATAAAGCAGTTTATATTCAATTTCAGGGGGTTTACAGTTTATGATTTTACGAATGCGATAGCAAACAAGAGGGTTGATGAGGCATTGAGGATACTCGATATCTCTGGCAATACCCGTGAGAATCTGATTCAGATCGTATCCCCCGTTGTGAGGATGCTCGAGCAGCTGTACAAAACCCGGACCCTGTTGTCAGGACAGGTAAGTACCAGTAAGATAGCAGAGGAATTGGGTATACCTGTAAAGATTGTGGAGAGCGAGTTTATACCTCAGGCTCGAAACTTCAGCAGAGATAGCCTCATTAAGTCGATCGAATTTATGTCCCGATTTGATGTAATGCTTCGCACCTCTACGCTCTCTCCAGAGATGATAGTGAGTAAACTATTGTTAGACCTGTGTATTTGAGCATAAAAATTATTTTTGCAGTTTGAATGACACGAAATAGTTTTGTCTTGATAGTTCAGGGAGTTTGTAATATACGGCATTGTCTTGATTGGAGGAAGATATGCTGGATTTGAAAAAGGTATGTGCAAATATCGAGGTAGTAAAAGAGGCATTGAAGAAGAGAAATCAGGATATAGATATATCTAAACTCCTCTCCCTTGCCGAGAAGAGAAGAGAACTTATAATGAAGATTCAGTCGGATAGAACTGAGTTGAATAAGATAAATGATGAGATAAAGGTAGCCGTATCAAAGAAGGATACTACATTGCTTGAGAGCAGACGCTCGGAATTGAAGAGGTTCTCCCAGTCTATCAAGGATATGGAGAAGGAGTTGGGTCAGGTTGAAGAGGAGATAAGTGAGCAGTTGCTCTATATACCGAATATCCCCCATTTTTCTGTGCCCTATGGGAAGGATTCGGAGGATAATCAGGAGGTAAAGAGGTGGGGTAAGAAGCCCGAGTTCAGTTTTGAACCAAAGAATCACTGGGATATCGGGGAGAGACTCGGGATTATCGATTTTGAGAGGGCTACCAAGATCGCAGGGACGAGATTTGCGGTACTCAAGGGTCTCGGGGCGAGGTTGGAGAGGGCACTGATAGATTTTATGCTCGATGTGCACATAAAGGAACACGGCTATACAGAGATTTGGCCGCCACTTATGGTGAATACGAAGGCGATGATTGGGACCGGCCAGTTCCCGAAGTTCTGGGAGGAGGCATTCCACATTCAGGGGACGGATTATCACCTCATACCGACCGCAGAGGTGCCGGTCACCAATCTCCACGCCGATGAAATCCTGAGTGCTGAAAGTCTACCAATCAAGTATGTCTCATATACCCCCTGTTTCAGGGCTGAGGCAGGTGCAGCGGGGAAGGATACGAGGGGTCTCATAAGACAGCATCAGTTCAACAAGGTGGAGCTCGTAAAGTTTTCCCACCCGGATAAGAGTTATGAGGAGCTGGAGACACTCCTTCAGGATGCCTGCAGCATACTGGAGAAGTTGAATCTGCATTACAGAGTGGTAGTTCTATGTACGGGGGATCTGGGTTTTTCGTCAGCAAAGACATACGACATCGAGGTATGGTTGCCAGGGCAGAACACATTCAGAGAGATATCCTCCTGCTCCAACTTCGAGGATTTTCAGGCGCGAAGGGCATCTATAAAGTTCAAGGAGGGTCCAAAGGGGAAGCCCGAGTATGTCCACACCCTGAATGGTTCGGGACTCGCGGTGGGAAGGACCCTGGTGGCAATCCTCGAGAACTATCAGAATGAGGACGGGACAGTCACAATCCCTGAGGCACTGAGACCATATATGGGCGGGCTTGAGATTATTTCCTGATATAGACTACAAATCCTTCAATGTCCATAAGCATCGCATAGTTGAGCCTCACAAACTCGTACAACTCTTCGAATTGCTGTAAAGGATATCTATCCCAGTGGTGAAATCCATTTGGAGAGGTATCTATGATTATAAGGGGCTTACTTCTCTTGAGGTCTTCCATCAAAAGAGCCCTGTGCTCGTTGTTGATATACTCTTTGGGGTTGAATTGAGGGGAGTATGATGACTCATTGCCGGGAATGTATCCTGCAATGCTCGCCTGAGGCAGGACAAATCTGCTCCCGGGAAGCATATTGCACATAGTGTAGAAGTAGTAATAGAAGAGTGGTGCATATCCCCAGATGAATACCCTTTCTCTATTTGGGTGTTTGCAGTAATCCATACTCTCTATTGTCTGAGGTATTCTTTTGAAAAGGGGTTCGGTCTCTTCGATAAAACTGTTCTTCTGGGAGTAAAAATAGAATGTGTAGATATTGAATGCTAAGGTGAGAACTATTGAATACGCTGTGATGGCTTTCAAAGCCCGTATTCTATTTGTGACATCGATAAAGTAGCAGGCAGAGAGGAGTGTCAGGGGTAAAAGAGGTTGCAAGAAGTAGTGAGGAAAGAATCTGAAGCCTACAAAGATTGGAATAATGTATAGTATCAGTGCCACTTCATAGATTGCGAGTAGTCTCTCTTCGGTATCCCTTCTTGTCTTCAGATAGAAGTAGATGAGTGGAGAGAGGATGAGTAAATACGGGATTAGATATTTGAATATCCTCTTGATTGCTTCAATAATTGTTATGGGATTTTGAGAATATCCTATGTTGTGGGCGATATTGAAATAGATGAACTCATTGATTGCACCCTTTGAATAGAAGTAAATAAATACCGATAGCAATGGTATTAAAAACCCTGTGAAGAATAGTATAAGTGGAACAGATGCAGAACCTCTCTTCTCTGATATGTATCCTCTAATAAAGAGATAGATTGGAATTATTATGCTTATCCCTGCCTGTTGTTTGGAGAGTGTGGCGAGGGATATCAGGATGCCCGATAAAAAGTATTCTATTCTGCCACCTCTGTAGAGAAGATATAGGGCAGAGGATAAGAATAGATTCATTATCAGTTCGCAGTTTGTGGCGAGCATATCGGTAGGTATGTATGTCGTAGAAAATACTATATAGAAGATGCCTCCTATTAGCCCCGCAACTCTGCTTTTTCTGGAGATGGCAATGAGTATGAAGAGGGATGTGAATGGTATTATAAATATATTTGTCAGGATATGGACAGCAAGAATTCCCTTTCCGAATATAAACTGAGCAATTATGTAGAATAGATATATCATCGGGGGTTTGTTGTCCACAAAGTCTCTGTATAGAACCCCCTTATCCATTATGACGAAGCTTCCTGTGATGTGTGCCGCCTCGTCATTGCTGAAGAAGTCGAAGAAGAGAGTAGGGCTTCTGAAAATAATGGTAATGAGAATGAATGCAAATACTGACAGGATATAGTATTTTTTCTGCGATAGGGTTTCGATTTTCTCCAAAAAAGCAATCATACACCAAAAAATATCATATAAATTGAATTTTTCTAAAATTTTTTTAGGCATTTTAATGATATAATAGACCCTAAGGATAAAGGGTGAAACAAATTTGTTTTATTTGTGTTTAAAATGTCAGAAAAGGGTCTTAGAGGAGCAAAGACCCGTTAAACCTTTTCAAGGAGGAGTATTATGAAAAAGGTAGTGTTCTTAGCAGTGTTTGTCTTCGCAGTGCTCTTTGCCTTTGCACTGTATGCCCAGGATCAGAATCAGGGCGTGGGTACTCAGACCCAGGAGGTAAAGAAGGAGGCAAAGGAGGTAAAGGAAGAGGCAAAAGAGATGGCAAAAGAGTTAAAGGAAGAGGCAAAAGATAAGGCAAAGGAGATAAAGGAGGAGGCAAAAGAGAAGGGTAAGGAGATGAAGGAGGAGGCGAAGGAGAAGGCAAAGGAGATGAAGGAGGAGGCAAAAGAGAAGGCTAAGGAGAAGAAGGAAGAGGCAAAGGAGAAGGCAAAAGAGAAGAAGGAGAAGGCAAAAGAGAAGAAGGAGAAGGCAAAAGAGAAGAAGGAGAAGGCAAAAGAGAAGGCTAAGGAGAAGAAGGAAAAGGCTGAGGAGAAGAAGGCAGAATAATTTTTCGGTTATTGATATCTCAATCAACGGAGGCACCAGAATCGGTGCCTCTTTTTTTATCCGCTTCAGGTAAAGGTATGGTTTGGGGTTGGGGTTTCTATTTTTCTATTTTATCTTTCTTTACCTTTGCCTAATCTTCACATCTACAATTCAAATCTGTTTTGACTTCTTTAATATGTGTACATATCCAATTACAACTAACCTTAGTTCCAGACAAATACAAATTCTCTAAATTATCCAGATTGGTCAGATAATCCAGTCCTGCATCAGTGATCTGGGTGTCTGTAAGATTAAGTTTTCTTAATTCAATTAATCCATTAAGATAAGCAAGCCCTGCATCAGTGATTTTTGTGCCAGAGAGATTCAATTCTCTCAATTCTTTCAATTCTGAAATATAAGACAATCCTTTATCGGAGATCTGGGTACTCCCAATAGATAGTTCTTTCAACATCTTTAATCCTTTAAGATGAACGAGCCCTACATCGGTAATTTTAGTACTTGAGAGATTCAGTTTGTTTAACTGATTCAGCACTCCAAGATGGGAAAGTCCCGAATCGGTGATCTGGGCTCCCCAGAGGTTCAGTTCTTTTAGTTCTTTTAGGCTATCAAGATAAACAAGCCCTGCATCAGTGATTTTTGTGCTTGAAAGATTTAATCTCTTCAAATGTTTTAGGTTGGTAAGATGGGCAAGACCCCCATCGGTGATCCTGGTGTCTTGAAGGTAGAGTTCTTTTAACTCTCCCAGTTCTTCAAGATAAATAAGCCCTGCATCAGTAATTTTAGTGCCCCCAAGCCATAATATCTTCAATCCAGTGAATCCTTTAATGTAAACAAGTCATGCATCTGTGATTTGAGTATGCTCCAGCCATAACTCTCTCAAGCCTGATAATCCTTTAATATGAACAAGTCCTGCATCTGTAATCTGAGTACGATCCAGCCAAAGCGCCTTCAACTCTTTCAATCCCGCAAGATGGACAAGTCCCGAATCGGTTATCTGTGTGCCTCCAAGCCACAGTCTCTCCAATTTCCTCATCCCGCTAATATGGGCAAGCCCAATATCAGTAATTGAGGTGTTTATAAGATCCAGCCTCCTTAACTCCTTTAATTCTTTAAGATGAGCCAATCCCGCATCAGTGATTTTGGTGCCGCCAAGCCACAATTCTCTTAATTCTCTCAATTCTTTAAGATGAGCTAGACCCAGATCAGTTATTCTGGTGTCTCCAAGTCCCAAATTTCTCAGGCCTTTCATCCCGGCAAGATGAGCAAGTCCCATATCTGTAATCTGGGTATTCCAAAGATTCAGCTTTCTCAACTCTTCTAATCCAGTGAGATGTACGAGTCCAGAATCAGTTATTCTGGTGTCTACAATGTCGAGTATTTCTAATCTCTTTAATCCTGCAAGATGAGCGAGCCCACCATCTGTAATTTTAGTACCGCCAAGCCACAATCCTCTCAAGTCTCGAAATCCTGCCAGATGAATAAGTCCAGCATCGGTGAGATTATCCGGTAAATTCAAAAAGAGATCTTTCCCCTTAATAGATTTAAGACAGATAAGTTTTTCATCGCTAAAGCCTTCTGCAATAATATGTATTGAAATCTCATTCTCCTGGATTTTGGCAAGATCTGCTCTAATATCTGAATTGCAAAGGTTTTCGGTAGAGATGATTATAGCGTTAACTACTGGTGAATAACCTCGTATGAGTGCCAAAGCAGTAGGAGGGTCATTTTTTGTCAGAATTAGACCAACAGGTTTGTAATCCATTAAGAATAAACCGGCTCCATAACTAAAATTATGGTCAGGAATGTAAAACTCATTTGCCAGATAATCAGGCATTATTATGCCTACATCCTCAATCCAAACAATGGTTTTTGCAATATCTCTGTCGGCCTTAGTTGACGGATTTTCCCCATATCTTATATTCCCTTTCAAACAGGTGTAGAAGAAAAGAGCTATAAAGCACATAAAAATAATTAAGATTGTCTGTATTTTCATAACATCCTCCTAAAAATCTTGGCTTAAAATATCTTAACAAAGGCAAATTGTAAATAATTTATTTATAGTTTTGGTGAAAAGTTTATACGAGAATCTCTTAATACAAGAAAATTTCTTGATATTACTGGAATTGATTGGTAGTAATACTGCTATGATTAATGAATCGCACAGTTTAAGAAAAGATTTCTTGAAATAACCGAAATTGTTTGATAATAATATAGACATAGTTAAAAAATCACTCAAATTAGGTGTGATTTTTTGACAATGTATTGAGTTGTAACCCTGCCAGTGTTTGGGACATCGGGCGCAGAGGAGAGTTTATCTCAGCCCTGTTCTGGATGCTGGCATAATGAAAGGAGGATGACAATGAAAAAGGTAGCAAGAGTGAGGACATTTTTATGCATTCTTTCTCTGATTTTAGCTCTACTTTTATTTTATTCGTGTGAGAGCAGGTCTATAGATATGGGGACTCAACCTGCTCAAAAGAGTTATCATTCTTTTTCTTATTACCTCAAAGACGAGACAGGCAAGATAGGTGATAGTCTGGCAGGTGGAGGGTCACTACCTGATGTTTGCAAGCAGTCTAAATGTAAGGTTGTCACATTTACAGAAATAGAACCGAGAATAGACCGCGACCATGTTCACCAAAGTCATCTGATCCGTGATTCTGATGATCCTGATTTAGGGAAGCATGTTACTTATAAGATGAATGTTCATATGGATCATTTGCTAAAGCATTTTGAGATAGCGGATGGTGGTAAAACGGCAACTATTAGTTATAAGAAGGCAGATGGGACAAGTGGAACAATATCAGGGGATGTGGTTGCAATAAGGAGGCTATCGGAGAAAGATGCAGAGAAGCATACTGTGGAGTTAGTTATTGTATTGAAAGATGCCAATGCCTATCCTGCCAAGAATTCATCTTCACTTTTGAGTGGGAGCTATGCAGATTCGCAGAGTGGAAGTACTGGAGTAGGACTCAATGGAGTTGTAAATCTATTTTCCATGCAGGATATTCTGTCATTTCATACATTTGACGGCTACAAAACATTGTGCCAGTGGAAAGATCCTAATGACCCTGAGGGGGATGATTATCATGCTAGGTCGGTGCTCTGTATGCTTTTCTGGAACATGTCACCGTTTGCCACTGACATTAAAAAAGTCAGTAAGGATACAACTTTTGATCCAAACGATGGGATTGGGACCTGGGTTGATATTTATAGCGCCTCTCATGGTCATGTTTTCAGTGGTTTTCACACGAGCAATATGCCGCCGGGCTATGGAGATACCGTCAGCCTGGTTAGTGACCAGGCGGTTGGCGGGGACACACGGATTGAATTTGACGCCAATGTTTATGCAAAGTTCGTTGACCCATGGGGAAATGCAGTTCAAGCAACCGTTGCCGAAATTCATATGAATTGGGATCCGCGTTCATCTCCAAGATGCCTCAACGATAGTGATGGTTTAAAGGAAAATTATTGCAAAGGACTTGGAAGAGGTTACGACTGCAACTGGGTGTATATATATTCTGATAACTGCGAACCGAAAGATACGACAGAGGAGGCTATTGAGCTGACCATACATATAGGCGTTGAATTAGCTCTGGCAGTGGCGGAAGCAACTGTTGGATGTGAAGCATGCACAGCGATAGAGGTTGGTTTGATAGTCTACGAAATCGTCAAGGGGGTTGTTGAATGGGCGGCTGACACTTTTTCTAACAAAAGTGGAGTGGTGCTATTTATGCTATCCAAAACCCCGCAAGACCCCAACAACTGCTATCCTCCGGGTTCGTGGTGTCAGACATGTAAATTGAAATTTTTTAATATTTTCAAGGATCCCCCAACCGGCGTGCAATGGGGACAACTTTACGCATACTGTAAAGATGAGCAAGGGAATTGGCACTATACCGCCCAGTCGGCTCCATACGGATATGGTCCAAATGGAAACGGCCCCTGTTTATACACAAACAAACACGGCTTTCTTGATTGCGACTGTGATCCACCAGGGGATTGGTGCAAGACATGTGCAGCCTATGGTTACGACAAGAGTAATGACACTTTGTGGGCATATTGCTATAAGTTCAGTGGTTATCTCCTCAGTGATAGTATCAGCTATTCTGAGTTAAAACATGTATCATGGTGCGAATACATCACAAACGGGGGTGGGTATCTGAAGTGTGGACAAGAAGCACCATGTGTTGGGCGATGTGACGGGAAGGAATGTGGCGATGATGGATGCGGTGGGAGCTGCGGTACATGCCCGAATTCGGCCTTAAAATGTGTTAATAACATGTGTTGTATGCCTTCGGATGCTATATGTGGTGGCATAGTAGGCGGTTTCTGTAACATACATGAATGTCCTAGTGGACCGACAGCGCTGGGTGGATGGTGTCCCGATACTTGTTCTGATGTATTGCCGGCTGGTAGTAAGACTTGTAAAAATTATATGTGCCAGTAAAAATGAGGGCTAAGCATCCAGATGAGCATAATTGAACTAACAGGAAAGAGGACATTTATGTAAGAGGCAGAGAGGGACTTCTATGGATACGGGGAGGTAAAAGTATGAAGCGTTTAGTTTTCTGTTTATTTTTCTTTTTCTTTTGTTTCTCCTGTTTTTCTCCACTTTTTGCTGACGAGGTTTCAGATCGCTTAAACACTTTTGCAAAACAAATCAGAAAAATGCGACCAGAAGAGATGGGATATCCAATCAATCAGAATACTGAACTCAAGGAATTCTACAAGTGGTATATTAACTCAAAGCTATATGAAGATTCGATGAATAATGTTGGCGACCCTCAACAACCAAGTATCTACCCTATGAATACCCACGAATTTGAAAATGAGGTGATTAACTTTTTTGCTCCACTATACGGATTTACAAAAGAAGAGGTCTGGGGCATCGTTACCCACAGCGGTACCGATGGCAACATGCATGGGATGTATTTTGGTGCAAAAGTACTTATTGGAAAAACGAATCAACTTCCGATTGTGTATGTTTCAGAAGAAGCCCATTACTCTATAAAGAGGATTGCAGACCTTCAAAATCTGGAAATACGATTGATTAAGACTGATATAACAGGGAAAATGATAATAAGTGAATTTGAAAAAGCCCTTGACCCTTCCAGGCCAGCGTTAGTGGTGATTGCTATGGGTACTACATTTAAAGGAGCAATTGATGACCAGGGGGCAATTGATGAGGTTATTCG
>Ga0272449_1003707_pt1 | contig 12912 bp, 12 predicted proteins | sample YNPCB0241_FD_198679 | JGI IMG/M metagenome (GOLD analysis project Ga0272449, IMG submission 198679) | Hot spring sediment microbial communities from Yellowstone National Park, WY, United States - YNP-CB-024-1 | ecosystem: Environmental > Aquatic > Thermal springs > Hot (42-90C) > Sediment...
AGCAAATATAAAGCAACGCCTACACACAATAAAACTGACGGCCGGGGTCCCACAGCCTGGTAGTGGGCAGGCCTGGAGAGCCTGTGGCCTTTCACGGGCCGCGTGGGTTCAAATCCCACCCCCGGCGCCATAAGTGAAAATCCTCCGGCTATGTTTCTATTTCGCCGTGACCTTAGCCCGCATACCTAGCTCGTAATGGCTTACAGGTGCCGGATATGCTATTGTGCAGAGAATGCTGTAAATGCCTTCCTTCGCCAAATACATCTCCACAGTGGTCGAGTTTGATGGATAAAGAATCGTTACTAACTCTCGTTTTTCCTCAGCGAGGTATGCATTATGCGGGTAGTTTCCCTTGTTTATGAAGGTGAGGTGAAGCCTGCTGTTTACGCGTACAGTTATCTCGGAAGGATAATAGTAGTATTCACCCATTTCAACAACCACCTTCACTTCAGCGGGAGCTGTGTTCATGTAGTAGAGGTAATATGCCATCAGCGACGCGGCAACCAGCAGCACTATTAGCGTAAATTTTCCCGCCGACACCTGAACATCATTGATGGAGGCTTATTTAAGTGAAGTTGTTGAAAAATGGGAAATATTTATTAACGCTGGTTGGAAAACATTGCTTGAATGGTTGGAGTTAAACAGCTAGGCTTAACATTTTTTCTTTCACTGATGTTTGTTTTAAACGGAGTTTTAGCTCAAACGAGCGCTGGCGAGTGGATTGCGGCCGGTGGGGACGCAGCGAACACAAAATACAGCCGGATTACATCGATTTCACCTGAAAACGCCGCACAGCTCTACCAGGACTGGTTTCTCCCCATACCTCCCTCGAGGGAGGGGTCAGTCCACGGCGTAACCCATCCCCTTTTAATTAAGTATGGGGTCGGCTACGCAGTTACAAACAGTTACTTGGTCATATCCTTCGACATGCGGGGTGGGAAGATCTTCTGGACGATTGAGTTGTTGCGTCCTAACCCCCTGCATCCAAACATATTGCCGGAGAGGCTTGCGCACATTTACCAGGCTATGTTGTTGAAAAGCGGCGGTGATGAATTGCTGGCCATCGGTACTAGTTGGCAAAGGATTTACTTGTTGGACGCTTTCACAGGTAGGCTGGCCCACACAGTGGACCTACTTGGTCAAGGTGAAAATGTTGAAGGAAACATGGGTAAGTACGGCGGAATTCCCGTAAACTTTGCATACGACAGCCGGCGTGGCATTCTAATAGTTGGAGCGTCCGTGCCTGATTCAGTAGATGCTGGGAGAGGGTTTATAGACGGCTATTCCGTCAGCAGAGATGGTGTACGCAGGATTTGGCGAGCTTTCCTCATGCCACCGCAGACACAATACAGCCCCGAATGGTCGCTTAATTTAGTTAGAAAAACAGTTAACGCATGGTTGATGGACGGGGACCGGTTAATAGACCTGAAAGCGCTGGATGAAACAACCCTTAACAACATTTTGTTAAACGACTGGTCTGCATCCGGAGGTCCACCCCGGGCCGGAGTTATGGCAAGTTGGATGAACGGGTGGGCTGTCGACGAGATGAATGGAGTCGTTTATGTAGGCACGTCAAGCCCCTCCCCATCCCTTAATGCAGGCGGCAGAACAGGTCCAAACCTGCCCTCATCGTCTTTAATGGCCATCAAGGTAGAAACCGGCGAGGTTCTATGGATTTTCCAAGCCATACCACACGATATATGGGGACATGGTTGCAACGGAGGTGTCACTCTGTTTAATGACTTGGTGCTTGCGCTGTGTGGTAACGGCGTTCTATACGCTCTTAACAAAAACACAGGCAGACCAGTTTGGATGTTTAGGCCGCCGGCGCTGCCGGCTTCCGATCCAGCCGCATCGTTAAGCCCGTTAAATAAAGATCAGATGGCGATACCATACCTTGGACAAGACGGGAAAAAGATAGTTATCTCCCCACCACCGCAAGCAATTCTGAGCTTTGCAGTTAACCCGTTAAGCGGCCGAATATTCTACGCCATACCGGTCTACAGCGAGGAATTTACCGCTCCACCGCAGAAAACTGGAAAATACGCAAGTCTCTCCAAGCAATCAGACCTAGTCCTGTACTCGATTGAGTCAGCTACCGGAAAGATAGTTTGGGAGAAAAAATTTGAAAACATCGGCAGCGGATTCCTCTCAGCTGCATCAAACCTACTTTTCTTGACGTCATCTGCCGGCTTGCTATACATATTGTCTGAGAAGGACGGTGGCATCGTTTACAGCAGGCAGAACATTGGGACAACCATGACAGCGCCATCAATCGGCGTGGACGTTGAAGGTAATCCAAGACTGCTTTTGTCCTTTAGCGCCGTAGACGACCCCGGATACATGATTTCACTCAGGCTACTGCCGCTGGGTAACGAAAGTTTCGGGACAGCTGTTGTAACGGAGCACACAACAATAACTAGGACGGCTACGCTAGCACCCGATTTAAGACAGCCGTGGAGCTTTGGATTGATGATTCTTATTTTAGCCGCGGCTGCCGCATCGTTGACAATGTTCTGGCTTTCAAGAAGCTCTAAAAAATCTCAGAGCGGACAAACAGGTTGATGCATAGGAGAAGTAGGACCCCCACCCATATCAACTGGACGCTTAGGATGAATATAGGCGCGCCCTCGCCAACGAGTTGTCTAAGTATCAGACCTATGCTGCCAAGCTCTGTGAAGCCGACGTTTTTAATACCGTAAACCCCGAGCAGCCTTGCGGCCTCCACCGGGTTAAGAGCCGCGATAACAAGCACGATAGGGGCAGCGCCCGCTATACTCACCAGGATGCTCAAAGACCCTATATCGCTTAAAACAGTGAAAAGAAACCATAAAAATATACCCATCATCATAGCGGTGATCTTCCTGTCTGAAACTATTGAAAGCAGTAATCCAAGAAGCAGCATTATCGTGTTAAGGAGGGTGGCAGCGCCAAGCATCGGCAGGATAGTTGTCATTTGACCTATCTTGGCGCCGTATGAGAGGAAGGCTGCTATGAGATAGCCGCCGAGGACTACAAGGGTCGTTGAGAGAAAGAGGCCTGCAAGCTTCCCTATCAGGTAGCTTAGGCGTGATATGGGCTGGGAAAGTGTGTATTCGAGGAGGCCGTTTTCTTTCTCGTCAACAATTGAAGTTGCACCCAACGGCAGTGAGAGCAGGGGGAGGAATGGGAACGACAATGCCATGAGCCCTGCAAGGTATGCTTCCAAGTAATCCGGTGGCAGATATCGTGCCGAGATAAGAACCAGCATGGGGACGTTTATCGCCAGCATAAAGAAAACAACTGTGTAAACTATGACCCACCTGGCCCGAAGCCCTTCAAGGAAGTTGTGAACAGTTAAAGCCCAAGCAGCTGAGTAGCCCATGCTTTCACCCCTTTATCAGCTCATAGTAATGCCTCTCCAGGCTCAGGGCTTCAGACACAATATCCTCCGGTCTTATACCATGTTCAAAAATCGATGCAATAAGCTTCGCCTTGTCCTTTGAATCGCATTCAATAATCAACCACCCTTCCATGCTTTGCACACTGTATACGTTGTTCTCCCTCAAAACATTCACCAGATCGTCATCATGGGCATCGCCCTGATGTAGCTTTATGTAAAGCTTATTCCTGATATGCAATTTCCCGAGAACCTCTTCAACTCCCCCGAACGCAACCACTTCTCCCCTGTTCAGCACGAGAACCCTGTCTATCACGCTACCCATCCCAACTATATGGGATGAGATTAAAATCGACTTATCCTCTTTCTTTATCTCATCAAGCTGATGTAGCAGTGAGATCTGCCCCTCTATGTCTATGCTGCTTAAGGGCTCGTCAAGAAGTAGTATGTCGGGCTCCGTAAGAAGCGTTAGCCCCAGCATTAGTTTCTGTTTCATCCCCTGTGAAAGACTTCCGACAGGAGATTTACGTCTCTCCCAAAATCCAAGCCTCTCCAAAATCTCCCTGAACCGGTGGTTGTCATTAACACCTTTAAGCCTTCCTATCAGCTTCACCTCGTCTATGATGGAGAGTTTATCGTGTAGTGTTGTGCGTTGAGGTACGTAGCCCATCCTAGCTCTAGCTACAGCTCCCGCTGTTTTTACATCAATCCCATCAACGGTTATTTGCCCGTCAAAATCAAGCAAACCCAGGCAGCACTTAATCAACGTGGTCTTGCCGGCCCCGTTAGGGCCTAAAATACCTAAAACCTCACCCTGCTTTGCGTTGAAAGACACTTCGTCTAATGCTGTGTGTCGCCCGTAGTTTTTTTTCACGTTATCTGCAACTAATACCTCCATTACTGTCTAATATCCGTCAACCCGTTATTTATAACATTTTTCAGACAACCGAGGTGAATTTAATGGCTTGACCGTTTTTCTGGGGAAAGACTAATACCTTCTCCGGGGAAATGTGCACGTATACTGTTTCCCCCGGTCTGATGTCACACGTTGCCAATGTCCATGACCTTAGCACCTGTTCCCCAACCCTGACAAATATCTCAGTATAATGACCCATGAAAGCCGTCGTCTCGACAACTCCAAGATACTCGTTGCGAAGGTCCTTACGTGTCCTGTAAATCTCTACATCTTCAGGCCTTACGTATATGGTAACATCTCCGTAATCGTTGAGGCTGTCGCTTACGTTGTATGCTAATGGGCCCAACTCTGTCTGGGCTAACCCCGCTCTGGCTGAAACCGTTCCTCTTAACACATTTACACTTCCGACAAATTCTGCGGTAAAGGGGTTCTGTGGCTTGCTGTAGATTTCGGCAGGCGGGCCCATCTCAACTATTTTGCCGGCGTTCATGACCGCGATAAAGTCGGATATGGACAGAGCCTCAACCTGGTCGTGTGTAACGAATATTGTTGTAATTTCGAGGTCTTTCAACAAACGTTTAAGCTCCACTCTCATACTGTAGCGCAGTTTGGCATCCAGGTTGCTTAACGGCTCGTCAAGCAGTAAGACGCTCGGGCTATGGACTAAGGCCCTTGCTAAAGCAACCCTCTGCTGCTGTCCGCCGCTTAGCGTCGTTGCGGGCCTTTCCTCAAAACCTCTAAGATCCACCAACTCCAATGCTTTCTTAACAAGCCTATCAACCTCGTTCTTGCTGTACCCTTTTGCCCGAAGGGGAAAAGCTACGTTTTCAAAAACATTCATATGTGGCCATATGGCGTACGATTGAAAAACCATCCCAACCCCCCTATCCTCCGGGGAAATGTTCACTCCTTCGCCGAAGACGACTCTTCCGTTGACAGTTATTTCTCCGGCGTCAGGCGTTTCAAGTCCTGCTATGCATCGTAAGACCGTTGTTTTCCCACAGCCTGTTGGACCCAGCAATGTAAATATCCCCTCTCTGACAGTGAACGTAACCCTGTCAAGGGCTAAAACCTCCTTACGCTGTCTCCTGAAACTATGTCTGTAAACCTTGACCAGCTCCTTAACCGCGACTTTATCCATATTACTCTAATATCTCTTTCTACGTCGATATTAGCTTTATAGAAGAATGTTGATGGTGCAAGAATATTGCTTATCTACTAGTGTGAGACATCCTTTGCGGCATGACTACTAACAGGACCGGCCTTCCACTGGCCTTTATTCTCCTAATACTGCTAGCGTGGTCGGGTATTCAAAGTTCAGGGGTTGGTCAGCAAAGTTTTGACTGGCCATATCCTGCCTATGATCTGAAAAACACCAACTCAAGCCCTCAAAACCTCATCAACAAAGACAACGTTGACAGACTCTCCATTGCATGGCTATACCAAGTGCCGGAGAACCCGTACAGAATACCATCGCTAGCCCCTCTGCAGGGGATAGAAACCACGCCGCTGGTTCTAAACGGCATAGTCTATTTTGCAACACCCTACAACAGGGTTGTTGCGTTGAGGGCAGATACAGGACATGTGGTCTGGTCATATCAGGTTAACATGACAGGCTTCACCAGTAAACCCTACTGGGCTTACGTAGCAAACCAGAAAAGCATCTGGTACCACAACGGCGCAGTATACATGATGGCCTCCGACTGCTCAATACACGTCATCGATGCCGTAAGCGGCAGGCCCATGCAAGTGGTGTCCGGGGAGAAGATATGCGGGATCCCCGGAAACACGGGGTACTACTGGGGTGAGCAGGCTCCTGTTGTTTACAAGGACTTGGTCATAGTTAGGGCATCAACCGCAGGGTTTGGCGGCCGAGGATTCATAGCTGCCTACAGCCTGAAAGACTTCAGCCTTGTTTGGCGCTGGTACTCTGTGCCACCTGTTGGGGGAGACCCAGAATGGGACACCAAGTATGTTTTGGAGACTGGTGCCGGTGTCAGGACTGGCACACCGAAGGGTAACATCAAGCCCTATCCAAATGACTGGGGCGCGAACAACCTGATCGGGGGAGGCGCTCTGTGGGGGCTCCTGGCCCTCGACGAGCAAGAGGGAATCATATATGCAACTGTTGGCCAGCCTTCACCCGTCTATGATGCGGCTCTGAGACCTGGTCCCAACCTCTACACGATGTCAATTGTAGCTTTAAACGCGCTAACCGGCGACCTGATATGGTATTATCAGACGATACCGCATTCGCTGGTTGCTGTTGAGCCGGGATGGAGTGTGGTCCTCGCAGATGTTGAAATAGGTGGTGCGTTAAGAAAGGTAGCGATAGCTGCTGCAAAAAGCGACTACATATATGTTTTAGACGCAAAGACAGGTCAACCAGTATACCCGCCGATAAAAATCGGAGGTCCGGCCCAAAATCTCCACAACGTAAATGCCGGAGATAACGCAGACCTATCTTTATCAACCGATGTCTTAGTTGGAAAAACCTACTGCCCCGGAGCACAGGGAGGGGTTGAGGCACCACCCGCCTACGCAAACGGAATACTTTATGTCGCAACACAGAGAGCATGTCATAAAATATCGAAGGGTCCCATCTTTTACAAGGGTGAGGTTATAGAGGGATACATAAGTCAGGTAGACCCTACAATCCCGCAGAACTCAACCCTCTACGCAATCGATGTCAGGACCGGCCGTGTTGTCTGGCGGTTTGAAATTCCTAATAGGTATCAGGCGGCTTCGGTGGTTGTAAGCGGTGGAGTTGTTTATGCGGTTGACAGAGCGGGTATACTTTATATGGTAGACGCCATAAGTGGGAAGCTATTACGTAGGATTAGCTTGGGCGGCCTAGGTGCAGCGGGGGTGAGCATTGCAACTGACATCATGGGTGAGCCTGTGTTGCTTGTGCCGGCTGGAGGCGGTGAATTGGGGGGAACCTATACACCAGGCGTCGTGGCGGCCTTCAAACTCTCTCAAAACACCTCGGGAGAGCAGGGCATGTCATTGAATGAACTGGTTGTGTTGGGCGTTGTAGTAGCTGCCTCGATTGCAGGTTTCCTTCTGCTTGTATGGAGGGGGAGAAAGTATTCTAGAAAGAATTCAACGAAAACGTTGGCTGGCGGCCGCAGCGGTTAACATAGGTACGTTGCCGCCGCCTCTCGACACAGGTCTGATGGCCATAATTCTGCCAGCCGTAAGTAGTGACCTTAGGTCTCACATAACCGTCGCCAGCTGGATTCCGATAGTCTATCTTATTGCCATAACGGCTTTGATGCCTTTGCTGGGAGAGTACTCAGACAAAAAAAGTAGGAGAGAAATGTTTGTCGTAGGCCTCCTAACTTTTGCCGCCGGAGCATACTTGTCCAGCACATCCATCACCATATACGAGCTGTTAATTTACAGAGTTGTGCAGGGTGTTGGAGCTGCCTTGATTCTTTCAAACAGCCGTGCATTGATAGCAGATGTTTTCGAGGAAGGTGGGGGCGGGCTGGCCATGGGCGTCCACGTGGCCGTCATATATTCAGCTCTGTTGATGGGGCCTCTGCTGGGCGGGGTGATATTAACACTCACAAGCCTTATCGGATGGCGTGACGTCTTCATATTAAACGTGCCCATATGTGTCGTCTCGGCCCTGCTGGTATATGCGACGGTACCCTCAAAAAAGTCTGGGCTGAACAAAAATAGTGGGAGGACAGACTGGTTTGGAGGGTCTCTCCTCTTCACAGGTCTACTAGTGCTTTTAGGGGGGATAACTATGTGGCCTGTCCATAAAGGCGTGGTTGAGCTGTTTATTGAGGAAGTGCGGATCCCTTTACTAGGCCTGTACTTTAGGCCCTTCTTCTACATTGCGCTGCCCGCATGGTCTATGGTTTTAACAGGTGCTCTGCTGACTGCTTTGTTTTTCATAAGGGAGCGCAGTAAGACTAGTTCACATATCATTCCGCTGAACTTACTTGCAACAAACCTGAGGCTTAGGTCTGCCTCACTGTCGATTCTCCTGTTATACACGGCACATCACGGCGTCTGGATTGTTATCAGTTTCTACCTGACCGCTTTTATGGGCTTGGACCCGGTCTCCTCTGGGCTTATCTTGGGAACACTGCCCTTAACTGTGTTGGTTGTTTCGCCTGCGGGAGGGTTTCTGTCAGACAAGTACGGTTACTCAGAAGTGTCCACTCTGGGGTTGTTCATGGCGGCGCTGGGCCTATTCTCTCTCGCTATGGTTTCGCAGGGCATCACAGTCCAATACATCGCCGTATCGCTCATAGTGCTGGGGTTGGGCATAGGGCTCTTTGCAGCCCCGAACACAAACTCAGCCCTTGCATCTGTTGAACCATCTGTCAGGGCACAGGTTAACGGTTTGATGGGTTTCATGCGCCACCTCGGCCAGGCATTAAGCATAGCCATGTCAGCCACAATACTGGACTACAGCATCGGGTACGAAAAATTTCTGGAAGGCGGCCTGATAGAGGTATCAGCATTCACCAGAGGCGTCTCCATAAACTTCTTGACCGCCGGGGCTATTACAGCAACAGCCGTTATTGTCGTAATATGGCATGAGATCGTCGGCCGCAGAAGGAATAGCTAAGTAGCTTTCCTCCACAACCTCATTCTCCAGTACACCAAAATTGAGACAGCAGCCGCTACTGGTAATGCCAAAATAAGGTAGTCAAGCAGCTGGAACACGCGTGCTAAACCTACCTCGCCGACAGACACCGTGGTCGGGTTCGGCCGCGTTGCAATTACAGGAACACCTAACGGGTCCTCCACGTACTCCTCGCTTTCAAGCGTAACATACAGCGATGCCTTGCCGCTCCACAATGAAAAATCAGGGTTAATGGTTAACGGGTATGGGCCCCAGCGGTAGCCTGGGTATATGTAGTCGACCTTGTAGGCATCCATGCGGTTGTTCACGCTCCTCCTTGCAATAGTGCGGCCATCCTCTGAGACTAGTGTGAAAGTCACAGACACATAACCCGAATAATGTTTGAGCGGAGGCAGTTCGTCTAGGTAAAGAGTGAAAACTATCTTCAGTCCTTCCCCCTCCGGAATTTCGCCAGGGAGGTCAACCACAAGCCTGTATTTGCTTGTGCCAATTCCGTCGGTTAAGAAAAGCGGTATCTCTCTTGTGGCGGCTGAGTGCTGGATACCGCCAACGAAAACAATTGTTAATAGGCTAATACTTAAGAGGGCCAAGCGACTCGATTTCACGCTTCATCTCCCTGAGGGCTTGGCGTGGGTCGTTTCCTGCCCATGCACTCCTCAAATATCTGCCCATTATGAAAAACACTTGGTTGGCCCGTGGCAGGGGTTGTATGTATGCCACTTTTTTTGAATCCAGTACCTCCTTCACAACCCGTACCGAGTTAAATTCGGGTTTTTTCAATGCAGAGTTTACTAAAGGGTCTGTTAGAACACCCGAGCGCACAGGCACCAGTTTTGCTTTTTCATCTAAGGTAAGCATTATTCTTGTGCCGACCTCCGTGGCCCATTGAAGCCACAGCCACGCCGCTAAACTGTTCTTACTGTTTCTAACCAATCCGATTCCGTCGCCTACGAACTGGTGGAAGGAGCCTTTTGGACCGGCTGGGTTCATTTTATAGTCTACCTTGTTCACTACTGTGGACCTGGCGGGGTCGTCCATCATCCATGCAAAGTCCTGCCAGAGTATCGCATGTATTATTCTGCCCCTCCTCATAGCTGTAGCAACGGTGTCCCAGTCATAAGAAATTGACGCGGGATCTGCGTAGGGTTTTATGGCTGAATAGACTCTTAACGCCTCGACGACCTCGTCCGAATCAATCACTGGCTCAACAACTCCATCGCCCAGCTCGAATAGTCTGCCGCCGAAGCTGTAGACAAAGTTGTTGAACTCCGTTACTATTCCTACATCGCTCCCCACCTGCATGGCTGTGGCGAAAACACCTTCCCCGGGCTTGTTTAACATCTTGAGGTCTTCGAGGTATTGCTCCCAGTCCGCTGGCGGGTTCAGGCCGGTCTGTTCGTAAACATCCCGTCTGTAAAAATGTATCATTGTAGGTGAGCTGAATGGGAGAAGCAGCACCTTTCCGCCAACGGCGACGTCACTTTCCTTGGGCGGGTACACGCCGACAAGGTTCAAAGCCTCTGGGTTAAAGTCTTGGAGGCTGAACCTCTCGTAAGTATAGTCGCGGAAGTTTTCCATCACGTCTTCTATGGGTGTGAAGAAACGGCTATAGAGTGTTATGTCGAAGGACTCAACTGCTACGGCGTCGTAGATCGATGCCCCTATACCCAGCGATGACAGTGTTTTGGAAACATGCACGGGGTAGGGTGAGATGTCAACCTTGGAGTTTATCTCCGTGGCTAGGTAGAAGTCCCTCTCAATCCTCTGCGTGGCTAGGGCCGTCGACTCGGACATTAGAGCTATTATAGGCTCTCTCCCTTCACTCACTTTTTTAGAAACCTCTGAAAGCCATTCAAGAAACTCGATGTAGCTGTCCGGCAGCCCCATACGTCCTGCCTCAGCTAGAACGTCCTTTAACCTACGGACCTGTGTTTCAGAACTACTCTTTGAGGAGAACAGACCGTAGCCTGCTAGAGCCGCTGCTGCGGTTGCGCCAACGAAGAGTGGGATAGCTTTACGACGTGAAATCATCTACGTGTTTTTCCCCACCCATCGATAATTATGGCCACACCTAAGATGGATGAGAGTAGACCGATGAAGACCAGCAGCCCTATTGGTATTACGGCCCAGCTTACTAAAGCCGTTATTACAGCAACCCCATAGCCCTCAAGCCTAGCGCTTCCACCGATGTATCCGACAGAGTAACCCATCAACAATCCTACACCATAGGCTGAAAGGTTATGCAGAACTAGATGTGTGAATACAGCCCTTCTATGCAAACCACTGACCCCTAGGAGCTTGGACGACAAATAATAAATGGCTGACCACGCCAGTGTCCCGAGCACTCCGAAACCAATGAAGATTGCGTAGCCGATAAACATCCATGTCCCTGGCCACTCGGTCAGTTTTAGGGGCAGGGCCAGACGGGCAACAAGAACAGGGGCTGTAACAGCAACACCCGCACACAAGTTGACTAGGGTGTTTACCAAAAAGTAGCGGCTGGCCTGTAACGCATCAAGTCTCCCAACCTGCCTGCTGATCATCTTCTTCTGGCCACTGCGGAAACGAGGTTAACAAGACCCAACAGGGTTCCGAGAAGCGCCAGCCCCACGCCAGCTCCTGTAGGTATGACTGCCCATCCTATCAACGCCGTAACAACCACGGGCGAGCCACCGTCAGCCACAAACCTGCCTCCTTCAAGCCCAACATATGCTGTCAGGGCAACCGTAAGCAAAACACCTATCTCGTACAACGCAAGCGAGGCAGCGGCCAAGGCTGTGGGTGTTTTCTCAACGCCGAAAAGTGATTTCAATAGGTAGTAGGTGAGGGACCAGAGGAATGCCCCCGCAACGCCTGCAATAAGGAGTATGTAGTATGAAACCCAGCCCCAGTGGCCGGGCCAGATGTCTACGTTGTGTGTGAGTATTGAGCCGGGTCCTGCGGCGAGTCTGAGGTCTGGAAAGAGTATGAGCGAGGTTGCGGCCAGCGCTATGAAGCCATTGAGTAGGCCTATAATGTAGAAAAGCCGCGCGGTCCGTAGGCTATCCATCTCTAAACCGCCGTCCTCTACTTGTTTTTACGTATGAGGGCTGTGAGTGCCATGGCAGATACCGCCGCAAGTCCTATGTACAGAGCAAGTGTGAAGTAGTCGCTCAACAACCACGCGAAGTCCTTAAAGCTTTTATCAGGCTCCAGCGCTATCGGCCTTCCGGCTTTAATGTCCGCCCACTGTGGGAAGGTTGTGGCACCACCGGTCTTCTCATAGTTGAAGGCAACATAGTCCCAGTTCTCCTCAAGTATCACTGGTTTGTTGTCAACTACCCCGATCTTAAGAACAATTTTGACTGTTCCGTTAAAAGCACCCAGTATATCGGAATTACCGTTTATGTCTTGAGTGCTCTCTATTATCCCAATATTGCCTTCTATTCTCTCGCTGTAACTGACCTCCTTAAACTTTATTGTTTTAGCTGTTCCTAGGGCCGCTATGTAAAGGATTCTTATGTTTCCCTCGCCTCTGTAAGTTCCCCCGAGTCCGCCGGACCTCCCTCCCCATATCGCTACGGACGTAGATGTGTATTTGCTCACGACTGCTGGGACATCTCTTTTAGATATGTCCTCAATGTATGTTTGGAAAAATGCACGTAGGTTAACTTGGAATGTTGCGGTCGTTTGGACAGCGGTTGTAGGTGTGGTGGCCGTTGTTGGCGGGGTCGTCTGGACCCGTGTGGTCTCGGTTTTAGGGGTTGTAGGAGTTGTTGTGGTCTCGGTCCTTAACGTGGGAGAGGGTGTTGTAAAGGTTGTTGTTGGCACCCCACCCTGCTGTGGGGCTATAAAGACGAATCCAAGTCCTACTGCAACTATGGCTACAACAATTGGAATAATTATTTTAATAGCTGGACTTCCCGCCATGCGGTGAATCCCATAAAACTCCTTTATTAATTTAACTCATTTAACCATAGTCGCACTTGCCAGCTTACCCGCTTCTTCCACCAGAATATCTTTTTC
>Ga0272449_1003710_pt1 | contig 12910 bp, 7 predicted proteins | sample YNPCB0241_FD_198679 | JGI IMG/M metagenome (GOLD analysis project Ga0272449, IMG submission 198679) | Hot spring sediment microbial communities from Yellowstone National Park, WY, United States - YNP-CB-024-1 | ecosystem: Environmental > Aquatic > Thermal springs > Hot (42-90C) > Sediment...
TTCTCTTTTTGAACTTACAATATATACTGCTTGTGAGTTATTTAAATAAATAGTATAGATAGTAAAATCTTGACCAAAAAAATCATTTAGCATATTTGATATCCCTAAAAGATATAAATGAGTGTTATGCTTCCCCTTTTCTTTAGTACTGCACTCAGCTAAAATCATCAAGAAACTGCCAATCTCAATTTCATAGAACGAAGCCATTTGAAGAACTTCATCTTCATTTGAAATCATTTCAAATATGACATTGAACAAGAAATTCTCTCTTAAGATGGGAAGTTTTTCTTTCAAAATGCTATTTATCTTTTCCAGCTCCTCAACTATTGTCTTTTCTTTCTTTATCTCGTTTATGGCTTTTTGCACCACATTTATTATATCTTCTACCTTCGTTGGTTTTAGAAGAAAATCAAAAGCCCCACTTTTTATAGCTTTTTGGGCATATTCAAACTCCCTGTAAGCTGTCAAAATGACAATTTTACATCGGGGAATAATATTTTTAATCTTATCAATTAGCTCTATCCCATCCATATTGGGCATTTTTATATCAGTAATAACAATATCAGGTTTTACCTCTTCAATCACTTTCAAAGCTTCATCCCCACTTGAAGCTTCAGCGCAAATTTCACATTCTAAATCTTTCCATCTTATAACATTTCTTATTCCTTTCCGAATAAGCATGTCATCGTCAACTATTACAATTTTATACATCTTCCTCTTCCCCTTCGTCAGGAAATTCCTGTAAGCTTTCTTCTACCGCTCTGGAAAGCGCGTCCATAAAAATCTCAATCTTTATAGTAGTGCCTCTTTGTGGTAGGCTTTCAATTGAAAAGTTTGCATCTTTTCCATAGATGAGCTTAAGTCTTTTTACCACATTTAAAAGTCCTATTCTTGTATAGGATCTTCCCTCCTGTTCAAGGAAGACCTCATTGTCCTCCTCTAAATCTTGACGTATCCCTTTTAACTTTTCAGGTGTCATCCCAACACCATCATCTTTTACAATTATGGTAAGCTTATCATTCCAAATATAACTACCCACAAATATCTTGCCAAAACCTTTTGGGCGTATGCCGTGAAAGATAGAATTTTCTACAAGAGGCTGTATTAGCAGTTTAGGAATTCTAAGTTTTAAAGCTTTTCTATCCACATCCACTTCAAGTTTTAAATTCTCTTCACCGAAATTTATCTTCAAAATTGAAACATATGAGGTTATATATTTTATCTCTTCTTCTAAGGTTAAAAACTTCTCTTCTTTTAGATTCACCTCTAAAAGCTTTGAAAGCGCAATGACGACATCGCTTATTTGGGATACACCATTTAGCTGTGCAAGCCAATTAATAGATTCTAAAATGTTAAATAAAAAATGAGGATTGAGCTGGGTTTGCAAAACTTTTAGTTCTGCTTCTTTTCGTGTTATTTGTTCCTTGTAAATTGAATTTATCAGATGATTTATTTTTATCACCATATTGTTAAAGTTATCAATTAGAATACCAAGCTCATCCTTTCTGTCAAGATTTTCTATTGTCTTGTATTCTCCTTTTCTAATTTTTTTTGTTGCTTCCACGATAGCATTAATTGGTTTTAAAAAGTCCATAGAAAGCATCAGCGACATCGCTGACGTTATTACAAATGACAAAAAACACAAAATTATAAGCCACATTCTAAGCTTGTCTATATCTTCGAATAATATTTTGACCGGAATAGAAGTCACTATGTACCAGTTTACCTGTTTTATTGGCAGAACATTGACAATGTATTCATTGGAGGTATATGTAATAACCCCGTTTTCATTTTTCACATCAGACATAAACTTCAAGATTTTTTCCTCATTCATCTCGCCTTTTGTTGAAATAAATATGCCATCACCCACTACCGCAATTGCTTGGCTTTTTTCTGCAACAAGTTCAGAGAATGTTTTGTCAAAGAGCTCTGTGTTTATCATAACAGCTAAAATTCCTTCAAACTTTAACGTCTGTGGATTATTTACGCTTCTGAAAACCAAGATTACCACTTTGCTTTCTTTGTCTTTTTTCAGCGAAGCCACATACCAAACAGGTTTTCCATTTCCTTTTGCAGCAATGTCATACACTTTTTCAAAAGAAATTTGAGATGGTATTATCTCGTCAAGTCCTACTTTTTTTGAAGTGTTATCAACTATACACAGCTTTTTCTCTCTTGTGAATACCCCTATTGATTGCACATCAAGATGCCCTAAGATTATTTTTCGAAACTTGTTTGTAAGTGAAGTAACTTCATCGTAGTAATCCACATTTTTCATTGATTTGTCCAAAACATTGTAAAGTTCTGTTTGATATAAAATATCCTGAGTTATACTATTGAGTTCATTTATTTTGTCAACAATTCTCAGTCTTGCTGTTTTTATAACATCAGAGGTATAGCCTACATATTTTTTGAATATCAAATCTGACGAAATTCTAAAGCTTAAAACCCCAATGAGGATTATTGGAATAAATATTTGAATGTATGAAACTGCTAAAAATTTTTTGTCTATGGAAATGGTACGATAATATTTTATTAAGTTTCTAAAAATCATCTTTATTTTAAACATTCTCATTCACCCAATTTTTCCATATTCTCTTCCCACGCTTTGATTGCTCTTTCCCAAAATAACTTTGAAGAAATTGTGCCCTGTAGATAATAAGGAATATTTTTGGTTATAACCTCTTCCCAAATCATTCTGTCAACAAAATGGTCAGGCGGTGCAACAAGTACATCGGCTTCTTTTATAAAACCTTCCACTTTTGAACGCAGAGGATTTTTGACATTTGGAGGATTTATAATTTTTATATTTGAAATCAACCCTGTTCTTTCAACAAATATTCGTGCAATCTTTTCAGAAGTTAAGAATTTTAAAAGTTTTATCGCCCAGCTTCTCTTTCTTTCATCCTGCCAAGCTTGACTGCTAATATAAAATGTTCCACCACCAAGACCATAAATCAAATGTTTTTTCTCAGTATTACTTATCTGGGGGAAAAAATATATATCAACCGTCTTTGGGTCACATTTTGGAATGAACCACGAACCCTGGACAATCATTGCTGCCTTCTTTGTCAAAAACAAATCATTTCGTTGTTTGCTTGTAAGTGAATAGTAATTATCTGGAAATGCTCCTGCTTTGTAAAGTATTTTTAAATAGTCAAGTGCTTTTATGTAAGGTGATGAAAATTCACCGCTCTTGAGCGGATTTTCTACATCATGCTTTGTTCCTATCGAAACAATAATGTTCTGGTATATGTATGTCCCCTCTGGCTGGGCATTAAAAGCAATTGGAATAATTCCTTTGCTCTTCAGTATTTTTGAGACATTTATCAGCTCATCAAATGTCTGAGGAACTTTTAGATTGTACCTTTCAAATATATCCTTGTTAACAAAAAGGCACTCAACTATTGTTTCAAGTGGAACACCATAAATCCTTCCATTGAAAGTCACATATCTCCACATGTTAGGATAAAAACTTTGATACCATTTTACATCTTTTTTGAGCACATCTGTTAAATCAGCTATTTGGTGTCTTTGAATTAGGATGTCTCGAACAGAACCCGGAAAAAGACCAAAGACATCTGGAGGGTTGCCAGATGCAAAATCTGTCTGAAGTTTTATCAAAAAATCATCACCAAACAGAGATTCATTGACGATGTTTATGCCGGCATTTTCTTCTTGAAATTTTTGAAGCACAAATGAGAGTGTGTCGGCATAAGGGTCGTTCCCACCCCATGGGCTTAAAAATCTTATTTTTGTGGTAACCTCAAACTCCTCATTTTCAATAGTTACACTTTCTTCTACTGTTTTCTGAGTATTCAAAATAAGTATAATTATAAGCGCAAGAGTACTTATAAGAGGTACTAAAAAACCTATTGATAGTATATGTCTTTTATTAAAAGAATCTTTCATAAAAATCACAACCCTGAATTCTTGAAGTATAAATATTTTCACTTTTATTTTATCTTATATTGAGATAAAATCACAATCTATTTCTTTTCAAATATTAGCAACAAACGGGATACCAGTGCTACATTCTTGCACCAGTATCCCGTCTGTAATTTTTCTTTTAATTATTTCTTTCTTCCTGTTTTCTTCAGAAACTCATCATACTGTTTCTGTGCTTCATTTATAATAATGTCAACACCTGCTCGTTTGAACTTGTCAATAGCCTCTGGAATGTATTTGTCTGGGTCAACGCTGCCGGTCTCAAGCATTGGAATATACTGCTTCCATACGTTTTTGCATGCTGCAACCTGTGTTTTTACTTTTGAGTCATCAAAGTTGAATCCCAGGCTCAGAAGCGGCAATGCTTTTTTGTTATACTCTTCAAAGTTCTTCCACTTGTTCGGGTCTTCATTTTCATAGATGTAGTTTATAAACTGATTTCCAAACATCCAACCAAGACCAGGGCTGTAGTCTTTCGCTTTTGGTCCAGGAGCAATGATGCCTTTTGCTTTGTCTTTGAATACATAGTGCTGACCTTCAATACCAAAGTTTACAAGGTTGTTAAGATATTTGTCTGTATTGAAAAGTTCAAGGAACATCAAAGCTCTTTCTGGATTCTTGGACTTTGCATTGATTGCCTGCATTGAACCAATAGCTTCTCTTGTTGACATAACAGGTGGTGTTATATCTATCTGTTTCCACTGGTACCCTGTTGAGATGGACATTTCAGCATCTTTGCCAGGTTTTAGCGATTGTGGCATTACAAAAACTTTACCTGCTTTCAAATCAGACATCCAGTCTGTTACGCTTGCTGCATCTTTTCTGATGTAACCAGCCAAGTAATATTTTCTGACTGTCTTAAAGAGAGCTTTTGTATTTGGCTGCTCAAGCTCATTAACAATCTTTGTACTCTTATTATTTGGATAGAGCGAAACAGGAACATCATCGTCTACAACTTTGTCCCAATCCAAAAGGAATCTTGGCGACTCACCAGCATATGCTCCAAGCGGATATACACCTGGCTCTTTTTGTTTGATTATCTTGAGGTATGGCTCTAAATCTTCCAGCTTTTTAACCTTTTTGAACATATCATCTAATTTATACTTCTTTACCAAGTCCATTCTTACAATGAATCCCCAGTGGTGTGCTTTTTCCTTGTTTGCTGGAATCGCATACAAGATGCCATTGATGGACGCACCTCTTATAAAGTCATCGCCAAGCATCTTTTTTGTCTTTGGTGCATACTTTGAAAGAAGGTCATTTCCTGGTTTGTTGAGTGGCAAGAATGCTCCTTTTGCCACGTTTGTTCTGTAGTTGTTTGTCCAGATTGCAGTAAAACAGATGTCAAACGGCTCACCTGCTGCAATCTTTGTCTGGAGCTTATCATTGTACTCGCCCCAGTCAAACATTGTCATTTTGATTTCAGCATTGAGCTTTGGTTTGATGTACTCATTAACCTTTTGATTGATTAAATCCCAGTCTTTTTGTGGAGTTCCAATGACATACCAAGTAAGCTTAACATAAGGAAGCTTTGAAGAAGATGCACCAAACCCAGTGACAACACCAATCACACTTGTGAGCACAAAAGCCACAACAAGCATCACTACAAGAAGTTTTTTGGGCTTCACAAAAATCAACCTCCCGCCTTTTATTTTTTTTGTATATAGGCTTCAGCGCGCTGCTTTAAATTAGCAGCTCTGAAGCTTATACCCGCTTTAATACCATTACATATCAGCCTTTGATAGCACCAATGGTAAGACCTTTTACAAAATAGCGCTGGAAGAATGGATAAGCTAAAACTATTGGTCCCATACCCAAAACAGCCATTGCCATTCGCGCAGACTCTGTCGGCAGGTCAGCAGGAACAATACCCGATGCCCCAAGTTTTCCCGCAATTTCTGCTAAATACTGAATTTTTTGTTGAACTCTGTACATCATGTATTGAAGGTTATAAAGTTTCTCATTTTCAATTAGCATGAACGGAAGCCACCAATCATTCCAGTATGTGATAGCTGCAAACAGAGCAATTGTTGCAAGTCCAGGTTTTACAAGCGGCACGACAATTCTGAAAAATGTTGTAAACTCCCCTGCACCGTCAATCTTGGCAGACTCTATGATGGAATCAGGTAGAGACATCGAAAGATATGTCCTGAAAATCAGCACATACCACATGTTCATTACATAAGGTAAAATTAGCGCATATATTGTGTCTTTTAAGTGAAGAACATTTACACAAACTATATACCACGGAACAAGCCCGGCATTGATTAGCATTGTAAAAAAACCAATGAATGTGAAAAATTTTCTGTATTTAAAATCTTTTCTGAACAGAATATAAGCGTACATTGAAACAACCAGTACACACAACACTGTTCCAACTAAAGTTACAAATATAGTAATGCCATATGCATGCCAAATTGCTCTACCTTGAGATACTACAAACTCATACGACTTTGTACTAAGACCAACTGGCCACAATCTATATCCACTTTGTCTGATTTTGTTGTCATCACTAAGAGAAATTGATATAACAGCCCACAGTGGAACCAGACACGCAAGTGTTACAATCCCGAAAAAGATGTGTAAAATTGCTTCTGAAACTGTAGATATTTGCAAAAATCTGCTCTTTGACTGCATATTTTATCATCACCTTTCCATGCTGTTTGTTTGCCCACAAAAGTCTTTTCCTTAAAACAGTGCTTTTTCTGGGTCAAGTCTGCGAACGATGAGATTGGACGTGAGCACCAGAATAAATCCCATTATTGATTGATAAAAGCTTGCGGCAGATGCCATTCCTATATCGTTCATGCCCATGAGAGTCCTATAAACATAAGTGTCAATAACATTTGTGACATCAAAAAGAGCACCGCTGTTCATTGGAAGCTGATAAAAAAGTCCAAAGTCTGCATAAAAGATTCTTCCAATACCTAAAAGAACAAGTACAACAACAAGCGGGGATAAAAGGGGAACTGTTATGTGTTTAATCTGCTGCCATTTTGATGCTCCATCAATCAAAGCCGCTTCATAATATTCAGGGTCAATTCCTGTAATTGCTGCTAAATATATGACTGCATTGTAACCTGTATATTTCCACAGGTTTGCAAGTATCAATATCACAGGCCACGGTTTTGTTTCAAAGTACCAGGCAACTGGCTGCAAGCCCAGTTTCGGAAGAATCATTGTGTTGAGAATTCCCAAGTCTATACTTAAAAATGCAAATGCCATATATGCAACAACAACCCACGACAAAAAGTATGGTAAAAACATCACTGACTGGTAGAACTTCGCCATAAATCTTGCTCTCATTTCACTCAGTGCAATGGCTGTTGCAATTGCCGCCAAGTTCCCAAAGACTATAAATGCAAAGTTATAAAGAAGGGTGTTTCTTGTAATAATAAAAGCATCAGGTGTTTTGAAAAGAAACTCAAAATTCTTCAGACCCACCCACGGACTTTTGAGTATACCCAAATCATAGTGCACATCTTTGAATGCAATGATAAGCCCAAACAAAGGTAAGTAAGAAAATGCTATCAAAAGTAAGACTCCTGGCAGTGCCATTAAAAACAGCGGAAAGTTCTTGTTAAGTTCTCTCAAAAACCCGCTTCGATATGTGCGCTGACCGTTTGCCATTTTTGATGCCGTCTCCTTTCTCGAGTTTTTTTATTGAAACTTTTGACTTAGTTTTTCTTGAGGTTTTCGATTATAGTTTACATCCTGTTTTTTTCAAAATGAATTGACAAAATTGCAGTCTTTTTGTGAATTATTGATATTATGATGTGCAATATTTTGTCATATTGAAGGGTCAAAATAATATAAAAATAGCTGCCAGCATTTAGCCGGCAGCTTTTTGTTAAAAAATTTTTTCAATTTCATGTATCATAGCTTGCTTGCTAAGTTCAAAACATTATAAAAAATTGTTGCTGCCTCCCCTCTCGAAACGCTCTTACTTGGTACAAAGGTTCCGTCTGAATACAGGTCAATAATACCGAGCTGAATAGCTAACTTCACGCTTTCTTTGTATTGAGGATTCATAAGCCCTTCATCGGCAATTTGAATATCGTCTGTGCTAACTTCTATTTTACCTGTCAATCTTTTGTACACTTCAATTGCCAAAGCTGCTGTTTCTTCTCTTTTCATAATCCTTTCAGGGAAGAATCTATTTTTCTCCTGTCCAAACAAACCGTTTTTATACGCCGTATAAACCACATCCGAATACCAGGTGTCACTTTTTACATCAGAAAACCTGCCGTCATACTTTTCAATTTTCAGGTTCAATGCCCTGACACATAGTGCAGCAAATTCAGCCCTTGTGATGTTCTTGTCAGGCAAGTACTTAAAAGCTGAAGCTCCTTTTATGATTCCTTTTGAATAAAGCTTGGAGACAGCATCATAAAGGCTGCTCTCAAGGCTGATGTCTTCAAAAAGGATGTTGGTGAATCTAACATTGTCTATAAACATTTTTCCTTTAAAATCGCTATTCCCATCTGCTATGACTATTATAATATCCCTCAAGATCGTGTCTGGTTTTAGCACTTTGCCATCTTGGATTTTGTCTAAGTCAAAAAATACATTGAATTTGTAAAGCCCCTCTTCTGTCTTTTTTGTACTTGAAAGCTTTGAGAGGTCAATATTAAAACTGTCTTGTACTTGAGCCCAGTAACCTAAGGAAGGTGGTGAAAAAGCTAAAAATATCTCAATTTCACCTTTTGACGCTCTTTCCGGTTTTATATAAAAGTCAAATGCAAGATACTTATTATCTTCTCTCTTCGCATTTATTTCCTTAAGTATAAGTCTTGCAGCTGTTGCCCAGCCATCTTGCGGTTTTTTCTCTGGATACTCAACCTCAAAAGATAGCGCTTTTGAACCATTTACACTTTCGATGGTAATAGGTCCTTTCACACCAGACGGACCATCCCAGTCCCAACCCTGGCGCGTGTCATCCTCAAACGTGGATGGTAAAACTTTTTCACCCAAAGGTGCACTTTGTCCTTCTTTTATTTGGCTATCCCTCTCAATTGGTTCATATGCAATCCCTTTTATCCTTGCTCTCACATACTCTCCAGATATACTCAGCTCTTTTATATCCCACATCTTATCATCGCCAGGATCAAGTGATGTGGCATCATGCATGCCACTAACATACGGGACAAAAGCAGCTGATGTTTCATTTTTGTTTGACAGTGACCAGTTCACCCAGCTAATATAGTTTGCATTTAAATACTCAAGCCACTTATCCGCCTCATCAAGATATGGTCCACCATCACCGCTTGCCAAACTTGTTCCCCATTCACTCACAAAAATTGGCACACCATTTTCAAATGCCTTTTTCATGTTTTCAAAAACATACCCATCAACCTTGTGAGTACCAGAATAAAAATGAACTGAATACATAACATTTTTGTCGTTTATAGGGTCTTGAATTGCAAAGTCAGGTCTCTGGCTCCAATTGGGCGAACCTACAATTATAATGTTCTGATTCCCCAAGCTTCTGAGCATTTTTATGATGGGTTCAGCATAAGCCTTTACCTTTTTCCAACCATCCAAGCTATTTTCTACTCCCGGCTCATTTGGATTCGGTTCATTACAAAGTTCATATATTATGTGATAGTCATTGGGAAAACTTGTAGCTATCTCCTTGAAAAAGTCTTTTGCCCCTTTATAAATTTCAGCATTCGGGTCGCCGGGATTTAACACATGCCAGTCAACAATCACATACATGTCATTTTCAATTGCAAGTTTTATTCCCTTTACAACTTTTTCTTTAATGCCTGGATTTGAAGCATAACCACCTTCACCCACATACATCGCAAGCCTTATAACATTGCATCCCCAATCTTTTGAAAGAGCAGCAAACGCATTTCTGTTTACAATGTCACCATACCACTGGAGTCCATGCGTACTCATACCACGAAGCTGAATTATTTCGCCTTTCTGGTCAGCTAAATACTTTTTACCGTCCTTTTCAATAATCTGGAGCCTGCCAGCAACTGATGGTTTTTTCACCGCTTGGTTGCCAAGAAGGTGTGGATATTTTTCATTTTCATATGGTATGCTCTGGGCAAACACAGTTAAAATTTGCAAAATAGAAACAATCAAAATAACTACCATCAAGAGTGCACCAGACTTTAAAATAATTTCTCTCATAATGTGAATCCCTCCCATGTAATCGTTATCATTTTGTTATAAGATTAATATAATCCATGCTCAGGAAATTTTAAATTAAAAAAATTTCATATCTGTTTTAAATTTTTGACCTGATATTTGTAGCATTTTGCTCTAAGACATGGTAAAAATTTTGCAAAAAAAATAAGGCTCCTGTCCCATCAAAAATTTTCAAATTTCTTAGGGACATGGAGCCATGAAAAATTCTTGTTATTTTACAACATCAACTTTGATGTGAAGTTCGCGAAGCTGTTTGGGTTCAACCTCTGATGGCGCATCTGTAAGCGGACATGAAGAATCCTTTACTTTTGGGAATGCGATTGTATCTCTTATCGAATCAAGTCCTAAAAGAAGCATACAGAGTCTATCAAACCCATATGCAATTCCGCCATGCGGCGGTGTTCCATATTTGAACGCCTCAAGCAAAAATCCAAACCTGTCTTGCGCACGTTCTTCAGTAAAACCAAGTGCCTTGAACATCCTCTTTTGTAGCTCTGTTGAGTGAATTCTGATAGAACCACCACCAATCTCTGTTCCATTTAGAACAATGTCATACGCTTTGGACCTGACTCTTGCTGGGTCTGTCTCCAAAAACTCTATGTCCTCGTCCATAGGCGATGTAAATGGATGGTGCTTTGCTACATACCTTCCTTCTTCTTCTGAGTACTCAAATAGAGGAAATTCGGTCACCCACAATAGATTGAATTTGGATTTGTCAAGAAGGTTTAACTTCCTTGCAATCTCAAGTCTGACATTTCCAAGAACGTCAAATACAACCTCATCTTTGTCTGCTGAGAACAAAAGAAGGTCCCCAACTTCTGCACCAAGTCTTTTTAGAATCTCATTTATCTCTTCTTCCTTTAAAAACTTAACAATTGGCGATTTTAACCCATCACTTTCAACTGCTATCCAAGCAAGTCCTTTTGCCCCAAAATTCTTAGCATACTCAACCAAAGCGTCTATCTCACGCCTTGAAAACTTCACAGCACAGCCCTTTGCATTTATTGCTCGGACAGAACCACCCTTGTTTGCCGCATCTGCAAAAACTTTGAACTCGCAATTTTTTGCAATATCAGTGAGATTTACAAGCTCCATTCCAAAACGGGTATCTGGTTTATCTGACCCAAATCTTTCCATTGCTTCCTTGTAAGTAAGTCTTGGTAAAGGAAGTTTTAAGTCTATCCCCAGCATCTCTCCAAAAATGGTCTGTAGTAATCTTTCATTTATTTCAATCACATCATCTACGTCAACAAATGACATCTCAATGTCTATCTGGGTAAACTCAGGTTGTCTGTCTGCTCGCAAGTCTTCGTCTCTAAAACATTTCACAATCTGAAAATATCTATCAAACCCTGCAACCATTAAAAGCTGTTTGAAAAGCTGCGGCGATTGTGGCAGTGCAAAAAATTTTCCCGGAAATATTCTGCTCGGAACTAAATAATCCCTTGCACCTTCTGGAGTGGATTTTGTAAGCATGGGGGTTTCTATCTCTATAAAACCGTTTTGGGATAAAAAGTTTCTAACCACTTGATAAAGTTTGTGTCTAAACATTAAGTTTCTTTGCATATCAGGTCTTCTAAGATCAAGATATCTATACTTTAGCCTTACAGCTTCATTTACATTTATCCCTTCTTCAATTGGAAATGGCGGTGTTTCGGACTTGCTAAATATCCTGAGTTCTTTTGCCCTTACCTCAACCTCACCAGTTTTGATTTTAGGGTTTATTGTCTCAGGCGGTCTTTTTTCAACAATACCTATAATACCAATACAGTATTCGGACCTTAATGAGTCAGCTTTGTCTAAAAGTTCTTCCCCCATCTTCTCATCAAAGACAACCTGTACAATACCAGTCCTATCCCTCAAATCAACAAATATTATGCCGCCAAGGTCACGTCTTGTATCAACCCAACCTGTTAACACAACCTCTTTTCCAACATCCTCAAGCGACACTTCTCCACAGTATTTTGTTCTTTTAAAGTCCTTAATACTTTCCACACCTATCACCTTCTTTGAAAATTTTAAAAGTTACAAAAACATCTTCGTTATTTTTGAAGTTGTTTTTTCAAATAGTGGCAAGCATTTTTTATTTCAACTATCTCCTCTGAAGATGTCCTCATATTTCTAATTTTGCAAACACCTTTTGCAATTTCGTCGTCTCCAATGATTATAGAAAACTGGCAACCAAGCTTATCAGCATATTTCATCTGGGATTTTAAACTTCTTGACATCTCTTCAATTACAGTTGAAATTCCTTCAAATCTGAGCTTATTTGCAATTTCAAAAGCCTTCCCGATACTATTGTCTCCTACAACTGCCACAAACACTTCTGGAATTTGTGGTTTTACCGGAAGAAGCCCATTTTGTTCAAGCAGCATCAAAAGCCTCTCAACTCCTATTGCAAAACCAATTCCAGCAATAGACGGTCCTCCTATTTGTTCTATTAAATTGTCATATCTTCCACCGCCGCAGATTGCAAGCTCTTTATCGGAGACTGTAACCACAACTTCAAAAACCGTTTTGGTGTAGTAGTCCAAGCCGCGAACAATAAATGGGTCAACCTTGTAAGCAACCATAGCTGAATCCAAGTAAGTCTTTACCTTTTCAAAATGGTTTTTACAATCATCACAAAGATAATCTATTGGTTTTGGTGCATCTTTTGCAACAAGCTTGCAATTTTCTTCCTTGCAGTCCAAAATTCTCATGGGGTTTTTATCAAGCCTCTGATGGCAGGTAGTACAAAGCTTTTGAAAATTTGCTGAAAAATACTCTTTTAAATTTTTCACATACTCCTTCCTACACA
>Ga0272449_1003711_pt1 | contig 12909 bp, 6 predicted proteins | sample YNPCB0241_FD_198679 | JGI IMG/M metagenome (GOLD analysis project Ga0272449, IMG submission 198679) | Hot spring sediment microbial communities from Yellowstone National Park, WY, United States - YNP-CB-024-1 | ecosystem: Environmental > Aquatic > Thermal springs > Hot (42-90C) > Sediment...
ATGCCCGCCCGACACGGCACGGCGGAATGGGTGACAGTTAGCCGATGCACTGTATGCTGGTTGAGGTGCCCGTAGGGGACATCACCGTATTCTGCCACTAACGTTGTGTCCACTGTCGTACGCGCCATGACGTGCCATCAAATCGCCAAAGACATCATAGGTTGCCCATCTCCCCCTGCTGTTCACCCGTCACGCACTGCGATGGGTCTACTGATCCCTCTGCTGTGTCCGAGCGACCGTATCCCGAGCCACTCACGCCTTGAACAGGGCACGATGCCGCCTGCGCTTGCTCATCCACCGCTTCTTTCCACCCGGCGGAAGGCCACCTACCAGAACGATGTCCTCGGTTTCCAACTCCGTGGGGTCCCCGGGTCCGCGAGAGCCAACATTACCTTTTTCTGCGAATCACGATTTGCCGTTTACTCTTCTGCGGCCATGAAGGCAGCTGCGATATGTGAATCCGTATCGTCGCGCCTTTAGCAAAGTCCTGGTCTTCGCCTCCGGTTCGCAGGCCGTCGACCATCTGCTCGGTCACCGCAGGCCGGATCGATGTGGACTTGGGAGGAATTTCAATTGAACCTCCACACGTAGGACACGCAGCTTTCCAACCGATCATCATCTTGGGCGCTTCGATGTTTTGCCCACAGTGGTTGCAATCAAAGTTCACATACTCATCTGCTTCGTCGATGACTTCATCTACAGTCCTCGAAGTCGGAAGCTCCTGTACCGCGGCCGACGAATTCACCGCCGAACTCACAGCAGGTACTTGTTGTTGGGTTGTCTCCCGCGGCTCGGTGAGTTGGGAACCCGCACTGATCAGAGTGGTTAGTTGCTTCTGCGCCTCGGCGAATGACTTCGAAATCCAATCGACGCGCCGACTCAGGCCACGAATTTCCTCCTCTTCACGGCGCCGGAAATTTTGAAGCACCCGCTCCAACTCGGCGGTCCGTCTCAACGCAACAAAGCCGACCAGGCCGGCTGCGATTCCTAAGATTCCAACACTGACAGCAATCCATTCCATGCGCCCCTCTAATCAAACTTCTAAGATATGTTTAAACCCCCCAAGGTTTTGCTGCAAATCGAAATTCTTCAAAAGCAACGGACCTCATCTTCTCACCGTCCATGAGCGAACGATCCTACGCTTTGCTGCACCATAATGCCATTCTCTGCCATCCTTCGGACGCGATGACGATTACGCGATATTCCCCAATCCTCCCTCGTGTGTCCTCTGCGGCGTGGTCTCGCCTAGCGCCCGCTGTGGCTATCCGGAGTTAATCGTGGAATGGATGCATTGTTACCTCGGCTCATAGCGGGCACCGTCGCGTAGTCCCCCGCACACACATTCATGCTTCAGTGATCAGCCAAATACCGCCACGGCGATGTTCTCTGGCCCACGGCCTTTACTGTCGATACGGACCCGGAGACCAGCAACGGTACCCGCTCAACTTACCCACCCAAGATGAACTGGAAGCCTTCATCCCCCGGCGTGCTCGACCTCAGACGAACACCAACATTTCCTACGCCATCTGGAAGGCCCAAATAAAGCTTTTCGTGCCCTGGTGTCTTCCACACACTCCCTCCAGCACCCCAAATCCTAGTTGAAAATCGCTCTAAGGCACATAATAAAACCCGCGCCAGGCTGACACCCACTGAATACCTGCAGAAGACCGCTTGCCATAACGATGCTTCCTGATTTCAGAGCCGTGACCCGGTGTTTCCACCTTCCCAAGGGCACGTCTTAAGGATTCAGCAAGCCCGAAGAGACCGAGAAGTGCGGGCCGTTTCCGGGGACTACCGCATCTCACAAAATTTTCCGCACATAAAGCTCAATTCGGATCCCGTGCTGACACCCCCAGCAGACTTTGGCCCGTTGGCCATGTAACTCTCCACACCTGCCAGTGCTTCGTTCAGCAACTCGCGAGCGTCTTCAAAGTGCTTCGCATTCACCAATAGTGCCCGAACATAATGCCAGTTCAATCCGAACAACTGTTTATGGCCCCCGCAGCTCAGGCCCCCGCAGTCCAGCCGACCTTAACAATCATTTTGGCGCTTGGGTCAAGCCGGTATTGCCGAACACCAACCAATACCGTTTCACTCCGGTTGGACTCCTAAACTACCGCACGATGCACGAAACCCTCGGAAGCAGTATAGAGCAACAGAAATAGCAAGGGGAGAATTCAAATCTTCCCACTTCTCTGACGGCCATCTTCTGAGCCTTCCACGAGGGCAAGGTCTACCTATGGGGCCTTTGTCCTCTGCTGCATGCGAACAACTTGAAACCTTTCGAATCCCAACATGCAGTCGGTCGAGCCTTTCTGTTCCCAAGTTGATGCGGTGTTCGCCGCTTCGACCCGCCCACCCCGTGTGTCCAAACCCACCGCACTTTCAACCACCATTCACCTCATAGGTCCCGATCAGATACCTGCCGTAGCTGACCCACATTTACCCCGAGCCAGCCCCCACACTTTGGCGGAGCAGGCCAGACAGGTGCCAAGCATACTCACCATGTGTACCGGCCCTAAGTCTGTTTCCTCTCTCCCGTTTCTCCGCACTCTGTCGGTATACCCCGGCCGGGCGCCCTGACCATTCGTACCCGCGCCGCCCACAAAAGCTCCGCCAAAAGCGGAATGGATCACGCCCGTTGAGACCCAAACAGTTGGTGGGGCCTCCATCGCAAAACGAGATAAGGAGACGAGGTGGTGTCGCCGCACTTCACAAGCAGGTCAAAGTAAGCCATGTCAGGACCGCAGTATGGCACCCACCACAGTAAGAGATCGAATCGAGATCACCGAGTCGGTCAAGTAGCGGCAGGGTGGGGCGGTACTCGGGCCGGTCTCACGGATCACACGGCCGCTAGAGCCACAGTCGTATTCGGCTGTGAACCGACTAGCCGCTCGTCGCCAGTAGCACCATGTTATCCCTCCCGCGGCTGAAAAACGGTGCACCGCTTGCTCAGCGCCGCTTACCCGCTCGCACATCCCGAATCGCCCGCCGTTCCGCCCTTTCTCTGCCAACCCGATAACCCGGATCGCACCGTTCGAGGTTCGGTCGGAAGCCACAGTTCCCGGGCAGTTACATCTCCCTACAGCATAACCCGTTGTTGCGCCTGAAGATTGAACACTTGCCGTCTCCAAGTTCGGCAGCTTCCTTTGCGTGGTTCCGAGCGGAGAGGAGTCAGCTTGGTCCAGGTCGTTCTCCCTCCGCGCTCCGACCAGTGCGTACGCATCAGTACAATTTGAAGCACCGGTTCTCTTCGACAATTTTCCCGGCAAAGGTGCCTTGTTCGAAGAGCCTCCACGCTCGGACGTTTTCGTACCCGAGAACTTCTAGACTCTGCCGGCGAAACGAAATTGGGAGCGTGCAAGTTCCACTACTTTGACTTGTGCGGTGCTTCTCCACCCCAGAAAAATCTTCGGCTGCGACGGCATCGTCGATTCAGCGTCGACCAAGGAACCCAGCTACCCCCAAGCCTAAGTCAGCACGTACATCTTAGTGGAATGGTCTCACAAAATAGATCATTCTGTTTTGCTACGAGGACGGTCTTGACGCACCAGCGGCGGTGGTTCGTCCCACACACGTCGCGTGGTATGCACTTGGCGAGCGACAAATTCCTCGACAGAATTGGCATGTGAGCATCAGCCGCCACTCGAGTACCGCTCGTGTCCGGATCGGGCTGGTCGCTGCCGCAGCGTTGCTGGGGTTCGCCGCATGCCGCGCAACGACCCACGCCCCCGTCGGGTTGGCGTGGACCGCCCAAAAAGACGGTCTCACCGTCGATCTGGTGGCCACGGTTCACATCGGCAAGCCGGGCACCAACGCTTGGCCCGCCCTCATTGCATCCTGTTGGACCAATACAAAGGTTCTGGTTGTCGAGGCAGATCCGACCAATCCTGAGACAGTCCAAGAAGCGTTCCATCGTCGGGCCATGCTGCCGCCATCGGAGCCGTCGCTGGAAACCCGCCTGCCGCCGGAATTGGTGAACCGACTTCAAACCCACGTGCGCGCGGTCCCCTCCTGGCAGAGGCTCAAGCCCTGGGCGGTCGCGAACGTGGTCCACCTCCAGAGCATACTTCGGTGGGGTTACCGTCCCGGTCAAGGCTTGGATGTTCGCCTTATCGAACGTGCCCGTGATGAAGGACGGCTTGTGATCGAATTGGAGGGCGCCGACGAGCAGCTCCGCATCTTCGACGAGGCCCCATGGGATGTACAGGTTGCCTATCTGCAGACCACCCTGGATGACCTCGACTCTGGCCACACCCAATGGGAGGTGGAACGCCTCATCCGCGCGGTGGACCGTGGAAAGTTGGAAGTTCTGGAAGCCGCTCTGCAGGAGCTTCGAGACCGAGGCGACCCGGCCGGGCGCTACCTCTTGCCCCGCCTGTTCCAGCAACGGCATGTCGTGATGGCCGAGCGCATCGAGGCGGTCGCGCGACGCCATGGCCGTTGCCTCGTAGCGGTCGGCGCGATGCACTTTGCCGGACCCGACAGTCTGCTCGATGCGCTGCGTGCTCGTGGCTTTTCAGTTCAACGCCGCGAAGTCCGATCACCGACGCCCTGCGATCGGGTCCAATGACTCGCACCCCGCACGTCGCCGTGGGCGTGCCCGAAGGCCTCTACGCAGTCAGGACGGCTGCACTCCTCAACCGACACGGGTGTATACTGGTTCAGAGAAGGAGACCGAGGATATGGAGTGTCGGACCGAGTCGAATCGCCGCCGGTGCAACTGCTCGTACGAACCCTGTTCCCGAAAGGGGATCTGTTGCGAGTGCCTTCGGTACCACCTCGCATCGCGCGAGTTGCCCGCGTGTTGCTTCCCCGCGGACGTGGAACGCACATGGGATCGGAGTTTCGAGCGGTTTGCGGAACTCGTGACGAGCGGTCGGATTTGAGCCCCCTGGGCCCATCAGCGAGGTTGTCCACCCGCCAGGCCCACTGGATCGTGTGGGGGCCGCGGATGTCCGTCCGGGACACCGCGCGATGGTATGGACCTCAGCTCGCTGCCTTGGCTTTGTTGGCGGCCGCGGCCCGTTGGTACCCATGGGAACGACATCCGTGGGTTTACTGTGGATGGCGACAGCTCACCGGACGCCCCTGCCCCGCGTGCGGCTACACCCGTGCAGCTCACGCATGGATGCAAGGCGACTGGGCCACGGCGACGTTCACGTGCCCGGCCATTTGGGTGGTGGTCGCCCTGGTCGCGGCGGTGGGCATGCTCACACTGATCGGATGTGCCCGTCGGCGCATCTGGGTCCCGGGGCCGGGATGGACATCTCCTTGGGTATGGTCGGTCGTCGCACTGGTCGTGGTCGCGAACTGGATCTGGCGCTGGAGCCACGGCCTCCAATGACATTTCAGGCGGGATGGTCAGAAGTCGAATTCAGTCGTATATTCACGCTCGCGCCCAACTGACTGGGATGGTTCACGATGCCTGAGTTTGTCCATCTACATGTTCACACGCACTACTCGCTGCTCGACGGGGGTAATAAGATTAGGCCTCTCGTGCAGCGCGCGGCGGAATTTGGCATGCCCGCGTTGGCGATCACCGACCACGGCAACCTTTTTGGTGCGATCGAGTTCTACCAAGCCGCGCGCGAATACGGCGTGAAACCGATCCTCGGCATGGAGGCCTACGTGGCTCCCCACGGGCGCAAGCACCGCAGCGGCGGCTTTCGCGACGCCTATGCGCACTTGCTCCTGCTGGCCATGAATGAACAAGGTTGGAAGAACCTGATCCTCCTGAGCACGCTGGCCTACCTAGAAGGGTTTTACTACAAGCCACGGATCGATCGGGAACTTTTGGCGCGCCATCACGAGGGGTTGATCTGTACCTCCGCCTGCCTGAGCGGCGAAATTCCCATGGCCCTCCTTGCGGGCCACGACGACGAGGCGCGCCGCATCGCGGGCGAGTACCGGGACATCTTCGGACCCGAGAGGTTTTTCATCGAAATCCAAAACCAGGGCGTGGAAGAACAAACCCAAATCAACCCGAAACTCGTCGAGCTGGCGCGCTACTTGGGCGTGGGACTGGTCGGCACCAACGACGTGCACTTCCTCCGACGCGAAGACAAGGAGGCCCATTTCACCTTGACGTGCATCTCCACCGGCAAACGTGCCGACGACCCCGACGCGCTGAACCATCCAGAGTCACTCTACCTCCGTGACCCCGCGGAAATGGCCGACGCGCTGCGCGAGTGGCCCGAGGCCATTGCGAACACGTTGCGCATCGCGGACATGTGCAATCTTCAACTGGACTTTTCCAAAAAACACCTCCCGAGATTTGTCTCGCCGGACAGTTCCTCGCCCGACGAATACCTCCGCCGTCTGGCCTTCGAAGGTTTGCGGCAGCGGTTCAACGGCCAAGAACCGCCCGAAGAATACCGAACGCGCCTCGAACGAGAGCTCCATGTTATTGCCCAGAAGGGGTACAGCTCGTACTTCCTCATCGTGAACGACTTCGTGCACTTTGCGCGCGAGCACGGCATCCCGGCGTCGCCCCGCGGCAGTGGCGTGGCGACGTTGCTCGGGTATGCACTGGGGATCGGGCACGTGGATCCCATCCGCTACGGCCTACTCTTCGAGCGATTCACGGACCTCCAGCGGAAAGAAGACCCGGACGTAGATATCGATGTGTGCCGCATTGGCCGGGAACGCGTGATCCAATACGTGCGCGAGAAATATGGACACGTCGCGCAAATCGTGACCTACGGGACCCTCAAACCCCGCGCCGCAGTCCGCGATGTCGCCCGGGTGATGAACTGGCCGTTGGAGCGCGTCAACCAGCTGGTTCAGTTGATCCCCGAAGGCGCCCGCGTGACCTTCGATGCGGTCCTCGGACACGGCGACAGCGACGACGACGAGGACGAGGACACGGGCCCGGTGTTGGAATCAGTGGAACTGATCCAACTCTACCGCAACGATCCACAGGTTCGGGAGCTGATTGACCGTGCGCGGGAACTCGAAGGGGCGGTTCGCCAAACCGGGATCCACGCGGCAGGCGTCGTGGTCTGTGAGGAACCGCTGGAGCACTTCGTGCCGCTGTGCCGCCAGGCCGATCATCCCGAGATCGTCATGACCCAATGGGACGGCCCCACTTGCGAAAAGATCGGCTTGATGAAAATTGACATCTTGGGGCTGAAGAATCTCAGTATCATTCAGCGCGCCCGCGACCTAGTGCGCGAACGCACGGGGCAGGATATTGACCCCACGAAGCTACCGTTGGACGACCCCAAAGTCTACGAATTGTTCCGCCGCGCAGACACCGACGGCGTGTTCCAATTCTCCTCGGATGGCATGAAACGCGTCCTGCGGGAAATGCAGCCCACCCGGATCGAGGACCTCATCGCGGCCAACGCAATGTTCCGTCCTGGCCCAATGGAGTTGATCCCGACCTACTGCCGCCGCAAAGCAGGGATCGAAGCGGTGCCCTCCGTTCACCCGCTGGTGGACGACATCCTCGCGGAAACTTACGGCATCATGATTTACCAAGAGCAAGTGATGCTCGTGCTCCACCGACTCGGAGGATTGCCGCTCAGCCGCGCCTTGACCCTCATCAAAGCGATCTCCAAAAAGAAGCGAGACGTCATCAACCAAGAACGGGAATCCTTCATCGAAGGCGCCGCGCGCAACGGAATCGGTCGGCCAGAGGCGGAACGCCTGTTCGCACTTATCGAGAAGTTCGCCGGCTATGGCTTCAACAAAGCCCATTCCACCGGCTACGCGATCCTGGCGTATCAAACGGCATGGTTCAAAACTCACTATCCCGCCGAGTTTTGGGCCGCCGCGTTCAGCTTCTCCGACAATCAAGAAGAACTCGCCGGATACCTGGCCTCCGCTCGGGCGTCGGGGCTACAAATCCTCCCGCCGGACATCAACGCCAGTAAAATGGATTTCACCGTGGATGGCACGGCGATTCGGTTCGGCCTCGGCGCGATCAAAGGAGTCGGCGAGGCCGCAGTCCAAGCCATCTTGTCCGCCCGCTCCCAGCATGGACCGTTCCGAAATTTGTTCCACTTCTGCCGGTGCGTGGACCGTCGTTCGGTCAACCGCTCCACCATGGAGGCTTTGATCCGCGCCGGAGCATTCGACCGCTGCGGTGGTGGCCATCGAGCGCAGTGGATGGCCGCGCTGGATTCCGCGATCTCGTGTGCCGCGGCCGCCGAGCGTCATCGCCATCAACCCACACTGTTCGGGAGTGACTTCCACCACGAGCTGCCGCCGTTGCCCGATGTCCCGCCGTGGTCGGCTGAAGAATTGATCGCCGCGGAACGCGAGACCTTGGGCCTCAGCCTGAGCGGACACCCCTTGGACGCTTGCGCCCCGTTCGCCGCCGACCTCACCTGGCCACGCGGCTTCTCGCTCCGTGACCGCGAATCGCTTCGAGCACTCGACGGTCAGCCGGTGCGGCTTTGCGCGGCGGTCGGACAAGTAAGTCTTAGACGTGTCAAACGCGGCCGCACCCAAGGACGGCGGATGGCAGTCGTGCAGTTGGAAGACCGAACCGGAGCCAGCATCGAGGCCGTAGTGTTTCCCGAAACGCTGGAGGCTGGTCCGCAAGAACTGCTTCAACCCGGCACGGTCCTCGTGGTGGAAGGCCAACTACAAAGTGATCCGTCTCGAAAGTCCATCTCGCTAGTCGTAGACCGGTTCTGCAGCGTGAGCGACGCGGTCGCTCGAACCATCCGCGCCGTGCGGATCGCCCTGGACGCTCGCCAACTCGAGAACCCTGAGTTCCTAACTGCGTTGCGGGAATGTTTGCTCACCTCGACGGGCCCCTGTGAAGTTCGGTTCCGGCTCGACGTGCGTCCGTGGTCCTTCACCGCGCTCGACATCGCGGCAGGGTCGGGGTATCGAGTCAGCATCACCCGGGATTGGCTTGCGCGATTAGCGCAACTGGTCGGCGGCGCGAACCGAATTACCTTCGAGACGATTCCAGTCAGCCCAGCGCGCTCCGCGGCGTGAGAGCCTACCATGGCCACCGTGACGATCCCGATCACTCCAACTCAAGCCGACCCAGGCCCGGACCTGGACACGGTCCTACGCTGGCTGCGAACCCCGCCCAGCGAACGAGCCGCGATCTACCAACGAGCCGATCAGGCCCGGCGGGAATGGAAAGGCGATGGGGTCCATCTCCGGGGCATCGTGGAATTTTCCAACGTGTGCGCCAACGATTGCCTTTACTGCGGCCTGCGTCGTTCCCACCGGGAACTACGGCGGTATCGGATGAAGGAGGAGGAAATTCTGGCCTTGGCGCGCCGCATGCCTGACGACGGCGTTACCACGATCGTGCTCCAGTCGGGCGAAGCCCCATCTCGTGAGAGTGATCGCGAACTGGGCCGATGGATCGAGCGAATCAAACGCGACACCCACCTGGCCGTCACGGTCTCCGTCGGTGAACGCCCACGCGAGGTCTACGCATACTGGCGAGACTGTGGAATGGACCGGTATTTGCTGCGCTTCGAAACGAGCGATCCCGCCCTGTTCGAGCGGCTTCATCCCGACAGCCGCTGGTCCCACCGACTCCGCTGCTTGGAGGATCTTCGCGATTTGGGCGTTCAGGTCGGCAGCGGGTTCATGCTCGGCTTGCCCGGCGAAACGCTCGAAACGTTAGCCCAAAACATTCTTCTCTGTCGAACGCTCGACTTGGACATGGTGGGTATTGGCCCGTTCCTGCCTCACCCGGCTACGCCGCTCGGCGGGTGTCGCAATGTGTACGCGGACGATCCGGATATTTTTTGGCTGGCCATTGCGGTGCTTCGGCTAGTCCACCCGCGGGCCCACATTCCGGCCACCACCGCCTACGACGCGGTGGCCCCCGGCGGACGCGACCGCGCCCTCCAATGTGGCGCCAATATTTTCATGCCCAACTACACGCCGCGCGAGTATCGACAAGCCTACATGCTGTATCCCAATAAGCCCTGCGTGGACGAAGAACCCGGCAAGTGTGCTCGGTGCGTGGCGGTTCGGTTGCAGCTCATCGGACGCCACATCGCCCGCGGGCCCGGTCACGCGAGCCGAACGCCGAGCAGCGGCCCGGATCCCCACGGTCAATCGGAGGTGGATGAACTATGAAAATTCTTCGGTTGACCCGATTGCGAACACTCGAGATGCAGGAGGCACCGGACCCGATTCCCCGACAACCCGATGACGTCATCGTGCGCATGGTCCGGGTGGGCGTGTGCGGGTCGGACATCCACTACTATGTGGACGGCCGCATCGGCAGTCAGGTGGTGCAGTTTCCGTTCGCCCTCGGACACGAATGTGCGGGAGTGGTCGAAGCGGTCGGGCCGGCCGTTCGCCGAGTGAAGCCAGGCGATCCTGTGGCGATCGAGCCCGCAGTGTCCTGCGGCCAATGCGATCAATGCCGTGCGGGTCGACCCAACACCTGCCGACGGCTGAAGTTTCTCGGCTGCCCAGGGCAACTCGAAGGATGCCTTGCGGAACGGATTGTCATGCCGGAACGCAACTGTCTGCCTTTGCCAAACGGAGTGGACGCGGAGTTGGGCGCGCTGTCGGAACCGTTGGCCATCGCGTTGTACGCGGTGCGCCAGTCGGGGCCCGTGCGGGGACGACGTGTGGCCGTCCTCGGATGTGGGCCGATTGGGCTGTCCGTGATCCTCGTGGCGCGACACGAGGGCGCGGAGGTCATCCATGCCACCGACTTGGTGCCGGCGCGCATCGCGGCGGCGCGGACCGCCGGTGCCACGTGGAGCGGACACGCAGAGGGCGCCGAAGTGGACTCGGCGCGGTTGGGACTCTCCGAAGTCGATGTGGTGTTCGAGTGCTGCGGAAAGCAAGAAGCCATCGATCAGGCAGTACGGTGGCTCGCCCCAGGAGGAACGCTGTCGATCATTGGAATTCCCAGCGTCGAACGAATTTCGGTGGTGATTGACCAAGCACGTCGGAAAGAGTTGCGAATTCAAAACGTTCGCCGCCAAGCGCATTGCGCCGAACCGATGTTGGAGATTCTCGCCCGACATGAAATCGAGCCTCGCTTCATGGTCACGCACCGATTTTCGTTCGACCGAACCCCCGACGCGTTCGAATTGGTGGCCGGGCTTCAAGACGGCGTGTTGAAGGCCATGATCGAGTTCCCCTGATCGCGCCCGAGCGCCTATCCGCAAGGGGAGCGACGTTTCGAGAACTGAATTTTTCGCTGTCCCGTTGGGGCTGATAGAGCCTCCTCGAAAAAAGTTTACGGGCATTTTCTATTGCTATTTTCGTCCGAGTTTTGGTACGGGTTTGGGTCTCACGCGTAGATGCCGCCGGTTAAAACACAAAGGTTGTCCAGCCTTCCTCAGATCAGTCAGAAAACCGTCTATCACTGCGATCTCGGCATTGGACCGAGGTTGACGAGACCATCGGCAAACTCACCAGCCTGCAGCACGCGCCATACCGATGCGGCGCCATATACCAATTACTCTACTGCTGCGTTCAGCTACAGTGTATGTTGTGACCCTACGCGTTTTCGACAGTGTCCCGTCTCCACCGTGCCAATGTAACCAGCGACCCGCTCGAGGCCGCACCGAACACCCAACAAAAGATCGATTATGTCTGCGCTTGTCGGCATCCCCGGGACGGTTGTGTCGAGAATCGAAGCGACCACGTACCCCATTTCCCGTCCCTGTTCATCGAGCCTACGAACGGCATCACCCTTGTCTCACACCGCCTGGTTTATCAACGTAGACCTTTTGGCACCCTAGATTCATTATCCAGCGCGGTACACCGAATTAGGAAATGGAACTTCTACACATCTCTTCCTAGCCAGCGCATGTGTGCTTTCTGCGCTACCCACCCAAGCCCCACTGACAACCCATTGGTGCATGAAGCCTGCCAAGCAACCGCACCTAAGTTCCAACCTTCCCCCGGCTAGGGGCCGACAGGGAAAGAACGCCACTGCAGAATGAAACCTTACCGGAAAGCGAAACCGTATCTATCTTTCTCTCATTCGTGGTTCGAAGATGTGGCCCACCGTACTGGGATGAAAACAGGCAGGTGAGTAGAACAGTCTGACTCTGGTTACATGCCATCGCCCGGGCCTGGCGGTACAACCGCCTCTCCAAGCCTCCAGATTGCCCTGGTCTGCTTCCTCGAAGACTTCAAGGTACTTGTCTCTCCGGGCAGACTCTAAGGCAAACCGTCCCCTGGCGTCTGAATTAGTGACGGCTATGACGACCGGACTGCGTGCATCTTCTTTATCTGGGAAATTAGTGGATGACTTGGTAGTTAAATCCCACTTTGGCGTCGGAAACCACACCAGGTAATTTCTCTGGTCGGACGGCGGGGTATCACACGAAAAACCAGCTCTTCTTCGACAAGCCTACCCCAGCGGACACGCGTTGAAGAGCTGGCTGAATGAACGGCTCAGTCTCGTCTGGAGACAGGAGTCCACTCGAACGTGGTTTTGGAGGTGGCGAAAACGACGACCGCTGACATGACGAGCACCAACGACAACACAAAGACGATCACTCAAAGATTCGCAAGCGCGACCACCCAGGATTTGCATGAAGGGGACGGACCAGGCGGCGCTGTGAGCAACCAGCCAAAATAGCCAATAGAAAGTCCAGCATAAGCGCACAGTCCCATGCTAACCATCCCAGCCACCGCCGAGATTACAAGACGCCGAAAGAACGATCTGCCACGCACTGCTAATCGGAGAATCCAGGCCACGGCTCCAACGCGGCCCCACCATAAAGAAAGTGCGATCATTCTGGGGGAACAGCGTTACTAATGACGCTCTCTTCCCAACGATTACAATTCATCTGATACCACAGTAGACCCGTCGTCCCTAAACGAATCGTATTAGTGAGACGCTCGTAATTTACAAAGTCGATTTTGTTAACCTCGCCACCCGCCTTGCACCTGTCATATAAGTGTATGTGGACGCTCGTGTATGGAACAGGGTTGCAACCT
>Ga0272449_1003716_pt1 | contig 12899 bp, 7 predicted proteins | sample YNPCB0241_FD_198679 | JGI IMG/M metagenome (GOLD analysis project Ga0272449, IMG submission 198679) | Hot spring sediment microbial communities from Yellowstone National Park, WY, United States - YNP-CB-024-1 | ecosystem: Environmental > Aquatic > Thermal springs > Hot (42-90C) > Sediment...
TGGGTTGCCCCATACGCTTCGGTACAATATGCCCCCGATATGGCGCGACGACAGATGCAGGCAGGCGGTTTGGTTCCCCGCATGGAATGGCGCGTGCGCCCCGACTCAGAAGCAGGATTCCTCACGCAGGCGAGCCGTTCGCGGCTGGAGGGCAACGCGCGGCTGATTGGCAACAGCGGCGCGGCGACCTACAGTTTCCGTATCCTGGGCGGGATGGACATCGCCATTCGGCTAACCGTTTCGGGCGAGGGTCAGGTGCGCGTGCGCACGCAGGCGGGCGGGCTACTCGCGCGGGCGTTTCGCGGCGGCGTCCAGCAGTTGAACCTGACCACGCGCGCACCGCTCAACCCGCCCGTGCAGACGCTGCAAGTCATCGTGGAGGCGCGGCGGCGCACGCAGGCGCGCGTCTACGAACTGCAACTGGTCGCCAGCGACCGCGACGAAGACCGCGACGGCATCGGCGACGGCGTCGAGCGGCTACTCGGTGCGCCTGCGAACGCCCTGCGCCCGACCCTCCCGTCCACCCCGCGCAGTGGCTACCAGACAGGCGCGGACTACAGCCCGCGACTGGACTTGGCGACCGACGCGGTTATCCTGCACAGTTTTGACCCCGCGCGACTGGCGAACTGGAAGGCGCGCGGCTACCCCATAATCGTGATGGGCGGCTTTCGGGACTACCAGCCGTATGCGGAGGCGAATCCCGACGCCGTGCAGCGCACGCGCGATGGCGCGCCGATGAGCGTCGAAGGCAGTTTCTACCTCGCGCCGACGCCCGAACGCATCGAGGCGCTTATTCGCCAGTACCTGCAGATGCTCGACGCGGGCGCGGACGCCGTCTGCCCCGAAGAGCCAGAATACTGGGCAGACGCGGGCTACGAAGCGGCGTTCCGCCAACTGTACGAGGCGCGCTTGGGACGCCCGTGGCAGCCGCCTGACGAGTCACATGCTGCGCGCTGGACGGCAGACCGCTTCAAGGCGCAGCTGATGACCGAGACGGTGCATGCGATCCTGAACGCCGCGCGCGCCCGCAAGCCCAACGCCAAGCGCATGGTCGCCGTGCATAGCCCGCTGAACTACGCGCTGTGGCGCATCTGCCTCGCGCACTACGCCCTGATTTTCGAGGACGGCTTTCCAGATTTACCCCCCTCCGTAAGGTTCCCCCCGCTTCGCGAGGGGAACCAAGCGGGCGCGGGTTCGGTTCCCCCTGCGGGCAGGGGGAACCTTAAGGAGGGGGTGGTCGAAGAGGTCATCGGGCAGGTGTGGTCGGACACGGTGCGCACGCCGCTGCCTTCCGACGGCGAGTATCAAGCCGAGCCGTTCGCCACTGCCTACCTGGAGTACGCCGCGCTCGCGGGGCTGCTGCGCGAGTCGGGCAAACGGCTCTGGTTCCTGTGCGACCCGCTCTCCGATGTGCCTAACCGCCCGCTGGAGGAGCATCAGCAGTTCTACTTCAACACGCTGGTGGCGTCGCTGATGTTCCCCGAAGCGACGGGCTACGAGGTGCTGCCCTGGCCCGAGCGCATCTTTGGGAATGTGCCCGCCGACTACGCGACGGTCATCTTGAGCGTGGCGCGCGCCTGCGAAGCGATTGCGCAGGCAGGGGCGACCCTCGACGCGGGCGCGGAGGGCATCGGCATGCTGTTCAGCGACTCGATGACGGCGATGCGCGGCGCGCCCGAGATCGCGCCTGTAGAGGACATGCTCGCGCTGGGCGTCCCGCTGGTGAACGCTGGCATCCCGCTGACGATGCACTCGATGCAGCGGTTGCCTGAACGCGCCTTGCCGCGCAGCCTGCGCCTTTTGCTGTGGACGCCCGAAACGGTCAAGCCACTGCGCGAGGCGGAACTGCGCGCCCTCGCCGAGTGGGTGCAGGGCGGCGGCTGGCTCGTGATTGTCGGCGGCGCGAACGGCTACGACGCCATCCCCGACATGCCGTGGCAGCAGGCAGGACAGCCGACGCCCATCCACTGGCTGCTGCAGATGCTCGGCAAGCCACTGGAAGTGGAGACCGTCTCGCCAGAGCCTGCCCCCACTGAAGCGTGGCGCACGCTCGGCGTTCACGGCACTGAGCCTGCGCAAGGCGTCTTCAACCGCCGCTGGGTGGACATCGATCTCTCGGACTACCGAGGGCAGACGGTGTTCGTGCGGTTCAGCGACAGCATCCCCGACACGGGCTGGGGTGCACTGCTGCGCCAAGTGCGCTTGGAGGCGGACGGTAGGACGCTCGCAGCGTTCTTCACAGGCTCGCCCGCCGAGCCGCTGTTTCTGCACACGAACCACCGCAGCCGCTTGAACGCCAACGGCGAGCGCTTCGCCGACCGCGACGCCTTCTTCGTGTACCGTTTCCCGCTGCCGCAGGCGCGCGCGATTACCCTGCGGCTGGAGTTGGCGCAGGAGTGGCGACTGGAGGTCAGCACGCAGCCGCCGTATCGCGAGCATCTGGTCGCGCCGACGCGCCCTGACCTGCCCGCTGTTCGCCTGCGCGACGACGAGGTGATTACGCGCTACCAGACGCCCGATGCTGAGCCGTTCTACACCTACGAGGGCGCGCCTGTCGGGGTGAGCCTGCGGGCGGGGCGCGGGGGTATTGTGATGCTGGGCGTGTCGGGCAGGGCGTTCGGCAACGCCTACGGCGGCGCACGCGACTGGCGGGCGATTGTGCAGTATGTGTGCGGGCTGGCGGGCGTGCGCTATCGCGAGCGGGCGCGCATCGTCGTCCGGCGCGGCGAGTGGGTCGCCGCCTACGGCACTTACCGCACGACCACCCTGCGCGGGACTTACTTGGACGCGCTGGATCCGCGCCTGCCGATTCTGACCGACCCGCCGCTGAACCCGCGCACGCCGCGCCTGCTGCTACAGGTGGACAACCGTTTGCGCAACGGCGGGCTGCTGCACACGAACGCGCAGGTGTTGCTCCGCTGCGAAGGGGGCGGCCAGCTGGCGTACCTCGTGCGCGGACCCGAAGGCGTGAACGGCGTCGCGCGGTTTGGCTTGCGCGGGCTGCAGGGGCGCGTCAGCCTGACCGACACGCTGGGCAACCCGCTGCCCCATAACGCCGAACGGGAAGGCGGCACGCTGCTCGTGCGCTGGAACCTCAGCCCCGACAGGCAGGTGCTTATCGTGCGCTGACGCAGGTACACTTGCACGCGATGAGTCGCGCCACGCACTGGCTGTGGCTGACGGCGATTGCGCTGCGCCTTGCCTACGCGCCGCTGGCAACGCACCTTGATCCCCTGCTACGGGCGAACCCGCTGCACGGGGACGCCATCCTGCACGACCAGATGGCGTGGCGGCTCGCCAGCACGGGCGAGTATCGGCTGGACAAGGGGCTGATGACCGCGCCTGCGTATATCTACCTGATGGCGGGCGTGTACGCGCTGGCGGGGCACGCGCCGACTGCTGTGCGCCTGCTGAACGCACTGCTGGGGCTGCTTGCGCTTTGGGGGCTGTGGCGGCTGACCCATCGGCTGGCGGGCGAACGCGCTGCAAACCTCGCGCTGCTGCTGGGCGCGCTGCACCCGCACATGCTGATGATCACGGGCTGGCTCTACACGGAGAACCTTGCGCTGCCCCTAACAGTGTGGGCGGTGTACGGCTTACTGGCGTGGCGCACGGGGTGGGGCTACGCGGCGTCGGGCGCGCTGCTGGGACTGCTCGCGCTTACGCGGGCGAACTTCCTGCCGTTCGTGGCAATCGCAGGCGCGTGGGTATTGTGGCGCGAACGGGACTGGCGCGCGCCTGCGCTGGCAGTAGCAACCGCGCTGCTGACCGTCGCGCCATATGTTGTCTACATCTCTGCGCAGTACGGCGCGTTCGTGCCCATCGGGCACGGCGGCTATGTGTTGCTGTGGGCGAACAACGAGTACGCCGACGGCGGGTACGACCCGCACTTTCTGGAACGCACGCTCACCATCGGCGGCGAGACGAAGACGACGCGCGAGTGGCTGAACGCGACCGACCCCATCGAGCGCGACCGCCAAGCGATGCGCCTTGCGTTACAGTGGATTCGCGAGAACCCTGCGCAGTGGCTGGGGCTGCTGGGGCGCAAACTCGCGCTGACGCTCTCGGCGTTCGGGCTGCAGAACCCTGAGAATCGCGGCGTCGCGGCGGCGTTGCGCCTCGCCGATGGCGTCTACTGGCTGTTCCTCGCGCTGGGGGGCTATGGGCTGTGGCGGCTGCGCACGACCAACCGCGCGTTCGTCTGGCTCGCCGCGCTGTTGGTGGGCTGGACGCTGCTGACGATTCTGCTCTATGCGGGAGGCAGCCGCCCGCTGTTGCCCGCGCAGCCGCTCTTAACGCTCGGCGCGGCGGTGGGCGCAGTGGCGCTATGGGAACGACAGCGACCTGCCGAGCGCTAAATCAGGTACAATCTCTCCTGCGCAAGGAGCAAAACGCTATGGCTATCTTGGTCAACGCCGATTCGAAGGTACTGGTTCAGGGAATCACGGGGCGCGAAGGAGAGTTCCACACGCGCCAGATGCTGGAGTACGGCACAAAAGTTGTCGCGGGGGTCACCCCTGGCAAGGGCGGGCAGGAGGTCGCAGGCGTACCTGTGTTCGATACGGTCAAGCAGGCGGTACGCGAGACAGGCGCGAATGTCTCCTGTATCTTCGTGCCCGCGCCGTTCGCCCCAGACGCCGTTTTAGAGGCTGCCGACGCGGGCGTCGAACTCATCGTGTGCATCACGGAGGGCATCCCCGTGCAGGACATGGTGCGCGTGATGAGCTATGTCAAGCGCTGCACGAACAGCCGCGTGATTGGACCCAACTGCCCTGGAATAACCACCGCTGAAGAGTGCAAGGTGGGCATTATGCCTGGCATGCTGTTCAAGAAGGGCAACATCGGGCTGGTCTCGCGCAGCGGCACGCTGACCTACGAGATTGTGTACGCGCTGACGCAGGCGGGGCTGGGGCAGTCCACCTGTGTGGGCATCGGCGGCGACCCGATTATCGGCACGACCTTCATCGATGTGCTGCCGCTGTTTGAGGCAGACCCGCAGACCGAAGCCGTCGTGATGGTGGGCGAGATTGGCGGCTCGGACGAGGAAATCGCGGCGGAGTATATCAAGCATCACATGACTAAGCCTGTGGTGGGCTTCATCTCGGGGCGCACTGCGCCGCCGGGCAAGCGCATGGGGCACGCGGGCGCGATTATCTCAGGCGGTAAGGGCAGCCCGCAGTCCAAAGTCGCCGCGTTGACCGACGCAGGCGTGCCCATCGCCGACACGCCCAGCGAAATCCCCGACCTCGTGAAGCAGGTGCTGAAGCGGTAGTCCCATCAGGTAGAATCTACAAGGCTCAACGCCGAGTCTAATTAATAGGAGGGACTATCAATGAAACAAGTACAGGCGATGAACCTGATTCGCGGGCGCTGGCACGAGTCGGCGTCTGGCAAGCGTTTCGAGAGTCTCAACCCCGCCGACACACGCGAAGTGATTGGAACCGCCCCATGCTCCAACGCCAGCGATGTGGACGCGGCAGTGCGCGCTGCACGCGAGGCGTACCCGATGTGGAAAGCCATGTCGCGCGTCAAACGCGGCGAACTCATCGACAACCTCGCACAACTCATCAAGCGCGACCTGAACGCGCTCTCGGAACTGGTGACGCGCGAGTGCGGTAAACCCATCAACGAAGGGCGCGCCGATGTCGTCGAAGCGCTCCACATGACGCAGTATGTGGCGGGCATGGCGCGGATGCCACACGGCGAGATTATCGACAGCGAAATCGCCGAGAAAGACGCCTACATCCTGCGCAAGCCGAAAGGCGTCGTGGCGTGCATCACCCCGTGGAACTTCCCCGTCGCTATCCCGCTGTGGACGATCCTGCCCAGCCTGCTGGAGGGCAACACGGTCGTGTTCAAACCGTCGGAAGACACCCCCATCTGCGGGCATGTGCTGGCGGAACTCTTTGTGGAGGCGGGCTTCCCGCCCGGCGTCATCAATGTCGTTCACGGACCCGGCGAAGACGCAGGCGACCCGCTGGTGCATCACCCCGAAGTCGATGTCGTGGTGTTCACAGGCTCCTACGCCGTCGGACGCTACATCATCGAGGAGTGCGCCAAGCAGCACAAGTTCGCCGCTGTGGAGATGGGCGGCAAAAACGCCGTGATTGTGCTGGACGACGCGAATATGGACATCGCGCTCCACGCGGCGATTCTGTCCGCGTTCAAGACCAGCGGGCAGCGGTGCGTGTCGTCCAACCGCATCATCGTCCACGAGAAACTCGAACCCGAGTTCACGCCGCGCTTTGTGGAGTTGGCAAAGCGCATCAACATCGGCAACGGGCTGCGCGAGGACACCTTCATGGGACCGCTCATCAACGAACAGGGCGTGGAGAAGTACCTGTACCACAATCAGAAGGCGATTGAGGAAGGCGCGGAGGTGCTGCTGCCTGGCGGCGTGCTGAAAGACGGCGAGTATCAGTACGGGCACTTCGTCGCGCCGTTCGTGTACCGCATGCGCCACCGCGCGGACAGCTTCGCGCTCAAAGAGGAAGCCTTCAGCCCCCATGTGGCGATTATCCCCGTCAGCGACCTCGACGAAGCCATCCATGTCTACAACGACACCAAGTACGGACTGGCGATGGCAGTCATTACCGAAGACTACCGTAAGTGGCGCTATGTGCGCGACAACTGCGAGTTCGGTGTGGGGTATGTGAACTTGCCGAGTATCGGCGCGGAGGTGCATCTGCCCTTCGGCGGCGTCAAAGGCAGCGGCAACGGGCATCCCAGCGCGTCCGCGCTGTTCGACGCCGTCACGCACAAGGTCGCCTTCACGGTCAACCACGCGACCGAAATCAAGATGGCGCAGGGCTTGAGCGCGAAGATTGGGTAGGTGGCTAAACAGGGACGATGCTGCCCCCCTCTACTTGAAGGTTCCCCCTACAAGCAGGGGGAACCGAACGAGCGCGCGGCTTGGTTCCCCTCGCGAAGCGGGGGTGAACCTCGACCCTCGCACGGTTCCCCTCGCGAAGCGGGGGTGAACCTCGACCCTCGCACGGTTCCCCTCGCGAAGCGGGGGGAACCTAAAGGAGGGGTGATCTCTGAACCATGTGATACCAATCGCCAAGCCGAAGTTCACAAAAAACAGCAGTTGATGACCCCCTCCTTAAGGTTCCCCCTGCAAGCAGGGGGAACCGAGTAGGCGCGCCTCTCGCGGTTCCCCTCGCGAAGCAGGGGTGAACCTCGACCCTCGCACGGTTCCCCTCGCGAAGCGGGGGGAACCTAAAGGAGGGGGAATCTCTGAACCATGTGACATCAGAGGTACGAAGCGCATGAAACCCTCACTCAAGGAACAGCTGGAGTCTATCCGCGCCGAGACAGGCGTCCCCGCGCTGGGGGCGCTGGTGGGCGATTCGCGTCGGATTCGCGCGTTTGCCTGTGTGGGCGTGCGGCGCGCAGGAAGCCAAGAGCGCGTCCGCGCCGATGACCCGTTCCACATCGGCTCCTGCACCAAAGCGATGACGGCGACCGTCGCCGCGCTCCTCGTAGAACAGGGCAAACTCCGCTGGGAGACCACCCTTGCCGAAGCGTTTCCCCAACTGAAGCAGGCGATCCACAGCGACTACCACACCGTTACGCTCCGCCAGCTTTTGTATCACCGCGCAGGTTTGCCTGAAGACCGAGCGCCTGACCCTGCGCTCTTTCTACGCCTGCGTAGCCTCGAGGGCGAGATGCGGCGCCAGCGACTGGATGCCACAAAGTTGGTTCTGGAGAAAAAGCCTGCTTCTGTGCCCGACGCACAATTCGCCTACTCCAACTTCGGCTACATGGTCGCGGGCGCGATGCTGGAACAGGTCGCCCAACGCAGCTGGGAACAGCTGTTGCAGGAGCATCTGTTCAAGCCGCTTCGGATGCGCACGGCGGGGTTCGGACCTCCGAAGCAGATTGCAGGGCACAACGGCAAGCCGCCGCGCCCGCAGATGTTCGATAATCCGCCCGTGCTGGGTCCCGCGGGTACGGTTCACTGCTCGCTGCGCGACTGGGCAGCGTTCGCGCAGCTGCACCTACGCGGAGCGCGCGGCGAAAAGACCGCCATGCTGCGCCCCGAGTCATTCGCTACCTTGCATGCGGATCCCTACCAGCAGGGCTACGCGATGGGGTGGGGCGTGCGCCAGATGGATACTAAACGCATACTCCTGCACGCGGGCAGCAACACCCTTTGGTTCGCCGTTATACAGTTGGAGCCTGAACGCGACCGCTTCTACCTGTGCGCGACCAACTGGGGGCACGCCGACGCGACAGGCGCGGTACAAAAAGCTATCCAACATCTGTCGGCACAAGAAGGGTAAAGCGCAGCGCGTACTGGGAGCGCGAGCGTCTCGCTCGCATGGAAGTAGGAACGCCGTGCTTGGCGGCTCCACAGACAGGCACGCCGTGTTGCCCTCCCCTTACCTCCCTCTCCCGCACGCGGGCGAGAGGGGAATCGTCACACCCTTGCCCTAAACCCACCCGTGTAGGCGAGCCATCGTCGAGCCCCAGAAACGCTATCTGCACAACCTGCACGCACCCTTGCCCTAAACCCACCCGTGTAGGGGCGCACAGCCGTGCGCCCCTACAACCGTTTCCCTGACAAGCACCCACCCTTGGGGGTGAATGCTACTCCCAGCGTGAGGGTGTAACTCAAGGGAGCGAAGGAGGGAGTTTCAACGGGCACCCACCCTTGGGGGTGAATGCTACCTATTGTCGCAAGGCTACACGATGCGACAGATTGCTAAGGGTTTCAATGGGCACCCACCCTTGGGGGTGAATGCTACTTACGATGTGCCCACAACAACGCGGGTCTCGCGCGAGGTAGCGGGTTTCAATGGGCACCCACCCTTGGGGGTGAATGCTACACGAAGCGTACTGCGCCCTGATGGTAGCTACGGCGCATGGAACCGTAGGTTTCAATGGGCACCCACCCTTGGGGGTGAATGCTACTGGCAAACCCAACTTATGTGGGTGTGGCGATAGCACGCGCCAGGTTTCAATGGGCACCCACCCTTGGGGGTGAATGCTACCCGAAGAGCAGAACGTGGTGGTATTCGATCACCACGACCCGGTTTCAATGGGCACCCACCCTTGGGGGTGAATGCTACGAAAACGCTGGATGTCGCCTACACGATTGCGACGCGCTGCGTTTCAATGGGCACCCACCCTTGGGGGTGAATGCTACGCTGGGGCGCGTCTACGGGCGCGCGATTGCCGCTCGGGTTTCAATGGGCACCCACCCTTGGGGGTGAATGCTACAAAGATGTATTCGAAGGACGATCTCTCCGATTCACGCGCCCAGTTTCAATGGGCACCCACCCTTGGGGGTGAATGCTACCGAGCTGTATAAGCTCGCGTTCAGCATCGCGGCGTCCAGTTTCAATGGGCACCCACCCTTGGGGGTGAATGCTACTTGCGAATAGAACATGTTCCGTCGGCGGCTGACTATACAAAGATGTTTCAATGGGCACCCACCCTTGGGGGTGAATGCCTGCTCGTTGTGTTTGAGTATAACAGCACCAAGCGCGGCGAGATGTTTCAATGGGCACCCACCCTTGGGGGTGAATGCTACCTGGTGAACATTCCCAGCCGAGAGGCGGTGCCAGTCATCGAGTTTCAATGGGCACCCACCCTTGGGGGTGAATGCTACGGTATAGTCTACCTCATTACACCCCCCCTTTGTCAAGGGGTCGACGCGCTTCTTAACATTTCCCAACGATTTTGAACTCAACGCTTTGCGCGAACCTCGGCGCGATTTGAACTCAAGGGCGATTTTGGAGGGGGTTCGCGCAAAAAGTGTGTTTCGGTGGCGGGGGTGGTGTGGGGTGTTTTTGGGGGCGTTTTTGAGTTCAAAGTTGGGCGGTGTTTTGGGGGTGGTGTGGGGTGTGTTGTGGCGTCAGGTTCAACTATTTAGCGTGGCTAAGTATTGCGCGAAGGTCGGTAGACATTTGATTTGAGTTCAAGTGGGTGGGAGGTTCGCCAGAAGTTTAGCGTGGCTAAGGGATTGAGGTGGGTTGAGTTCGGTGTGTTGGGGTGTGAAGTTGAAGTGTTGGTTGCGGTTTGGGGGTGGGTGGGGTTTTGGTGTGGGGGGTTCGCGCAATACTTAGCGTGGCTAAGGATTTGGCGGCGCGGGTTGGCAGGAATCGCGGCGCGCGCGTTGAACGCCTGCAGGCGATGAAGACTGCGGTCATCCTGTGCGCAGGGTACGGGGCGCGCTTTTGGCCCTACAACGAGGTGCGCCACAAGGCGGCGACGCCCGTGATGAACCGTCCGAATGTGCACCGCTTAGCCGACTCGCTGCGACAGGCGGGCATCGAGCGGCTAATAGTGGTCGTTGGCGTGCATGAGGCGTCGGTGCGCGCCGCGCTGCACGATTTCGAGTTGCCCGTCGCGTTCATTCGCCAGAACCCGCCTGCAGGCACGGCATATGCGGTGCTGAGCGCGCTGCCGCTGATCGGCGACGAGCCGTTCCTTGTGGCTTACGGCGACATCGTCACGCCGCCCGAAACGGTGCGCCGCGTGGTGGAGGCGTTTCAGGGGTCGGGCGCGCTGGCGGCGGTCGTCGCGCAGCCCTACTTGCCCGAACACGACCCGCGCGACTGGATTGGCGCGGTGGTGCATCAGGGACGCCTGCGGCGTATCGAGGGGCACAGCGCAGACACGAACTATCGACTCGGCGGGCTGTATGCGTTCCAACCGCAGATTCGCGACGCGCTGAACGCCCATCCGGGACTGATGACCAGCGTGCCCGTCGGCGGCATGCCCCCGCTGGAAGCCGAACTCGCGCAGACCCTGCAGACGCTGCTGGAGCAAGGGCATGACATCCCCTTCGTGGAGCCTGCGGGCTTTCTGGTGGACATGGACAAGCCGTGGCACCTGTGGGAAGCGAATGTGCGCTGGCTGGAGCACGAGGCGAGCCGGCTGGAGACCGACCGTATCAGCAAGACCGCCAAGATTGACGACTCCGCCGAAATCTACGGCAAGGTCGTGGTGGAAGACGGCGCGGTGATTGGCAAGCGCGTGGTGATTCGCGGCAACTGCTTCATCGGGCGCGAGTCGCACCTGACGAACGGCGCGATGCTGATGGGCGCGACGGCGATTGGCGCACGCAGCCACCTGCGCGACTACTGCCACCTGTCGGGCACGACGGTGGTCGGCAACGGCTGTATCGTCGGGCACGGCGCGGAGATGGACGGCGTGATGCTGGACGGCAGTTTCCTGTTCCACTACTGCGAGATTATGGGCGTGGTAGGGCAGCGGGTGGACATCGGCGCGGCGACGGTGTGCGGCACGCTGCGCTTCGACGACGGCGACACGATACACACCATCCGCGGGCGACGCGAGCGACCCGACTTCGGCGCGAACGGCACCTACTTCGGCGACTTCTCGCGCACAGGCGTGAATGTGATTACCATGCCCGGCGTCAAAATCGGCGCGTACTCGTGCGTCGGCGCGGGCATCGTGGTCTACGAGGACATCCCCAGCCGCAAACTGGTGCTGCTGAAGCAGGAGTTGGTCTACCGCGACTGGGGACCCGAACGGTACGGCTGGTGATGGAGCGGTTCCTGCTGGCGCTTGTGGCGACGGGGATTGCGCTGTTCGCGCTGATTAAGCCCGTGCATATCGACGACACGGTCGTGCTGCATGTGGCAGCGAATATTTTGCGCGACCCGTTGCGTCCGTTCGCAGGCGAGTTTTTCTGGCTGGAGGAGCCCCAGCCACTGGCGAAGGTGACGACGAACCCACCGCTGGTGAGTTATTGGCTGGCGCCGTGGATTGCGCTGGCGGGCTATCGCGAGTGGGTGTTGCATCTGTCGTTTGCGCCGTTTGTGGCGCTGCTGATGTGGGGCATGCATCGGTTGGCGACGCGCTGGCTGGGCGCGGAGTGGGCGTGGTGGGCGGTCGGCTGGCTGATGCTGTCGCCTGCCGTGCTGCCGGGGATGAACCTGATGCGCGATGTGCCTGCGCTGGCGTTGTTGGTGGGCGGGCTGGCGTGCTGGGTGGAGGGTGTGGAGCGTCGGGGAGCGCGATGGCTGGCGGCGGGCGCGCTGCTGGTCGGGCTGGCGGGGCTGGCGAAATACACCGCGCTGATTGGGGTGCTGTTGGTCGCTTTGTATACGCTGCAGCAGCGGGCGTACGGCGCGTTGGGCTGGCTGACGCTGGCGCTTGTGCCGATTGCGGGCTGGTCGGCGTTGAACCTGTGGGCAGACGGCGAAGTGCATCTGGTGTATCTGTGGCAGGAGCGTCGGGGCAGCGCGCCGCTGGGAGCGAAGTTGCTGCCTGGCGTCGTCGGGCTGGGCGCGAGCACGCTGCTGTGGCTGGGCGTTAGGCGGCGGTTCAAAGCCGCGCTGGGGGACGGCTGGCGATGGAAGGTCGCGCTGCTGGCGTTGGCAGCCGCGGGCGTGGTGGGGTGGTATCACCTGCAGTTTGCGGGTCAGCCGATGTACCTGCAGTCGCTGCTGTGGCTGGTCGCGGGCGTGGTCGTAGTGGGGTTGGCGGTGGGGGTGGGGTGGTTCGAGGATTCGCCCCCCTCCATAAGGTTCCCCCCGCTTCGCGAGGGGAACCCAGAGGGTGCAGGTTCACATACGCTTCGCGAAGGGAACCCAGCGGGCGAGAACGCGGTTCCCCCTGCGAGCAGGGGGAACCTTAAGGAGGGGGTTCCCGATAAACAATCACCCCTCGCCGAAGGGAACCCAGCGGGCGAGAACGCGGTTCCCCCTGCGAGCAGGGGGAACCTTAAGGAGGGGGTTCCAACAAGCCAGCACATCATCCTCTTCCTCCGCCTCTGGCTGCTAATTGCGTGGGCGGCGGCGGTGTGGGGCGTGCCGTTTCAGGCAATGCGCCACCTGCTGTACGCGCTGCCCCCCTTGATCCTCATCCTCACGCCGTGGGCGGGCAGGAACGCGCCGCTGCTGATTGCGCAGGGCGTG